>Ga0265323_10001617_pt1 | contig 10852 bp, 8 predicted proteins | sample 41225metaG_FD_193580 | JGI IMG/M metagenome (GOLD analysis project Ga0265323, IMG submission 193580) | Rhizosphere microbial communities from Carex aquatilis grown in University of Washington, Seatle, WA, United States - 4-12-25 metaG | ecosystem: Host-associated > Plants > Roots > Rhizosphere >... | reverse complement strand
GGTTTTGAGTTTTTCAGGTGTTGCATTTATAGAGCATCTGCCAAGTTCTAATAAGAATGAAATAAAAACCGCCATTTCAGGAATTCAGGCTGCACAAGTCGGAGGCACGGATATTGCTGGTGCAATAGTTACCGGTACGAATATGCTTATAGGATCCAAGAATGGAAAATTGATGATTCTATTGACGGATGGAAGCAATACTGTAAGTTATTTTACTAAAGATCCTATTGATGAAGCAATTAAATATGCTAAGAGCAATAATCTAATTATTTATACTATCGGTCTTGGAACGGTAGGCGGTCCTATAGGATATCTTCCAGAATATTATAATGTCAGTTCAGTATTTGATGAAACGGCACTTCAAAAAATTGCGAACGAAACAGGCGGCACATATTATTATGCAGGAAACAACCAGGAATTGGATGCTACATACAAGGATATTTTGACGAACACTAAAGAAGCATATATAGCAGTACCGATGGATTTGATACTTGCTTTAACTGCACTCATAGTAATATTTGTAGAATGGGGCATGATAAGTACAAGATTCAGGGGATTGCCATAGAATAACAAAAGTATTTCTATAATTTTTGTATCCATTAAATTTTTTAGCGCCTAGAGAGCTATCGAATTGCATATCGACTATAAATAACTCGGCAACCAATCAATTAAATCTTCTATGCGAGCGCGCAGTTAGCTTCTAGCGAACCGCAAAGATCCTATTAATAATACCAATAATAAATATATGCTAATTCTACTACTATCTGGATGTGCCAATAAATTTATAATCTTATTCAGGATTAATTAGCACTAATTAACAATATTCATAAAATGTCAGTAAAAATGCAGTGGTGATAAGACATGAAAACACAAAATTCTAAAAAAAATAATATGCAAAGCGATACGCAATTAGTCATGCAGGAAACAAAACCTGTTGTAAAATCAGAGATAAAACCTGACTATTCAAAATTATCTCTTGAGATGCACGAGAAATTTAAAGGAAAAATTTCTGTCATGAGTAAGGTTCCTGTCAAGAATGGCTATGATTTATCTATTGCTTATACTCCGGGAGTTGCGGAGCCTTGCAGGCAGATTGCAAAAAACAAGAATGATGTGTACAAATATACGTCTAAAGGAAATATCATTGCTGTAGTTACCGACGGAACTGCAGTTCTCGGGTTAGGAGATATCGGTCCTGAAGCATCGTTGCCTGTAATGGAGGGAAAAGCCATATTATTCAAGCAATTTGGGGATGTTGACGCAATACCAATTGCTATCGCAAGCAAAGATGTAGAAGACATCGTAAAAACGGTGAAATTAATTAGCCCAGGCCTTGGAGGCATAAATTTAGAGGACATCTCTGCACCTAGATGTTTTGAAGTCGAAGAAAAACTAAAAAAAGAATTAGATATTCCAGTATTCCATGATGACCAGCATGGGACTGCAATAGTCGTTCTTGCTGCATTAATCAACTCGTTAAAGATCGTCAATAAGGATATTGCAAAAATAAAAATAGTAATATCAGGAAGCGGTGCCGCAGGTATTGCAATCACTAAACTTCTTGGAAGTTATGGTGCAAAAAATATCATACTCTCAGATACTAAGGGAGCTATTTATGATGGACGCTTGGAAAACATGAATCCAGCAAAAATAGCAATAGCAAAGATTACAAATCCAAAAAAAGAAAAAGGCGAATTGAAAGATGTGATAAAAAAAGCCGACGTATTTATAGGAGTATCCGGACCAAAAATCCTAAATATAGAATCTGCAAGCACCATGAATAGTAAATCCATAATATTTGCAATGGCAAATCCAATATCTGAAATAATGCCTGAGGATGCAAAGAAAGCTGGAGCATATATTATTGCAACAGGTCGAAGCGACTATCCTAATCAGATAAATAATGTTTTGGCATTCCCTGGAGTGTTCAGAGGAACCTTGGATTGTCGTGCAAGTACAATAAATGAGGAGATGAAATTTGCAGCAGCATACGCTCTTGCGTCAATGATTAAAAATCCTACCGTCGACAAAATAATACCATCGCCGTTTGATGCTGATGTTGCAAAGAACGTCGCGAAAGCCGTACGTGAAGCTGCTATTAAGACGAATGTCAACAGGATATAGAAAATCTTAATATAGATTATTAGATTAATTTTTGCAAAGTTTGGACCAATCATCACGATAACTAAGTATTGGATTTTCAGGATTAATCTCTTTCAAATGTCTATATATCTTCCCCATATATTCCTTTTTTAATTCTGCTTTATGTTGCCTAGTTCCTAATAGTTTAGAATTTCTGTAGGGCAGCGTTAATAATTTTCCTAGAGGATTCAATAAGGATTCGACCCACAAAGCTGCAAGTCCAGTCATGCCACCAATCATATAAGCTCCATGAAATGCAGTATCTAGAGAACTATCGAGCAAATAAAATGCTCCTACAAAAGTTACAATACCTGCAGTTGATGATGCTATATTCTGACTAGTGGTCTTTATTTTGTTTCTTCTGGTTTCATACTTCACAGCGTCAAATTTTGGATCAAACCATTTACGTTCCTCGCTCTCTTGAAGTTTTATCTTATACTCTTGGAGGAGATTTTCAGCAATTACATCAAGATTGTTCCTGTAATTATCACATTCTCCATTAAGACTTAGGTAAGGATACTTTTTTCTATTTGTATTTTTAGGTCTATATTTTCTAGACTTATACATTTCTTCTTTTCTAGAAATAATGGTAGATTGATGCTGTGGTGCATAATTATCGACGGTCTGTATCACATTCAATTCAACAGCATCCATCAACTTCTCAAGAGGTGAAGGTAATGACATAATATAATAATAAACACACTTATTTAAATAGTTATTCTAAAATGGTGAAAGTATATTTAAGGATATCTTAGAGTATAATTAAAGATATCTAAGAATATAAAAAAACTTCAAAGAATATAATTTAGAATATAAAGAGAATAATCAGAAATATAATTAAGATATCTAAAAATTATTTTATAGAAATTATACGAATAAAATTCTTTATCAACCCTCTATTCAATCCTTTCTTTCATACCCGCCAGGGATTCCTTTTTTCGTATAGACTATCTGCCATAATTGAATTTGCCTAGACCTGAATCCTGCTGCACAACTCAATAAATAATAATTCCACATTCTATAAAATCTTTCACTATATTTGTCTTTTAGTTTTGGCCATGCATTGATAAAATTCTCATGCCATGCCATCAATGTCTTATCATAATATGCCCCGAAGTTATGCCAATCTTCCATTACAAAATATATTTCAGAAGCTGAAGATAATTGTGCTGCTGATGGAAGTTTGCCGTCTGGAAATATATACTTATCTGTCCAAGGATCTCCAGGATTTTTAGAGGTAGTATTGCTTCCAATAGTATGCAACAAGAATATTCCATCATCTTTTAAACAACGATTTACTACTTTCATATATTCTTTATAATTCTTGTATCCGACATGTTCAATCATCCCCACGGAAACTATCTTGTCAAATTTTTCAGAAACTTTCCTATAATCTTCTATTCTAATTTCTATCGGCAAGCCTTCACAACTTTTTTTAGCGTATGCTGCCTGCTCTTTGGAGACAGTAATTCCTAATCCTTTGATTCCATATTTTTGTGCAGCATACTTCAATAATCCACCCCAACCGCATCCAATATCAAGAAGCGTCTCTCCTTCTTTTAATTGAAGTTTTCTGCAGATAAGATTCATCTTATCCTCTTGAGCCTTTTCTAGAGTCTTAGCGTTCTTCCAATACGCACAACTATATTGCATGTTCTTGTCCAGCATTTCAGAATACAAATCATTTCCAATATCATAATGCCATCTGCCTATATGATGTGCATGTGTCTTTTGTCTATTGAGAAGTTTGGCCTTTAAATAGGGCATAATCAAATTTTTTCTGCCCTTGACTTTGACGTCGAGTTTTGCTTCAAGAATCTTGAGTATGAATTCATCTAGAGAATTAGCATCGTACCATCCATCCATGTAGGATTCTCCTAATGCCAAAGATCCACCGGACAATACTCTAGAGCAAAGTCTCTCGTCATGAATTTGTATGTCCTGAGGTCTTGAACCACCGACTTGTATATCTGCTTCTTCAAGTAATTTCGTTACAACTTCTTTTGCCGTAGCCATGATTTCGCGATACAAAGTATATTTTAATATTTTATGGATTTTAGAAAGAAGCCTCGAACAGTTATGTGAAAGGTAAAGCCTCTCATCATCTTGAACTTTCTGACTAATAGTTTAGTCAGATTGGTCGCAATTCTTACAAGTCCTCCATTAATAGGAATTTAAATTAGAATTTAAAGTTTATGATTTAGAAAATATTTTCGTAACATTAATAAATATCTTATTCTATTAAAATAAAAGAGGCAAAATGGAATACTTATACAAAAAATTCGCCAAGTATTATGATTTGTGTTATTCTGAAAAAGATTATACTAAAGAAACCGATTTTCTCCAAAATTTGATTAAGAAATACAAAATAAAAGGTAAAAAAATTCTTGAGGTTGGATGCGGAACAGGAGGTCATGCTATTCATTTAAAGAAAAAAGGCTTTGACATTATTGGAATAGATTTAAACAAAGAAATGTTAGAGGTAGCAAAGAAAAAATCAAAATCACTAAAATTTTTACAAGGAGATATGAGACATTTTGATTTGAATAAAGAATTTGATATAGTTCTTTGTTTATTTAGCACAATACATTATAATCAAAACATTAAAGAATTGGAAAAAACCCTCAAGAGTTTTTATAAGCATTTGAAAAAAGCTGGACTTCTTATTTTTGATATGGGATTTAATGAAGAAAGGTGGGAAGAAAGCCATGTTCATGTAGGAAATTGGTCAAATAAAGAGGTGGATTTAGTAAGATTTTCAAAATCGAGAAGACAAAGAGATTTTGGAATTTTGAACATGGCATATATTTTGTTCAAAAATAAGAAGTTTTATTTTGGAGAAGAAGAACACCAATTAAGAATTTTTAAAACACCTGAAGTGAAAAAATTAGCTGAGAAAATTGGTTTCAAAACAGATTTATATGAAAGTTACACACAAAAATCTTGGCGAAAGAATTCTAAAAAATATGTAGTTTTTGCCTGTGTAAAAAAGTAAGGCACCCACCCACTTAAATAATTCTACACAACGATTAAGCATAACATATATTAAGCGTAATTTTATTACATTTAATAGGGAATTACACTACTCGAATAATCCCTAACAACTCATCAAGAAATCAATTAATTTATAGTCTATAAAGAATGAAAATCAGCCCCTGGCGAGAGTTGCACTCGCGGCCTGCAGATTACAAGTTTCGGCTCCATCAATCGTCTTACGACGGTTAAACGAACTGCCGCAATAGCTACTATGCTACAGGGGCATAATATAGTGTATAGAATCTACCGACGTTTTATAAAGATTTTGTTTAGAATCATCAGAAAGGTTCATCACCGAGAGAATAACTTTGGTAGTCATCATCACCATACATCATCTCTCGAGAATTTGAAACATAGGACGGATTTATTGGTTTCCGATTTTTTTTGACATTATCATTTACTGCACGACATATTTCTTTATTATTTATCTCATATCCCATAATATAGAACGGCTCTTTCTCCTGATAAAATATCTTATGTGCTGGGAATGGATAATTCTCTCTCACACTTGATGTAATATTTATCATCCTTTCAAAATTAGTTTTCTTGTCTACTGGAGATGTTAAGATTATATCATCTACCCATCGAGTGTATGTTATGTTCTTCTTTTTTGTTTTCGATTCGAATTCTAAATCTATTGGTTTCATCAATCTATTAAATAAAATCATGCTTATCGAACTTCCTACAGGCAATGCATCAGTGTGGAACATCGGATAATACACAGTGCTTATCATGGACAAGAATGCTGATAACTCGGATGCCTCTTCCTTATTGAATTTTTTTGATGTCAAATCATAGAAATATTCGTGTACGTAAGAGATATTAGTATTTATGAATGCATCCTGAATATCTAGTGTCAACATCGAGGTGATTGGTACATGTTTCTTTATGCTGTCATATGTGCTCCATCCTTTCTCCCCGCCGTGAGCTGACTTGTGTGCATTCTCCAATAGTATGATGGGCTTGACACACATCTCCAAGAATCTATCAATAGTTTTATTTGGTACTGAAATTATTCTTTCTTTATTTTTTAATTTTTGCCGCCATTGCTTATACAGCTTCTTATCATCCTGTTTTTCTCTGATCAATTGTTCCATTATTTCGTCTATTAGGAAAGAATCATTGAACAATCTACCATCCTCAACAATGTTTACGATGTTTTGTATAATCCTTTTTCTACTATCTTTCTCTTTCAATATATCTATTGGTGAATGATATTTGAATGTATAATCGACCAAATTCTGCACATGCACGTTTGGAAGCCATGGACCATTAAAATAGCTTACAGGAATTCCAGGCATTTCATTCCTTAATATCGTCGGTATATATATGTCAATATCCTCTTTTAGATATCCTGATGGATGAGTTATACCTAACCCTGTATGCATCTCAAAACCATCTTTTGTTGAAACAAGTCCTGTGGTAAGCATGTATAGAGAATAAAAGTAGCAATTATAAAGTTTATCTTTGTAAGTACTAATAAATAGTAAAAATAAATATTTATTCCCATTCATAATTGCAATCTTTGCAGAAATACTTATATGTATTATGAATAAATTCTTCCACGACATCATCGCTGTCACAGAGGGGACATATCATGTATATTCATTGGTGAAATGAATTTAAAAATATTGTTCTTTAAAGTAAAAGACGAGTAAAAAAAACATAATTCCACAAAATATATAAATAGGTATCGCTTGCGATATATCATAAACGATATATCTTTATCGATATAATATATAAAATATACCTGTTGTCATCTAGGGTATGAGGATTTATTCACTATGTTAAGGAATCATCTGAAAATAATTGTAATGAACAAGCTCAAGGAAAAAAGTTTGTCCGGCTATGATTTGATTAAAGAGATATATAATTCAACAGGTTCTTGGAAACCAAGCTTCGGGTCAATGTACCCATTATTAAAGGAATTGTACACTAACAAGCTTGTAAGCATAAAAATTGTCAATAGAAAAAAAGTTTATACTCTTACAGCTCAAGGAGTAAAAGTTTTAAATGAAGCAGTAGATGCAAGTCAAGATACAATCAGAATGTTGCTTAAAGAGTTTAAAGTCATGGAAGCCATATGCAGCCCGCAAGAGCGCAATCATACTCAGGCAATCATAAAAGAGATCAAGCAAAATTCCATTCCATTCAGCAATTTAACTGAAGAGATAAGCAAATTGCAGAGGACATTGTTCAAATTGCACTCTGAAGGAAAAATCAAAACTCATGAAGATGAAATAAAAAAAATATTGAACAGTACTTTAATCAAACTTAATAACTTATGAATACGAGGACAATATGCCAACAGCAAGAAAACCAATCATTGAACTAAAAGATGTATGGAAAGTTTATCAAATTGGTGACGTGAAAGTTGAAGCTTTGCGCGGATTAAATTGGAAGGTTTATCCGGGAGAATTCGTTGCAATTCAGGGTCCTTCAGGCTCGGGAAAAAGTACGGCTATGAATATGGTCGGATGCCTTGATATACCTTCAAAAGGGCACATATATCTTGATGGACAGGACATTTCACATCTATCAGAATCTGGATTGGCGCAGATAAGAGGCAAAAAGATAGGATTCATATTCCAGAAATTCAACTTGATAAATACATTGAGTGCTGCAGAGAATGTTATGCTGCCATTAATGTTTTTGAACGTTGCAGCGGATGAGAGAAGAGAAATCGCTGAAAAGGTTCTTACGATGGTAGAATTAACAAATAGAATGGAGCATAAGCCTAATGAATTATCAGGCGGACAACAGCAGCGTGTCGCAATTGCACGAGCACTCGCAGTAAATCCTGATATAATACTTGCTGATGAACCTACAGGAAATCTCGACAGCAAATCTGGCGCAATGGTGATGAGCTTTTTAGAAAAGTTGCACGCGCAAGGCAAAACCATAGTTATGGTTACACACGACGATAAACTCGCGCATTATGCTGAAAGGATTGCAGTGTTAAAGGATGGAGAGATTGTGGAAAACATCATTCACACTAAAAATTTTGGTAAATCATTCAAGGATGAGAAAGAATAAATAAAATAATAATTAGATAAATACATCAACATGACGAGCGCGCTCGCATCAATTAAGCAATTAATTGTATTCCGATTTATTTGTAATCGAGAATAACTGTCAAAGCTCGCTGGGCGCAAATAATTATAAAAAAAAATCAAAATCAAATAATATAGGTGATATACATGAAAACAAATTATATGATTGGAATTGTAGGAGTAGTATTATTAGCTTTGATGCTGATTCCTAATGTCGTGTTAGCAGATACGAGCGTAAGTGTGACTATTAGTAAATACGAACCATATCCAGCAACACCAGGACAAACTGTCAAAGTATGGCTTCTTGTCCAAAATAACGGAGACTCGGACGCAAAAGATTTAAGTGTCAACGTGATTCCGCAAGCTCCATTCTCACTATATAACCAGGATAGCATGACTAACATTTCAATTCTTGGCGCAAAAAAAGATTATCTGATTGATTATAATCTTAAAGTAGACGATAATGCTGTAGAAGGAAACAATAATTTGAGAGTAGTATATTCTTATGACACGGCACAAGGTCAGGTCGTAGATTTGCCTATATTTGTGCAAGCAAAAGATTCATCACTGACTATCGATAGTGTGAAGATGACTCCGACAGAAATTGTTCCAGGAAGCGATGGAACATTGACTATTACCGTAAAAAATAATGCGCCATCGACAATGACTGACTTGAGTATGCAATTACAATTGCAGGCAGTCATCGGCGGAGCGCTTGTAGACTTGCCGTTTGCTCCAATGGATTCAGGCACAGAACGAAAAGTGCACAATTTAGAATCTGGACAGAGTGTAGATTTCACATACGATCTTAGAGCATATCCTGATGCTGTTTCTAAAGTCTATAAAATACCGTTCACATTGACATATTTTGACAGCTTAGGCAACGCAAACAACAAAACAGATTATGTAGGAGTTGTGGTAAATGGAGTGCCGGATATATCGATGCTCATTGACAAGACAGATTTAACAATGCAGAAACGCACCGGTTCATTGACGCTAAAGATAATAAATAAAGGTGTTAGTGATGTAAAATTCTTGAATGTGATACTAGAGAAAAGCCCTGACTTTGATTTATTATCGAATACAGATACGACTTATGTTGGTAATTTAGTATCGGATGATTATCAGACTGCAGATTATACTATAGACGTAAAATCTAAGTCCGACATAATTACTGTTCCAGTAACTTTGCAGTATATGGATTCAAACAACGAGAATTACGAGAAAAACTTCAGTGTACAATTGAACCTTGTCGATAATAACAAGATCAATCCAAAAACAGGCGGCGGATCCTTGATAACGATTATCGTAATAATCTTGATTGCTGGCGGTGTCTGGTATTTCTTCAAGAGAAGAAACAAGAAAAATAAGAAGGGACAATTTTAGGAGTAAACCTGAATAAAAATTATCTTATTATTTTTCTTTTATTATATTTTAATGTTTTGTATTATTTTTAAAGTTTTATATTCAGTTTTTATTTGTGATTACGATATTAACCAGCACTATTTATCCGAATTATTCAAATAATTTATCACACCATAACCACATCCATTAAGAATGAATTAAAATGTTAAAAGATTATTTTAAACTAGCTTGGGAGAACATCACTCATCGTCAAATTAGGTCTTGGCTTACAATCATTGGAATAGTCATAGGCATTGCTGCAGTTGTTGCATTGATAAGTCTTGGACAAGGAGTCAAGAAAGTCATCACGGACGAATTTGTCAAGATAGGAACAGACAAGATATTTATTTTTCCAGCAGGAGGCTTTAGTTCTGGACCTCCAGGAAGCGCAACTGGAATAAATCCATTGACAGAGCATGATATAGAAATAATACAGCGGTCCAAAGGAGTCAGTGAAGTATCTGGGATTCTTTCGAAGCCTGCAAAAATAATATATGACAGAAATACATATTTCACGGCAATTCTCGGAATTCCCCTCGATAATTCTTATAAATTATGGAATGAAGCATATAATTTTGATTTTACGAGCGGGAGAGCCCTAAAATCTGGAGATAAATACAAGATTGAAATAGGGCATGATGTCGCAAACAATAAAGTATTCGGCAAGAATGTAAATATCGGCGACAAGATAAATATTGAAGGTCAAGATTTTCAGGTCGTAGGTATTCTTGCCTCAATTGGAGATCCAGGAGTTGATTCAGGCATAATTATGCCGCAGGATACAGCAATACAATTGTTTAATGCCACGACCCCGTTAGGCAAAGAAGAATCTGAATTGCTCGTTAAAGTCGACCAGGGCGCAGATCCTGCAGTCGTCGCTGATACTATTAAAAGAGATTTGAGAAGAAGCAGAAACGTGAAGGAAGGCCAGGAAGATTTCTCTGTCCAGACTACAAGCCAACTGATTTCATCATTCAATGTAATTCTAAATGCATTACTTGGAATTGTCATAGGCATTGCATTAATATCATTGTTTGTTGGCGGTGTTGGCATTATGAATACCATGTATACTGCAGTTCTTCAAAGGACGAATGAAATCGGCGTAATGAAAGCTATCGGAGCAAAAAATTCCGACATACTTAAAATTTTCCTAATAGAATCAGGAATGCTTGGGCTCATAGGCGGAGTAATTGGTGTAATCATAGGAATGGGTTTAA
>Ga0265323_10001615_pt1 | contig 10863 bp, 12 predicted proteins | sample 41225metaG_FD_193580 | JGI IMG/M metagenome (GOLD analysis project Ga0265323, IMG submission 193580) | Rhizosphere microbial communities from Carex aquatilis grown in University of Washington, Seatle, WA, United States - 4-12-25 metaG | ecosystem: Host-associated > Plants > Roots > Rhizosphere... | reverse complement strand
ATCTTTCCAACAAAATACTTATGGATATAATACTGTAGCGTATATAGTAAACACCCAGACAAGCGCTATTCTGCGTGATAGCAACAACATAACAATTTTACGTCAATCAAATTTTACGAATAACGCCAAAGGTGATCCAATCAACATAACTCAATATCTCTCTGGAACTACTATTCTCTCTACGTTTACCTATGATCCTTTCGGAAATGTGATTGTACGCAAAGATCCCAAAGGATACATTACCAATTATACTTATGATACAACTGGAACATACCCTGCAACTGAGACAAATTCTCTCTCACAAGTCACCACATACAATTATGACCTTGGCACAGGCAACTTGCGTAGCAAGTCTGACCCAAACGGTTACACTACAACATATTCCTATGATAAGTACGGTAGACCCATCGTAGCTATTCAACCTTATGATTCAATTAGCTCTCCAACAATCGCGTATTCGTATGTATTTGATGGTGGTGCTCCTGAGTATATCACTGTAAATCGGAAGATTGATGCAGGCAAGAACATTACAACCACTTACTTCTTTGATGGTCGAGAGAAACTCATCCAAGTAAAAACAAGTGCGGAAGCTGGACAATACGCTACACAGGATTATCAGTATGATCCGGAATATAGACTTAATCGGACGAGCAACCCTTACTTTACTAGCACGAGCGCATATTCTGACTGGAATGCCTCGAACTATGTAACAACCTATCAGTATGATGGACTTAATAGAGTCACAATAATCACGAAACCTGACAATACAAACATCAGGATGAACTACGCACAGGGTCTCACGACGCGTTATGATGAAAGCAATCATAAAAAAGATTATACTACAGATCCACAAGGAAATATTTTGACTGTTGTTGAATACAACGGCAACCAACAATATACTACAAGATATACATATGACGGTGCTAGCCAACTCTTGCTAATCAATAACAGCAACGGCAATATTATACGATTCACATATGATACACTCGGACGAAAAACTAGCATGGTTGATCCTGATATGGGAGCATGGAATTATACTTATGATGCAAACAACAATCTCATTACGCAACGAGACAATAGAGGAAAAACTATAATAATAACTTATGATACACTTAACCGCGTTCTCACCAAGAACTCTACAGACCAATTTACCAATTACAATTATGATACGCTCATAAAAGGAACACTTGCACGCCTCAGCACAAGCGATGCAAACATTACTTACGCATATGATCAGCGATTACGCGCATTACAAGAGAATCTCACCACAAATGGTCGCTCATATCTAACTACGTATTCTTATGATAGCGCTGATAATATCGCCACCAAAACCATGCCTGATGGAAGAGTATTCACTTATACTTATAATGTTCAGGGACTTCTTGATAGTATTCAGGGATATGTGTCGAATATTGATTACAATGCATTAGACAATCCTATACTTAATGTTTTCAACAACACGCTTACAACAAATATAGGATATTATCCTGATACGCTCAGACCTAAGACAATCACGACAGGCAGTGTACAAGACTTGACCTACACTTATGATGCATCAGGCAACATCATTAATGTAGCCGATGCCGTTGAAGGAGCTAACGAAACATTCACTTATGATGATCTCCAAAGAATACAAGAAGCGACCAAGACCTCTAATAATGGCACAACCATTTATCACTACAATTATAGTATTGATGCTCTAGGCAGGATACTACAGATTGTTGGTCTTGCTAAAACATTCACATTTACTTATGGCGCAATGCCAGTCCATGCACCTTCTATCGTCAACACAACAGGCGGCACACCGATTCTAAGTGTTACGATGCTTACAGGAAATGTCAATGTAGCGAAGAATCAACTCTTTAATGCGACAGCCAGAGTGTGCTGTTCAGGTGCCAATTGCGGCAGCGTCAATGTAAGCCTTGATCCAGAAACCATGGACTATAATTATTACAGCAAACGCACATGCACAGATAATGAATGTACCACAACACTCTATACAAGTCCACATTTCGGGTATGAAGGCACCACATGGAAGCCTTTAGAAGACATGCAGAGTTTCAAAGGCAATGTTCCAATTAATTGTGTAGTCCAAAGCGATGGTGTACATTTTGTAGAATGCACTGATTACAATGCTACATCACGCAAGCTCAAGATCAGGATAAAAGATCCAACTCTTGCAGGAAAACCTGTACTCATCCGAGTCCTTAAACCAACTATTATCACACAAAATTCCACGCAAGACATTGCACGCGAAGCAACAGATATAACAACTACGACAGTGATTGATGCACAAACAAACGTGTCAGCAACAGATGCTACAATTATTAATACGCAAACAAATGCACCAACTATAGTTTATCAAGAAGATCTAAAAGCACGGCAAGAAGTCGTGCTCCAAAATATAGATGACAGCAAGGAATTATGGTTCCCTGCAGACTTGCACGATGAGCTTCACGTTGGAGATGCAAGCACTAACGTCACGCTTGTCCCGAATAATACTACTAATTTCAATGGATGGTGGACAGTATCTAATGGAACACTCGCTATGTATAATTGGACGAATTGTAATGCAAACGCGTACAGTTCCAGCGACAAGAATGCAATCAGCGACGGCAATAGCGGAACAAGCATTTACGGCAGTGGTGGCGGTAATGGAACAAATTATGCATATTGTCATCGCATGCAATGGCAGATACCATACAATGCATCAAGCATCACATCAATTAGCACATGGGCATATTGGACAGGAAGCCTTAGCGGTGGAGCGGACAGCATCACAAAAGTACTCTATATTGGCAATACCACCGGACATACATGGAATGCTCTTAATGTAGTCGCAAACGCTTGGGGCGCAGTCAACCACACTGGCACTGTATCAAGTGGAATTAATAATTATGTAGAGTCGAGTGGAGGCAACAATTATATTTATACAATGTTGTTCTATAATGCAACTAAAGCAAACAGCACATATGCATATAGTAGTTTCTATGATACTGCACTAATCATTACCACGACGAGCAATAGTAGTAGTAATACAACTAAGGGACTTGTAAAAACCACAATTGGAGCAACACCATTCTATACGACGAGTAGCAATCCTCAGAATATCAATTTGAGTCTTGGTCAATGCGCGAACATTGTATGGATTGTGAATGCTACAGGGAATGCAGGCAATTATATATTCTTTGCCTACACTAACCAGACAAGCAACCTTTCAAACAATGCTGTAAGTTCAAAAATCAATGTCACAATAGGCGGAAGCCTGCCACAACTCTTAGCAAACTACACATTCACAAGCAGCAATGAAGGATTTAATCTGGGTGCTGGGTGGAATTGGGATAGTACTGCAGGGATTCTACGCTACAATGGAAGTGATTGGGGCGGTAATCTCTACAGTCCTAATCTTGGTCTCTCAGGATATATATCATACACTATCACAATAGTTTTCACAAGCGGAAACATCACATATACAAAACTCGCTTACAGCAGTAGTGGCAGTAGCATCAGTGGCGATAAATATCATTTTGAAGGATTAACAGACACGACGCAGGATTTCAGGCATGACAGTGCAGGATATTCAAGCACGGATGCATATACAGATGGTACTCAACAGACCATTAGATTAAGCGCGAACTTTACAAGCAACACGACGCAAGCATGCCGTCAAGGAGGAACATGCTCGAATAGTGAAAGCGTTGGAAATTTCACTCGTGGGGACTACATCGCAATCACGCCAGGCGTAATGAATGGCAACAATCTTAATATCACGACAATCGAAGTGTGGAGGACAGGATGAACAATCACACAACTCGAAAAAAAGTGACTGTAACGATCGCAATATTCCTAGCAATACTCGTCGCGTTCATTCCTCTCACGCAAGCAGCAACACTCAATCTAACGTATGATGCTAATGGTAATCTTGTTACTGGCGATGGCCAGTTTAGAGTGTATAATAATCAGAATCAGCTCGTGACGTTATATAATGGTAGCAATACTAGTGGTATAATTTTACAGAAGTTCGCTTATCATCCTACGGAAGAGCGAATCTTATGGAAGAAAACCTATGCAGCAAACGGTTCATTAACCGAGACTGATGTCTATGTTAGCGGAGATTTTGTTCAGATTATAAACAATTCAGGCACATACAATTATACATATATACAAGCTAATGGCCAACAAATTGGGCAGATTCTTCCCAATGGTCAAAAACAGTTCATACTCGACAACATTAAAGGCAGTGCAACAGTCACAACAAACAGCACAGGTGGAGTAGTAGAACGCACAAGCTACACTCCATATGGTGGAGTAATTAGTGGAGGAGCATTATCAAGATTTAATTACGAAGCTCGAGAGAATGATCTAGTAGCGGGCGATACAGATTTCAAATTCCGAAAATACAAGCCAGACTGGGGAATATTCACACAACCAGACCCTGTTATCCAAAATATTTACGATCCTCAATCCTTAAACAGATACTCGTTCGAAAGAAATAATCCTTATAAATACACGGATCCGAGTGGACACTCTTGGTTCTCTGGAATAATTAGACAAATCACATCAGTAGTGACATCAGTCATTAACACAGTTATTAACACAGTTAAAAGTATATTCAGTAGTCCTGCAGTAAGTACAAAAACAAGCACCGGATCGAGTCCTACCAATACTGCTCCTAGTCCGTCTACTAGCACTGCATCTAGTCAATCTTCAGGATCATCTAGCGGTTCAACAGGAACTGTAAGGCAACAATCATCAGGAAGCTCGGGCGGTGGTAGCACTACTATTGGGAGTACAATAGCAGGTATTATCGCAGAAGGAACTAATGCAGGGATAGCATCTTCAGGAAATCTTGTTTTACCTAGTGCACTCGGAATTAATGGACCAGGGTATATGCAATCAGTTGCACCGGGGTTAGCTTTGAGATTCCGAGGCGAATTGACGCACTTTGGAAAACCTAATGAACATGTAAATTTGGAATTATATGATACTGATCCTGAGACTGGTTCAGTATTGCCTGATTCAAACGGAAAATTTACGTCATGGGAAAATGATCACATTTTCCTTGATGAAACTAAAAATGTGGCTGAGAGTGCAACAACATCTACGGAAATTACTTTTGGTACTGCTATATCAAGCGTTGCAGCATTTCTTACTATTATTTAGATTTTTATTCGTTAGTAAAATAGAAACGTATTTAAATACCGAATCAGATTACTAATAACGCTTAGATAATACGAGGCACGATGCAAAACAAGAAATATTTTTGTGCATTTTTGGATGATGTAGATGTTTCTTTAATTGAAGGTTTGATTCGGAGAGTGACAACAGAAGGCGAATCATATTATATAAAATATGCGTTGTGGAATGAATCTAGTAAAAGACTTGATGAATTGATTCCTGTTGATTTTTCTGAGCTTTCCACTATACTAGATATGGAAAGAAAAAAGTCAGGTATGTTGAATAATCTTACAGTATTTAAAAATTCAGATACCTGTCGAATTGCATCAGTTGAATTTTATGATCTTGAAATATTATTATTCATGGACAAAAAAATAAAAGAGAAAATAGAAGCTAAATATGATATGGAATTCATGCCAGAGAAAGAATTCATGAAAATCCTTGGAAGTAATTAATATGCGTTTGACATCTAAAAAACTAAAGAGACCATTGCTTATAAGGGTATGGCTTTTCTATAATATATTTTTAATTTTGGCATCGATTTACTTATTGACAGAAGCTATATTTGGAAATGTAGATTTATCAAAATTCTATGGTTTTTCTAATATTTTAAGCATAGTCGTTCTTAGTATAGTATTTTGCTTAAGTTTGAGTATATTGATTACATCACGAAGCAAAGATAAAACATTTTATTATGTAAGTATTATAGAACAGGCAATAATGCTTTTTTTCAGCATCTTTTCTACTGTTATTACATCTTCGATATTTAGATGGGTAGGCACATTTATTATGTCTTGTGTTTTTATAGCAAGCATAAAGTATAATACTTATTTTAGCAAATATATAGAAACATAATTTATTATTTACACAAATTTGCTATCGCCAACGGAAGAACACATCTTAGGGCGGAACTGTTCAACCCATTGGTGGAGGAGAACATTTACATCCTTATTCGACTGATATATTTATAGATGCTGATTTAGCAGATTTTTACAAAAAATAAAATGATAGAGAAAAAATTTAAATTATCAGGATTAGGTAATAGTGAAAAAAGATCTTATTTTATTATAGAGAAATCTACATCTATCAGAGGTTTTTTAGCTTATTTTTTGCTAAAGTGCGGTTTTATTCATAATGATTATCTACTTGATGATCAATCGAACGCGAAAATAAAAGATATCACCAAAATTTCAGATATACAAAAGAATTTTAAAAATGATGTTTTTGATATAGATATAGTCTATGGATATAAAAATGTAATATTGTTAATAAGATATGATGAGGATAATAAAAAAGAATTCATAACTAAACTTGTTTTAGAATATTGCGAAATGAAATGATTGCTCAATATATTCTTACTGTTACAGTATCTTATTCACATCTATCAAGCATTTACTCAAATCAAATAGGACATTTTATGAATAAACTATTTTATATCGAAGATGAGAAGAAGTACTTAGATATTAAGAATAGGTTGCAGTCTAAAAATACCTTATTTCTTGAATTAAAAAAAACCGATATTGATAATGAAAAAGATTTATTCACAACAATATCGAAACAATTGAAGTTCCCTTCTTATTTTGGTTCGAATTGGGACGCACTGCATGAATGCTTGTCTGATCTATCATGGATAAATTCTACTGAAATTGTAGTGTTGATTCATTCTGTAGAAACATTTCAAAAATCAAGTGTTGGTGAAAAATTGTTTGACATATTAAAATACGTCGTTGAAAATTGGGAAAAACAAGGACAAAAAAGATTTACTGTATATGCATTTAGATAATTATTAGTGCTTCTCTTATTAGTATTTTAAATGAATTTAATGTTATTTTTTATAGATGCTGATTTAGCAAATTTTTACAAAAAATAAAAACAATACTGATAAAACATCAAACAGTAGAAATTCAGGAAGTAGTAGAACTAAAAATAATAATGCACTTAAAAATTTGTGTAAGCTTATACATTGATTGTTTATCTCATTCGCGTATTCTTGCTTATAATTAAATATATAAATACGTGAACTTTACATCAAAAATGACAGAAGTATTAATCATATGGAATTACTTGCTTGCAGTAATACTGGGAATCATAGGAATAATAAATTATGTATTATTTATTAAATATTTAGAGAAAAACCATTTTACGCTGTTGAAAAAATTAGAAAATAAAAAATCCATAATTAAATTGCCAACTATTATAAATTTAGATCCTTATTTTTTCAAATATGTTTTTACTATTCAAAAATCTGATGACTATAAGATAAAAATTCATAAAATAATATATCAAATATGTTTAATTGGAGTTATAATTTTGTTAATATATACATTATTCATTCAAAATTCCCCTTAATTTCCTTGTCGTATTTCTATACTACAGCAGAGATGAGTTTAATCTACGATGCTAATGGAAACCTAGTCACTGGCGATGGAAAATATCGCGTATATAATTCTTTGAATCAATTAGTGCAATTATATAATGGAACAGATACAAGCGGAATACTATTACAAGAATATCTTATCACCCAGTGGAAAAAAGTATTTTAGTTAAGAAAAATTTATATACACCGTAATTATACTTTATGGTGAATAACCAAAACAACCCTTATTTTTATCCGGATAAAATTCTTAGAACATTGTCTTTAATTATGTTTATAGGGGCTAGAATATTCTTATCATTAAACAATTATTTTTTATTAAGTTCTGTAATAATAATAGTATTAATATTATTTCTAGGTAAAAAACTTTTAGGACCTTCTAAAATGCTTAATCTATTAATATATTTAGGATTATTGTTTTGGACATTTGCTCAAAGAGAAACATACGGAACCCTATTATATTTGATATGTTTATTTTCTGCAATGATTATATTGGTTTATGCACTTATGAAATATGGTACTTCAGATATGCACGAAAGAGTAAAAATTAAATCTCCAATTATACATAAAATAATTTTTGCGGCAGCATGTGTCTTGAGCATAGCATTAATATATGCGGGAATAAAACAAAAAGACTCAGCGTTCATAATTGTTGCAATTCTAGTATTTATAGCATCTTACTACATAATGATATATTCTAAAAGAAAAAAATAATAACTAATTTCTCTTTATATTTCTTCCTTAGATTCTGTAATATAAGATGTTCCATGCAATTAGCGTTGCCGGTGGAAGCATATTCACACAACCAGACAATGTAGCATATGATGAAATTTATATAGTTATAGATATAATTGGTATAAAATGATAAAAATCTCAATTAAGATATATGTTCTTCTTAATATTCTCATTGCGACGTTCTTATCTTCAATAATGATTTATGCAGCAAGCACACATGTTCCGCTTACAAAGACATTATTTATTGAATTAATAATAGTGGCTTTCGCATTAGTTTTCCTTGTGAATTTGTTAATACATGGAATTCTTCGTTATAACAATATTCCTCCACGCAAATTCTTCAAATAATTTCCTTCTAAGTCTTCATCTTCGGCTCAAATAATCCTATCGTATTGCCTTCAGTGTCCTTGATGTATGCAGCATATCCCATGTCACCGACCACCATCTTCTTTATGAAAACCTTTCCTCCGCGCTTCTGGACATCCTTTAAGGATTTGTCCATATTCTTGACGGCGATAGTTATGACAGGATTCTTTATGAGCTTTGTTCTTTTCATCATGCCGCCGTTGATGGCTCCATGCCTCTTGACCATCCTGTTCTTATCGACTTCAGCTGTGCGCATGATAGTGTACCCCATATCAGGCACTGGATCAACATCCCATCCGAATGAATCCTTGTAGAATCTCTGCGCCCTCTTCACATTCACTGCAGGTATCTCAAAATGCACGACGCTGTCCATAACAACCACCTCACAACAAAGAAAACATCCATAAAAACAATTATAGTATATTTTATATACTAAGTATAATAGGTAATATATTCTCATTTAATAATTTTGTGGAAGAATAATTTTATGGAAGAGGACTATTTTATGGAGAATAATCGAGATATATAAATTAAAATCGTGTTTATAAGACTTTTGCAATTGAACACCTATATCTTTTTAAACACCTTATCCCTGCTCTGATCATGGATGATACTATAGATGAATTTGTCTTCAGAAAGCCATTATTCGGAAAGGATGTTGAGATAGTCCTTTATGATATAGATGAGGAATTGGCTTTAGAAGCGGCAGAAAAAGCTTATGCTGAAGGTGTCAGGCTCAGCAGGATATTCAATTTCTATGACGACAAGAGCGAGCTGTCATTATTGAATAAGGAAAGATCGAGGCAGATGCCTGATGAATTCATGCGATTGCTTGATATCGCAAAAGAATTTTATATCCTTACGGACGGCAGATATGATGTCACTCTCGGAAAAATTTTCCAGCAGAGGAAGAAGGGATTGAGAGAGACTGCAGGATGTTCATTCAAGGACATAAAAATTGAAGGGAACACAGTCACACTCAACCATGATGATGTGCTTATAGACATGGGAAGTATAGCCAAGGGATTCATCGTCGAAAGGATGGTCGAGGTACTGGAGGATGAAGGGGTCGTTTCAGGGCTTGTGGATGGCAGGGGAGATTTAAGGATATTCGGGGAGAACACACAGGATATAGGCATACAGCATCCTAGAAAGAAGGATGAGATGATCGCAAAGATCATTGTCTCGGACTGCGCCATCGCGACTTCCGGAGACTATAATCAATTCATAGGAAGCTTTGATAATCCACATATAATCAATAGCCTGAACTATGCATCAATCACCGTCGTAGGAGACGATCTGGCCATTGCTGATGCGTTCGCTACAGCATTCTATGTATCGAACAATCCTGAAATATTGGAAAGATATAAAAACCTGAAAGTCATGACCATTGATAAGGACATGAATATAAAGTATTATAATGGATTCGAGGAATTATTATAACTGTCATTTATTATAACTATCATTATGAATATATTAATTATCTAAAGTTAATTATCTAAAAGGAGTTACTATGGGCAGAAGCGCATTTTGGGGTATATTGATAATAGCAGTACTAGGCTTGACGCCCGTATTGCTGCTGTTCTTATATGGGCCTGCATCAAATAACTTATTATCATATCCGGAGATGACACATAAGCTCGGGGAGATAGCTGCGCTTGTCGGCGTGACATTGTTCGCATTGACATTTGTGCTATCGACAAGGCTTAGGATCATCGAGGAAGCATTCGGAGGGCTTGATAAAGTATACTTGATACACGGGATTATCGGCAGTATAGCGCTCGTGCTGCTGCTGTCCCATCCTATATTGCTTGTCCTGAAATTCATACCAGCAAACTTCAATCTGGCGGCGACATACCTTCTGCCTGGAACATTCTGGTCAGTCGATTTCGGCATCATAGCATTGCTGAGTCTTGCAACACTCGTCGGCATCACATTATATTCCAGACTAAAATACCAGAATTGGAAATTCACGCATGAATTTTTGGGATTGGTGTTCATCATAGCAGTATTGCATATATTCCTTGTAAGGACTGATGCGTCAAGAGATTATATCTTCAATGGATATTATATATTCACGACAATCGTGGCATCCATAGGCATTGCATCATTCATATACTCATTTATTATAAGGAATAGCGCAGCAAGACACAAAACTTATCGCGTGAAAGATATACAGGAAATAGGCGATGTGCATAGGATCACATTCA
>Ga0265323_10001609_pt1 | contig 10878 bp, 5 predicted proteins | sample 41225metaG_FD_193580 | JGI IMG/M metagenome (GOLD analysis project Ga0265323, IMG submission 193580) | Rhizosphere microbial communities from Carex aquatilis grown in University of Washington, Seatle, WA, United States - 4-12-25 metaG | ecosystem: Host-associated > Plants > Roots > Rhizosphere >... | reverse complement strand
AACAGCTTCAAGCCGATGCAATAAACAGCCAAAAAGAAACTCAAAACGGATATGATCAATCCGAACAACGAAGCTAATTTCAAAGGGACCGTCGAGAAAGACACGATGCCGTCCACGGAAAAATTCATCATTTTCAGGAAATGGAATTTTGTCCTGCCCGCCTTACGGCTTTCCCTGTCATACAACACGCCTGTCTGCTTAAAACCGACCCAGCTGACAAGCCCCCGCATAAACCTGTTCTTTTCCTTCAAACCGCGCAGGGTCAAAAGTACTTTGCGGTTGATCAAACGGAAATCCCCTGCATCCAACGGCATTTTGATATTGGAAAACACCGCGAACAGACGGTAAAACAGCGAAGCCGTGGTTTTCTTAAACCATGTCTCCGCCTGCCTCTTCCTTCTGACAGCATAGACAACGTCAAACCCTTTATCCGCCTTGGCGATCAGCTGGGGAATAAGCTCCGGAGGGTCCTGCAGATCGCTATCCATAATGACCGCATACTTACCGTTACAATGATCACATCCCGCTGTAATGGCGATCTGATGGCCGAAATTCCTCGAAAAACTGATGATCTTGACCTGTGTGTCTTTTCGGGCCAAGTCTTCTAAAATGGAAAGCGAATTGTCGGTTGAACCATCATCCACAAATATTAATTCATAACCCCAGCCCAAACCAGACACCACTTTTTTTAATCGTTCATAGGTGTCCTGTAAAATCGCTTCTTCGTTAAGTACGGGCAGTACGATGGAAAGCAGCTCCGGCATCTCGTTTCGCTCCAAGGGATAGGTCAAAAAAGATTAGGATAATATAACATAATCACTGTCCATAACAAAAAGATAAAAAGCGCCCAGGTGGCGGCTTTATAAACCCAAGTTCCCCCTGGTGGAAGATACGAAAATTCAACGGTATGCTCACCCGCGGGAACATTAACACCCTTAAAGGCCTGATTGGAAAGGATCAATTCAACCGGTTTGCCATCTAAATAGGCTTTCCAGGAAGTGGTGTAACTGTCATTGTAGACAAGTAATTCGGGCTTGGAAAAATTTGTCTTGAGCCGTAACGTATTGACATCAAAGTACTCCGCATTGATCCGCGGTCCGGGACCGGTTACCGGCTCGCCCACAGGACTGATCCCGTCATATAAAACGATCTTAAACTGCGCGTAGTTGGCTAAAATGTCCTGCGGAGTATGTTCGGATAGATCAAATGTCCAGCGGGTCACCGATTGCGGGTAACCCACAGTTGGCGGAGCGTCTGTCATGCTCATGTCATACCAAAAATCTTCATAATGGACAAATTGATAGATCCGGCTGTTGTTTACCGCCGCCTTCAATGGCCGCACCCAGTTGAAAACAGGCTTAACATGCATCGAAGGCAAAACAGTCGCGAATTCATTCGCGTTTAACGCATACGCCTTGAGTATCCAGGCTGGTTGAAGCATCAGGATGACGGCAAAAATTCCCGCCCAGGCGCCGGGTGGAATTCGAACGATCCCCGAAAAATAAATAGCCAGGGCTGCCGCGGATAATCCCAATGTCACATAGGATACGACCGGAACCCCCGCGAAATGCGTTAGGGACCAGGCAAAAAACATATGCGCGGCAATTATACCGACGATGATGCCCTTTTTGGCGCTTTGCCCTCGGGGATCAATGCTCAATAAAATTTGCAGTTGATATAAACCTAATAAAATAATGATAGGAATAAGAAAAGCCCCCAGGAAAAAAAGATTACGGAAATAAGAAAAGAAAGCTATATGCCGATATAAGAAGCTATACAGTCCCGAAGCGTTGCCCAGGGCAATAAGCCCGATAAGAACTGCCATGCCACTTAATAGAATTGTCAGGCGTTTGAGCTTTAATAAAAGCGAAAGTCCGATGACGGCATAGATCCAAAAGGGCAAAAAGAAAAATGAATCGCTGCCATACGTGATCTTGTCTGCATTGCCGAAAAGATATTGCGCATCCAGCCGCTCTCCCAGGGTTCCGCTGTGGGTGATCTCGTCATAGGACATCCCGCCCTGCCGGCCCATGGTACGGTCATAACACTCCTGGGCGGACGTATATTCGCAATGCCTGCCCGGAGCCACCACATCCCCGCTTGCGTCCAGGATCTTATAGGCTAACAGCGGTGTTGCCACCAAAATGATCCCGATGAGGCAGAATATGGCCAGCCGCCAGGATTTAAGAAGAAAATGGAAAAGATCGGGGAAGAAAGCTAATACATCTTTCGTATAGATTAAAGTAAAAAGAATAAAGAAACAGAAAAAAACCGTTAGGAAATAAAAAGGCAGGTAGGAGCTTATTAATACCATGCCCGTGAATGTCATGCCTAAGAAATTTCCCTTATCCAGCTTTCGGGCAAAACGTACGAGAAAGTAAAAGAACCAAATGGCAGGAACAACTATTTCCAAAAATGTCAGTTGGGTGAACATCGAGGCACCCAAACTGGAAAACATAAGCCCCACATAGGCCAAATATGCCATATAACGGTCTTTAAGTATTTCATTGGCCAGCAAATAAAATCCAAAACAACCGACAAAGAAATACACCACCATATAAACAACGAAAGCATTGGCGTAATTCATGCCGGCTAATTTTAAAAGCGGAACAATTTGCGTGAAAGGGTTGAAAAGATTGCAGATAGCGATCGCGTAAAAAGGACGGCCAAGGCTGATAAACGGCTCCCATAAGGGTGTAACGCCGTTGAGGAGATTATTAAAATAAAATTTGGTAACCCCGTAAATGGTGTTGGTGTCCATGTTCACGGGGATGCGTCCAAAAACAAAATCGCGCATTAAGAATATCCATAATGCGCAAGGCATAACAAAGGCAACGGCACGAAACATGGGAGGCATTATACCAGCCAAAATGAAAAAAAGCGAAGCTTTACAATGCACACCCTCTTGCGTAAAATGCGTTTATGACTTTTTTGAAACAGCATGTTAAAAGCCTCGTTCTCTTATCAGTAGTGCTTGCCGGGATCTTCATCACAGCTACCTACGTAAATTTTCAGGATTTTCTTTCCCAGGGTGACCATGGCCGCGATCTTTATGCCGCGCAGGCTGTTTACCGCGGGGAGCTTCCCTACAAAGATTTCTGGTGGGTCTATGGGCCCTTGATGCCTTATTATTACGGTTTATTTTTTAAGATCTTTGGGGTACATATCAGCAGCATGATCTTAGGAAAGCTTCTCTTAAGGATACTGGGAGGCATTCTCATCTGCCTGGGCATGATGGAAGTTTCCTCGGCATTATCCGCCTTCCTTTGCGCCTGCTGGTTCATGCTTTTCCAGCAGGATTTTTTCTTCACCTATAACCACTTGGGCGGTATCGCCATGATCGCGGGGGTGGCCTTTTGCCTTCTGTCTTACATTAACAGGAGCTCTTCACGATCGGCATGGGGCGCCCTGGGCTTCATTTTTATATTATGCCTGATCAAGATCAATTTCGGGTTTGCCGCCTTGGCCGTTTGCCTTATCACCGTCGGAATATGTGATCGTTTAAACAAGAAGAACGGAAAGCCCCCTTATTTTTATACAGTCGCCCTGATCGGTATACCGCTTTTAACCTTTATCATCTATTGGTCGCTGTTAAGGGGCCTATCGGTCACAGAAATACGCCAATGCCTTCCCTATATGGAAGGCGACCAGCCTTACACGATGAGCCCCTTTTTAGCGGTCAGAATATTCTGTCAAATGACCCTGCATTCCATCATGTCTAACTGGACGAATTTGACCTTTGCACTGCTCATCAATGCCAGCGCTGTCTATTGCATTTACCTGATCGTTAAAAATAAATTATCTGTCTCCCGCAAAACTGTCTTTATATTATCCCTGGGTATGCTCTGCCTTTTTTACGCGGCCAATTCTCATGAATACCTCAAAAGCGGGGTATGGTACCGGATTTTCTGGGCCCAGCCGTTGAGCATCATGATGACCTTCATGATCATCGATACGGCTATTCAAAACATCCCTAAAACGTTTCGAAAAATTGTTTTCACATTTTTAGCCGGCCTTTCTTTATTTTGCTGGTTCTCGACCGAACGTTACCTGATCAGCGCGAAGGTGGAAAGCCAATACCTTTCCCTGCCGCGCGGAGGTATTTACATCACCAACTCTCCTTCCTGGATCGCAACCGTCAGTCAAACCACGGAATTCCTGGATAAAACGCTGAAATCTGATGAACTTTTCTTTGCCCTGCCCTACGATTGCCTGTATTATTATCTGACAGGCAAAAGAACACCGACACGTCAGCTGATTTTCTTTGATCATATCAAGATACCGGCAGAGCAGGAAAGATCCGTGATCGCCGAACTTGAAAAGAACCATGTCAATTATGTCCTGCTTTCCAGCCGTGCTTATGTCAGCCAGGAACCGGGTTTGGGATATTTCGGGACGAGTTATTGCCCTTTGATAGGAAAATATATTCAGGATCATTTTTCCCCGATGGCCCGTTTTGGGGATTGGACCAATGAGCCGGGATGGGCGTGGAACCACGGGACCTTAATACTCAAGCGTAAAGGAATATGAAACTTAAGCTTAAAACGATCTTCCTGCTTTTGACCATCGTGATGGCCACTCTCTTTATATGGCCTGAACTGAATTACCAGGACCTTCTTGCCCAGGGAGATCATGGGCGCGATCTATACGCCTTTGACGTTGTGACCCACGGGCAATTGCCCTATAAAGATTTTTGGTGGGTTTATGGCCCCCTGATGCCGTATTATTATGGTCTTTTTTTTAAGATCTTCGGGGTGCATATAACAAGCGTGCTCTTGGGCAGGGCATTGCTGGTGATCCTCTGCTCCATATCCTTTTATTTGGCCGCGGTCTGTCTCATGTCTCCTGTGCTGGCCTTCCTGGCCGCCACCTGGTTTACCCAAGGCCGTCCGGAATTCTTCTTCACTTATAATCATATCGGCGGCATCCTCATGGAATTGATCATTCTCTGGGGGCTTTTATCTTATATCCTTAACGGCCGTCCACGGTATTTATGGATCACGCTTGCCGCTGATTTTATCCTTGGATTGATCAAGATCAATTTTGGCCTGGCCGGCCTGGTGGGCATTATCCTTGGCGTGCTGTTGATCGATCTCGTTAAGAAATATCCGTTTGATGGCCCCAAAAAGAAATTCTATATAGGCGCCGTTATCGTGATCCCTGCCTTGCTTGGCATCATTTACTGGCTTCTCTTGCATGGTTTGCCGCTTTACGCTATCCGCCAGTGCATGCCCTATTTTGGCGACGATCAGCCGTATCACATTGCAGCTTCAACGGCCCTCCGCTTTTACCTGATGCAAAATTGGATCTCCTTTATCCATCCCTGGGGCATGGCCATCGGGATCGTCATGCACGGCTGCACCCTGTATAGCATCTATTTGCTGATAAGCGGTAAACTTGACAAAACTTACCGGCAGAATGTGCTCTTGGCGCTGACACTGGTCTGGGCCTTCTTCGTCCTTTATTTTCATGAATATTTAGTCAGCGGTGTGTGGTACCGTTCTTACTGGTCCCTGCCCTTTTTGGATTTCTTCCAGTATGTGACGATCGGTATAGCCTGGAAATTCATCCCGAAATTCTTACGGGTTATGATCCTGCTGTTTTTAGGGGCATTGACGCTGTTGGGTGTCGTGGCACATATCGGTGTCATCCAAAGCCAAAAACAACCTTACCGTTACCTGGCCATGGACCGCGGGCATATCTATGTCGGCAATGAACCCCAGTGGACAGACACCGTCAACAAGGTCACTTATTTCCTGTCGACCACCCTTAAAAAAGATGATCAGTTTTTTGCCATGCCCTATGACTGCCTGTACTATTATTTAACAGGTAAAAACAGCCCCACGCGCCAGCTGATCTTCTTCGATCATATCAAAATACCCCAGCAGCAGGAAATATCAGTGATCCAGGAATTAGAAAAGAACCGGACTGTTTATGTTTTAATGTCAAACCGTATCAAGTCCGATGAAACCGGCTTAGGGGTTTTCGGCCAAACCTACTGTCCCCTGTTGGCTCAATATATCAATCAAGTCTATGCTCCTCTGGCGCGCCAGGGTGGCGACTGGACCCAGGCGCCCGGCTGGGCAAATAATCACGGTGTCATTATCCTCAAAAGAAAATCTTTCTGATGAGCCTGAAATCCTTATTCCCGAAAACTTTGATTGACTGGCTTTGCCTCGCGTTCGGCGTTTCACTTTTGCCGTTCCTCTATTATTTTCTGAATTACCACCTTCATCTGATCACCTATCCTTATCCTCTTGAATTCCGTGAAAGCGCGATGATCCTGACCACCCATCTATTAGTACAGGGGCAAAACCCCTTTGACCTCGCCCATTTCCCGCAAGCGACAAATTCGTACGGGATCTTCTATTCCCTTGTTGTCTATCCGTTCGCGAAGATCTGGGGGCCAACACTTCAGGTCCACCGCCTGTTCACAGGGATCTTTATTTTGGCTTCCTGCCTGGTCATGGTTTGTGTTTTAAGAAAAAATAATGCGCCCCCGGCCCTGTCCTGGGCTGGCGGTCTTTTGCTTTATCCTGTACTGCTTTATCCGACAACAACCACCCCTGTCGCCGGACCGCACAGCCTTGGTTTATTCCTGTTTCTGTTATCCGTCTACATCCCATTTTTTTTGAACTATTCCTGGGCAAGCCTGCTAATAAGCCTTATTTGCGGCTTGCTGGCTTTCTATACTAAAATGTACTTTGTTTTAGGTATTCCTATTATTTGCGTTTACCTGCTAATGCTCCGTTCCCCGAAAAAGGCATTCATTTTAGGGGCCGCTTTTCTTTTGATCCTTCTTGTTTCCGCCATTGCGGTCAATCATTACATGATCTGTTACTTTAATGATACTTTCTATACCCAATTTCAGGGGGCAAATGCTTTTGACGGCGGGATGAAACACTCAAATGCCCAGATGAAGGAATTCTACCGTATCCATCATCCTTTGTTTTATTTGCTGGGGATCTCTATGGTTGTTTGTTTGTTCGGCTGGAAAAAGAATTACAAAAACTTTTCTTTCAAGTACGGAGGGAACCTGAATCTTTTCAGCCTTTTCATCGCCACCCTGGTGATATATTTTATGATGGGGCGAAGCAATGGGCAGTGGATGGCTTACCTGTTCCAGTTAATGTCGCCCTTTTTTATCCTTTGCGTCCTCAATGCAGCCAGTCATCAAAAATTCCTGGTATTTTTAAGCATGCCGTTCATCCTTTTCGCTTTGATGGGCCTGAAACATGATCTAAGCAATAACCCGTATTCGTCCGACGATAATTGGATAACCATGCGGCAACTCGTTGCCGCCAATATGAACATCCTTAACTCACCGCTTATCGTGCCTTTTCTGATCGAATACCAAAGGCCTGTTTACGATTCCGGACAGTCCCAATTCGCCATAGTCGGCTGCGGCAGACAGCATCTCAACACAAAGCTATTCCCCTTTCAGCCTGAAATTGCCGCCAGATTTACTGACTATGCCCAACAAATCCACGCAATGATAAGGGAAAAGAAATTCGACATGTTGATATTGACCGCCCCAAGTTTTAACAGCCCCTGGTCGCCTGCCGACACGAACCTATACTACAGGCAGATCGAAACTTTCCGTGTCCGCCTGCTCCATTCCGACGAAGTCCTTGATATGGTCGTTTCAGTTCCCCGAGATTGAATTATTTAAACTCCAAAGACCATTTTTTTCTTGCGCACCTTAATATGTTTATCTTTATAATCAGCCAACTGCAGGATCATGTTCCAGAAATCTTTCTCGGAAAGGCCTGCTTTCATAGCACACACTAATGCGGATGTGATCACAAGCTTCCTTTTGGGATCACGGGGGTTCCTGTGATTAAAAACGCAATACCACGGGCTTCTGGGATTGGATAAATCAAGGGGCATCTTGGTGTAATAACAAAGATAGCCATATTTGCGTGTATAGCGCCAAATATCTTCTTTGTTTGCCGCTGGTATGTTCGCCCTCAGTAATCGATAGTTTATTTTTGCACATACAGGACAGAACTTTGTATGATTATTCAAAAGTTGCTTGCCACAACCATAACAGATCCCGTTCCAAACACCTCCGCAGGCCGGATCTATCGCTAAATCAAATTCATCTTCCAGCGTATAATCCCTGTCCCAATAACGCAGGCTTTTCTTTATTACCTTTGTATGCCTGCGAATAAAGTTGGCCAACTGCCTGACATAAAACCAAAATTCATCTTCAGAAAGGTCCGATTTCATTTCATTTAACAGAAATGAGGTCAGCACGATCTTCCTTGGGTCATGCGGCACCCAATGATCAAAAACACAGTACCACAGGCTTTTGGGATCATCCATGTCAAGAAGCATCCCTGTGTAATAACAAACATAGCCGTACTTGCGCACATAATCCCAAATATATTTTGCCGTTTTATGCGGAAAGAACCTTAATCGACGGGCGAATCTTGAACATCTAAGGCAATATCTTGAGTGTTTGGTCTTAACCGGCTTACCGCAGCGGATGCATTTCTTTTTGTGTTTGGAGGGAGTTTTGGACATCTTCAAATATTAATTATACTTCAGGAAACTCTACATGCAAATGGCTTTAATTATTGGGGAGAGGTCAGAATCACGTTCTATTTTGGGGTGGGCTTAGAGGAACTATACCGATTATTTTAATGCTACAGTTGCCGGAGTTTCAATATCGACCGCTCTTTTTAACAGCGACATTCGGTATTGTTTTATTCAGCATCATCATCCAGGGGCTGACCATTGAACCACTTTTGAAAAAACTTAACCTTCAGCTCTCAATCTCAAAGCATTCCCAATAACAGAAACTGAACTAAAGCTCATCGCTGCCCCCGCGATCATCGGGCTTAATAAGATGCCAAAAGTAGGATATAACGCCCCGGCGGCAATAGGTATCCCAACAAAGTTATAAACAAACGCAAAAAATAAATTTTGTTTGATATTACGCATCACCGCTTTGCTTAAAACTAAAGCTTTCGTAATACCGTTAATGTCCCCTTTGACCAAGGTAATCCCAGCACTTTTAATAGCCACATCCGTACCAGTTCCCATAGCCACACCAACATCGGCTTCAGCCAATGCCGGAGCATCATTAATACCATCACCAGCCATTAATACCTTTGCCCCTTTAGCTTTATATTTCTTAACAATATCAATTTTATCTTGAGGTTTGAGCCCTGCATATACTTCATCCACCTTGAGCTCTTTACCGATAGCATCAGCTGTGGCTTGATTATCCCCTGTCAACATAATCACCACGAGCCCCATCTTATGTAACTCGCTAATAGCTTGCGCTGTGGTTTTCTTGATTGGATCAGCGATGGCCATAATCCCGATAGCTTTCTTATCTACCCCCACACCAATAACAGTCTGTGCTTTGTTTTGCCATTCTTGCGCCCGTTGAAATAGATCATTGGGAACGACAACACCTTTTGCTTTTAAAAAATCAAGTTTGCCTAAGAATATACTTTGGCCATTATATTTGCCCTGGATTCCAGCACCTGTAATAGAAGAAAAATCACTAATAGAATTTGGTTCGATCTTTTTAGATTTAGCGTAATCAATCACAGCTTTGGCTAAAGGATGTTCGCTTTTGGATTCTAAAGAAACAGCGATGAATAATAATTGTTTTTCGTTACAATTTAAAGCTGGCATCAATTCCGTGACTGACGGTTTTCCATCAGTTAATGTCCCTGTCTTGTCCGTCAAAACATGAGTAATATACTGCGCTTTTTCAATAGCTTGGGCATCCTTAATTAAGATACCCATTTGTGCACCACGACCGATACCAACCATAATAGACATTGGAGTGGCTAACCCCAAAGCACAAGGACAAGCTACAATCAAAACAGCAATAGCACTGACTATGGCATAAGCCAAGCGGGGTTGGGGGCCAAGACCCATCCATATAAAGAATGTAATGACGCTGACGGCAATGACCACAGGCACAAAATAACCGGAGACCTGATCCGCTAATTTTTGAATAGGCGCACGGCTGCGCTGGGCCGTGGCCACCATCTCTACAATTTGCGCTAATAACGTTTCACTCCCCACTCTTTGGACACGCATCACAAATGATCCCGTTTGATTCATCGTTGACCCTATGACCTTATCTCCTGATGTTTTAGTTACTGGAATAGGTTCACCGGAGATCATAGATTCATCAACTGTACTTTGACCTTCAACGATAATACCGTCCACAGGAATTTTCTCACCGGGCTTTACCCGCAATAATTCGTCTTTGTGAATTTGGTCAACTGGAACATCTTCCTCAGTATTACCATTGATACGGTGTGCGTTCTTAGCGGCAAGACCAAGCAAAGCTTTGATGGCCTGGCCCGTTCTACTATGAGCCTTTGCTTCAAGCCACTGGCCTAAAACCACCAATACCGTAATGACGCAGGCCGATTCAAAATATAAACTAAGCTGCCCATTTGTTTTCATTGATGGCGGGAAGATATTGGGAAATACAACGGCGATAAAACTGTAAACATACGCGGCACCAACTCCTAAAGCAATTAAGGAAAACATATTTAATGATCTGCTGACTAATGATCGCCATGCTTTAACGAAAAGAAACCCTCCGCTAAAAAGAATCACTGCTGTAGCAAGCACTAATTGCCCCCACGCAGAAATCCCCTGAGGGACAGTTTGTTTTAACGCAGGAACCATTTCACTGAGAGCCAAGAACACAACGGGTAGCGTCAAAACAAGACCTGTCCAGAATTTCATGGATAAAGATTTTATGAGCGGCTCTTCGGCGTCTTCTTGCATGGATGCCACCAACGGCTCAAGGGGCATTCCACATTTAGGGCAATCTCCCGGATGATCCTGTTTGATTTCAAGATGCATCGGGCAAGTGTATACTGCAGGCCCCTT
>Ga0265323_10001608_pt1 | contig 10889 bp, 23 predicted proteins | sample 41225metaG_FD_193580 | JGI IMG/M metagenome (GOLD analysis project Ga0265323, IMG submission 193580) | Rhizosphere microbial communities from Carex aquatilis grown in University of Washington, Seatle, WA, United States - 4-12-25 metaG | ecosystem: Host-associated > Plants > Roots > Rhizosphere... | reverse complement strand
TGGCTTGTTATTTGTCAATTTAAATATTTTAGACGAAAAAATTATTTTTATTCATGATCGCAATAGAATTTGTTATTTAATTCCATGCGATCAGTGTGGAGAAGCGACTTACCACCCAAAATATGCCATAACAAAATCTCTAAAAAATAGAAGTGGAAAATTTTTTTGTAGTCAAAAATGTGCAAAATTGCATAAGAAAAAATCACAAATAGTTGAATGTAAAGAATGTGGCATTCAATTTGAAAAATGTTTATCTAAGATAATATCGTCTCCAAATCATTTTTGTTCACATAAATGTGCCACAACTTATCAGAATAGGAACAAAACAACTGGCATAAGAAGGTCAAAACTTGAAAAATTCATAGAAGAAAATATTAAAAATTATTTTAGTGATTTTGAATTTATTTATAATAATACTAAAATAATTGGAACTGAACTTGATATTTACTGTCCAACATTAAAATTAGCCATTCAAATAAATGGGCCCGTACATTACGAACCAATATATGGTGAAGAGAAATTCCAAAGAGTCATTGACATAGATAACGAAAAAAGAATGAAGTGCAAGGATATGAATATAAATTTATTTGAAATTAACGTATCAGAGGATAATGTTTTTGATAAAACAAAAGATAAACGGTGGCTAGAAGTTAAATCGATCATTGATACATTGTCAAGCGAAAGCAATTAATTTTATTATGGCAAGCATTTCTTCTTCGGAATACCATTTATTTTGAAAACGATGCTTATCACCATGACATACTATTTCAATTCTAGATATTGAAAGAGGACCGCCTACATGTATATGTAGTTCCCAAATTCCAATTATAGAAGAAGGAGATCCATAAAGCGGATGACCTGTAGCTTCCCAAAATTTTTTAATCTCTGGATGCATCAACCACCAGCTCGTGGAACTGTGTGAGTCTCCACAACATATCCTTCATATTCAGTTGGAAACTGATCGTGAAGGGATTCATCATCACAGGATACGCGTAAAGTTATCCCACTAGTACTCACGGCGTAACCCACGTATATACCAGAGCCAAATTTCGTTGTCAATTCTTTTTCTAAACGTGCCGCAATCTTTTTTACGGAAACTTTTTTCATTTATCCCTTATATCCAACAGCCTTCGCTAACTCCAAATCAGCACAGGCTTCAATCACCACAATCTCATCACGGTCTCTACCAACTAACTCAATGGGACTCAATCCAAGCTCCCAACATGTTTCATAATCACATTCCTCGAACCATTCATCGTATCCAAATGAATTATAATCCATTGCAAGTAATGTTGGTAGCCAATTATAAAATTCATCAAGGATATCTGCTTCCGTTTCCAAATTCAGCCCACATTTGGAACAAAAACGGTTTGCCGGATTTTCCATATTGAATTCGCAACAACTTCGTTTGGAAGGAAGTTTACCCTTAAAGATGATCAAAAGTTCATTTGCTAAACTTTTAATCGCAGCTTCTTCTGTGGTAAAGCACATTCTGGAAGACGCAATAACCGTAGCGATTGAAGCGTCTTCCGCGAATCCAAAGTGTAAAACAATTATATTTATCGCGTTTTCCATTTTATTTCACATCCATTACATAATGTACGAATCCATCCACCCGATCTGGTCTGCCCAGCAAAACCACAATCTTCACATGTTGTCTCGCTAAGCTTTTCTGCTTCGTCAATAAGACTTTCAATCTCTTTACTGGAAACGGACATGTAGAATCTCAACGTTCCAAATTTTTCTTTTACTTGGCTGGCACAAACCTGTGCACGTTGGTCTTCGGGCAACGAGAGAATTATTTTCTCAATCTTTTCAGAGAGATTCCATATAATTAAAAACCAGCCGTCACCCGGAAACCCCCAAATCATACAGCTCGCGCGCGGATCTCCACGTCTATCTTTGTAAAGATTAGGGAACGTTTTAACTAAAAGATTATCAAATTCTTCCCGCATTAGATTGAATCCGCATCCACCAATGCATCAATGGACTGAACATCAGCGGTCTTTTCAATCTTCAATGGTCTAATACCTTTGATGTAGCCACCCTTTTTGCCACGTCTAACATAGCCATCCAAATTATTATGTGCGTAACGATTTACCATATGGAGAATGTCTTTTGGAGACATATTCACGGCAGCGCCAACCGCCTCAGTCATTTGTTGAATTTCCATTCGAGCATTCACGCCAGAAGGCATCCCATCAATAACCACTTGAGTTGCACGATAAACATTTTCGACAACCATAATCTCTTGCTTAAGATTCTGTTCTACATTCATATTTAGAGTCTCCATATAATTCGTGGCCTAGTGGCCTAATATTATGTTTAACGTAAGATGTTGTTTTGATTATGTCAATCGCCCCAATATTTTTTATATTTATCTGGCAGCGGTGCTAAGCCCTCCATGGCCCAAAATTTACAGAACTGGTAGATATTTTGTCTCTGAACTGATTTTTCGCTGCATTGTTTTCGTTTCACAACCAAATCTCGAAAAAATTTTAAGTTCCTCCAGTGCCTAACACCCAAAGGACTTTCAGCATCATAATACTTATTTTTAATCTTTATGAAAGCATGTCCGCCATGGGGGCGATATGTAAAGAGTTGAACAAAAGGAATTTGTTCTCTTGCATGGAGTGCCCAAACGAAACACCAACCGTTATTAATTTTGTAAGGTTTATGTCCGATTATATATTTTATGTGAGTAAAATTCATAAGACACCAATTAGGGAAAGAAGATATGTAAGCGGAGTCCTGTCTGGTATGATCATTAATCTACGATTATTATCGCTAATAATCTTTAGCACCAACCCGAAAGCATCAGGCGAGTAGCCTTCAATCGCTTTCTGTTTGGCTTGCAGCACACAGGGTTTGCCATGCCATTCATATTGCTATGAATGCGGTAAGCTCTTACCTCACCTTTGCACCCTTACCCTTGCGGGCGGTTTATTTTCTGTTGCACTTTCCGTCAACTCACGTTGCCCAGACGTTATCTGGTGTGTTACTCTTCGCTGCTCCGACTTTCCTCGATAACTTTCGTTACCGCGATCATATTATCTTCTTTCCCTAAATCTAGTTTACTTTTTCTTCTAACTCTTCTTTGAGAGCAGAAATAATTACCAACACATTATGTTGAGCTTGTTCATCACCTTCAAGCGTGAATTTTTGCAACATAAGATTTAATTTATTGAGCGTTCCCTCAGGACCATATGCATTCATCCACTGATCTAATAAACCAACTAAGTGCTGTTCTTCGGGAGTAAGATCGCTCATCGTTTAACCTTTCTAAGTTAAGAATAATTGGTAGGCATGGAGGGACTCGAACCCACACTCCCTTTCGGGAACTTCGTCTTAAGCGAAGCGCGTCTGCCATTCCGCCACACGCCCATTCAATATAATTATAACAATAAATTCATAGATGTCAATGCTAAAAATTAAAAATTAATTGCGTCTAAAATGTCGAAATCAATTTCCCAATCATCAACAGATGCCTGAACATACTTTCTTTTATAGTATTCACTATCCACATGCTGTTGAGGATTCATCTTCTCAATCAATTTTAACTGAAGCATCCGACTATATTTTCCAGCACAAGCCTTGCTGCAAAATGGGCCAGCCTTATTATTTTTTGCTTTGTCTCGGATAAGCCGAGGAGAACGCTCAAAATCCTTCCCACACCACGCACAGTTTAATTTTAAATTAACTACGCGTCTTGTATCGTCTGCGCTATGCTGATCGCGCGGCATTATTCTTAAATTCTTTAAATCGTTGTTGTCAAAGTTGCTGTCGATATGATCAACGGTCTCTTTGTTGGGATCAAGCTTTCTGCCAAGATGAGTCTCTAATAACCACTTTGGATAAGAAACAGTACGACGAGTGCCATTATTTTCTACAATAATAACAATCTTCCTACCATCTTTTCTTGTGTATGGTCCGTGAACCTTCATAGAAGGATACAAAATTATTCATTATTGAAGCGCTTCTTTAAGCTTTTGTTCTACATAAGATATATGTTTGCGGGGGAAATGTAATTGTGGCATAATTTTGAAATTATTTTTCTTACAACCATCTTCTACGTAAACCCCTACCGTTTTACGGTGTTTAGGTAAATTATCCGATTTTACTACTGGTTGCCTTTCTTCACGTAGAATAATTCCGGTATTTTCAATATATGTTGTCACGGTCCATACATTATGCGGGTGAGATTTAATCGTATGGCCCTGTATGTGCTCATACATGCCACCCGGCTTATCTTCATAAACTGCTACGACATTCAAAAATTTTTCATAAGAACGAGCGCCATCAAAACAAATCCACACCTGATCATGACAGTATCTACTTTTTATCTTCTTAAATAATTCAGATCCATCTTTATACTTAAAGATTTTCCATTTATGATCACATTTATAACTGCAACTAGCTTGACAAGAATTAGTTGTGCCAATACCTAATTCCCACAAATTAGATATTAGCGAAGCAATCTCCCTATCAATTCTAACTTTATTTCCTTTATACACTAACCATTTATAAGAATGGGACATAATTTTTCTTTCTAACTAAATGTTATGAACAACTTTATATTCTGTTCAAATTCCTTTTGAGATAAACCTTTTGGAAATTCAAATCTGGTTCCGACATACTCGAATATTTTTTTCTTTTCTGAAAGTCTATAACGAAACTGCGGAGTTAAATGTTTATCAAGTTGATAAATTTTTACATTATATTCATCATCTCTGGCGGAGGCAAACACTTCATACTCAACCACATCGAATGAATAAAGTGCATATGAATCCATCAATTTTTTATTTTGATTATAGCCAGACTTAAAGTGATCGTTATTGCTTACGCAATATAAGCTGGCGCGATTGAAATAAACTGGGCCATCCAATTGGTCTCCACATACTTCGCATCGTTGATCATTGGCAAACTTTATGAATTCTTTCTGTAATTTGGCCTCAGCCTTCGCTTGTTCTTGAGTCCTAGTCTTTAAAATTTGCGGAGGAATAGGAGCAGCAACTTGCTTTCTTTGCTTTATATTCTTAAATAAATCTTTGTAAGATTGAGGTTGCCCCATTTATTTTCTATTGTTGACCCTCAGTCGAAGTGGAAGTCATTTGATCAAATCTCAACCAGTTGACTGTCACTGGTGTCTCAACCTTTATGCCAGCAGCTTTTAAAGCTTGCGAAATTTTTCCAGCATAAGCTTGATTGAGGAGAGCCTTCAATCTTCCAGCAGCATTTGGATTGTTAGGGGTAACTGTAACATTGAATGTAACCGTGTCGCCAGCGCCAACAACAAGTTGAACAACTGTGCCTTCAGTATCTTGAATATTAGCGCGATCAAGCAATGGACTTACCTGCGCACTCATTTCCCAAAGACCAGCTTTCTGTAAGGCTGCCTGAATTTCACTTGGTTGAGCTGATACTTGTGGCGCCGCTGGAGGTGCAGCTGTCGCAGCCTGTTGAGCCATTTTTTCAAATTCGCTAGCTAATCTCACCAACTCAATTATTTTTTTGTTCATTTTTCCTCTAAATATTATTCCGTAATAATCCATATTTAATGGAATAAAATATCATATTCCTATGACTTTAGAAGAAATAATCAAATTGGCAGACGAGTTTGAAGCTCTTACTCAAGATATGGCGGTTGATACCAACCAAGCTCCAGCCGCTCCTCCTGCACCTGCACCATCAGTAAATAATGATGACCGTGCCGCTAAAGAACAAAAAAATCGCGAAATGCGCGAATCAGTTAGATCTATCAAGTCCCTTGCCGATAGCATCGAAAGAAAGTATACTGCCTTAAAAACAATCGGTTTCTTCAAACAAACATCCACTATGCGTGAATTACGTAGAGTTAGAAGCGCCCTAGAAGATTGCAACAAAAGCCTCGATAGACTATTCTAATACGTCGTCAACCCGCGCTTTCTCTTATCTTCACGCGTAATTAACCAGTGAATTAACTTGATCACTTGACGATGACTCATACCATCAATGCGCAGCTTAAGCCACTTAGCAAGGCGAATTACATCTTCTGGCTTGGCTTTTTTTAAAGTTGCTCTTCTCATGCTAACATTTTAAATAATGTATCATCATCCTTACAGTGAATCTTCAATTTGTCCAGCCAAGCCTGCGATTTGATCTTAAACATCAATGGCATCTGAGCTTTACTTTGGCTAGGGCCCTTGCATACAACTCCCTCAAACGTCATCCCTGGTAATGTGGACTTCCTTACCCTCTGTTCAAACTCTACCCCCGCCCTACCTTCGTAAAGGACTCGGGGAATATCGAGATGACCAAAAGTCCTAATGAAATCACGAGGCTCCAGGATGCCTTGCTTGAAAGGATTGGCATCGATTAGAACGACAGTAAGTTCCTTTTCCTCAAAGTTATGGAGACCGGCAAAGGAACTTGGCCCACATAACTCAAAGAAACAAATGACATCACGCCATCGTTGCTCCTTGAACACCATGGCAAGATCTTCGGCATACTTATCATTGAGTAATTGAACGGCTTTGCCCCAGGGTTTGGTAGCGGCGTCAATCATTTGATTCTTGGTGCCGAACTTATAGAATCCGCGCTTGGCAGACCATTCGGCTCGGATGTTTGAGCCATCTAGCTTATCGAATGCATAGATGTGAACATCACGGATGATGTCTTTGGGTATTGAAGGATACGTTTTCATTTTAACTGATTTCTTTCAAATGCCCCACGAACAATTTAAATGTCTCGCTATGTTTTGCACACAGACAAATAACTATCGGAGCTTTTTTCGTTGGGTTCAATTCGGATGCAATAACTGTGTGATACTCATGACTTGCATCATTTTCACAGAAATGACGCTTATCCCAGTCAATCATTACTTCATTGGCAGGATCCCAATGACTGCCAGTATTTAATTCACATTTCATTTTATGAAACTTTCTATTTAGTGGGTGCGGAAATTGGAGTCGAACCAATTATCTCTAGGCGTATGAGACCTGAATGAATTCCGTTTCACTCTCCCGCAATGGTTGAGGATTAGTAGATTTATACAAATCCCCAATATAAGTGTTGTTCTCTCTCACCCAACACGCAGGTGACATAGTTAAAGAGTGAGCCTCTCACGCTACAAAGTTTGGTTCGGGATGAGGGGATCGAACCCCCATTCACAGATTCAAAGTCTGCTGTCCTACCATTGGACGAATCCCGAATAATGTTTATACGCCTGGTCCGATCAACATTTTAATCCCATCACAATCAATAGTGCCTGGACCAATATTCCAATTACCACGATCTGGGCCACCATCAGTAATAGTACCGGTATCAATACCATCAGTAATAACTACGCCTGGCTTAATAACTGTTTGTGTGCTCATCATAACCTCTTACTTTATATTTATATATTACTAGTTTTTTCTATATAGTCAGCTGCTTTGTCAATCATCCACTTTAGATTCTCTAAATATTCTTCTTGTAAATCTGAATCGAACGTTGGCCAATCGAAAATTAATTGGCCCGCATCCCTACTAAAACGCCTTAACCCTTCTACAAATTGAGCTGTGGTTAAATTCGTATCGTCAAACTTACTCATTTGGTGGGACATTAGAGAATCGAACTCTACGAACTAAAATTATCAGTTTTAGGGGGTCAACCAGCTCCGCTCATGTCCCATTTACTACATTTGTACTGAGCTGAAAGGTTCACACATCAACCCCAGTCAGTTATGGCCCGACTTGACAATTTTATTTGTCATGACGGATATTGTTATTCTAAATTATTGATATGTTGATCTAACTGTTGAACAAGTAAATCGTAATACTTAACTTCTACTAATTGATCTTCAATTGACATATTAATTATTTTATTATTAGCTAAAGTTGCAAAATACTCAAGACATTTTGCTTTTGCCGCGTCAGGATCCGAAAATCCTTTTATACTTTCCGCGAGGGATTTCCAACCTTGTTCAGAAGAAATTGCCCACTTAATTAGTTCAAGTTTCTTATCTTTTGATAATTCGGTTGGTAGTTCTTCCATCTTTTCCCTACATAATTACAGTGTTGGTGGAGCGCCGGGGTTACCCTCCCCGTCTTGCACGGTGCAAGCGTGCCGTATTCGTATCCTACTCGCGCCCCGAGTATATTTTAATATTCAAATATGCATACATCTTGATATAGTGTAGTAAGAAAGATTTGCGCAACTAAAAGGAGATACACTATGGCTAAAACGAAAATCAATTGTCTAAACTGCGACAAAGAAGTATATATCGAGAACAAAGAAATTGCAAGGGGTTTCGGAAAATTTTGTAATAGAAAGTGTTCCGGTGAATTCAAGCACAAAAATGTAAAGCCTCCCGAACCAAATGTCAAGTGTGCCCACTGCGAAAAATTATTCTATTTGTGCGAGTCGAAACAGGCTTGTTCTAAAAGCGGATTGTTCTTTTGCTGTCGAGAACACAAAGATGCTGCTCAACGCATTGGCGGAATTACTGAAATAATGCCGCCACATTATGGCACTGGCAGCCCAGAGAATACATACAGAAACAAAGTTTTCTTCACCTTAAACCGCCCTAAAGTTTGTGAACGATGTGGCTATGATGAGAATGAAGCGGCAATTATCGTTCATCATAAAGACCGAAACAGAATGAATGATACAGAGGAAAATCTTGAAGTGTTATGCTGCAACTGCCATGCTATCGAACATTGGGGCGAATAATTTATAAAAAAGCTATAATGAAAATTGTATGGGTAATTGTCCATTATAGATATGGTATCTCGTAGATTGCAAACAAAAATATTTGATTATGTTTCTCAGAGTGGAAGTCCTACATTGGCAGCAATTTATAAAAATTGCACTAACAGACATCAGTGGTTTCCTCCTAATGAAATAGAGCAAAGAAAAATCCAATTTGCTGTGATAGAGCTACAGCATTTAGGACTGATTACTCCATGTGATGAGGGATTTGATGTATGGAATACACGTTACAAATTGCCTTATGCCTAAGCTGTCAACTTTCTTTTTTCTAAATCTTCATCCGTCAGCACAATTTTATCTTCGATTTGAACACAAATTCCGAAGATTTTATCCGCGCCAACCCAACCATTGACCCTGCCGTGGTTATTACTAATCTGATACCTTAGGTGCGTTTCGTCAATGGCTGACAGCAAATGTAAGTAGTATGTTCCCTTTACCTTTGCATACACTGCATCCCCAACCCTACACTGACTTGCATCCACCCTCTTAACCGTTACTCGCCCGCCTGATTTCATACGTGGAGTCATACTGTTTCCGTGTGGATTCCAACTCACTTCACCCTTTTCTAGAAGGGTTTTTAATACAAAATTTTCTCTACCCATTACTTATCATCTTCATACGAATACGTCTTTTTGCTGACCCCATCGGGGGATCGAACCTCTGAAACGGAACGAATTGCATTGCAAGATTTGCATTGCTCTTCTGTATAAATCTGGGCTGATTGATCAGTCTCAGACATCGATGCATATCCACCCTTCCTAATCCATTTGTGATTATGAGTCCTGTGCGAGGTTACAATTACAAAAATTATAAATAAAATTATTACTAATAAAAACATTTACTTGCTATCCCCAAAGTATTGGGTTTTCTCCGTAGTCATCCGAATCCCATAGACATATGCTTTCTTCAACTCCTCAACTTTAAGGAGGGCTTCTTTTCTAGATTTGAATTTGAAAGTGTGCCATTCTTTTTCAGAATGTTCATAGTATGAAGGCTCATAGATGAAACACTGAACAGTATATTTGGTTTCTGTATCTGACATTACTTACCTTTTAGATAACAAATGAACAATTAAGCTCATTTGTTATTATAAATTAGAGAACTTTCTTGACGTCGGCAACGACTGTTGCTTCTGCGCCTTTGAGCCAAGCAAGAACAGCAGCGCCACGAACGACAACAAGATCCGCGAATAAACAGGCTACCATGACAAATTCTAATGTTAGATGCATTTTAAAACTCCTTTTGGGGACCACGCCCACACTCTATATACCGCAATATCCTAGACTTTTGCGGCTAGGATAATTTTACATTTATCCCAATCTGTAGCTCGAAACTAACCCATCGACAACATTAAGATTTACTCTGCCCGTGGATAAATTGAGAATGTGGGGCACAGCTTTGCCGTCACGAAATTCAACTCTCGCATCGCGATTAGCTGCCTTAAGAAGCTCAAGAGCATCTTCTTCAGTTCTACCAAGAATCTGTGTCAAATCAAAACCTAAACCTACAACGTCATTATTCATGATCTTTTCCTTTTTAAAAGTCTAAAAACTTATTAATGTCTATAACAGGTGATGGTGGAAGTTTACTTTCATCTATCGATCCAATATGGATGTCGCTGCCATAATCCATACCTTGGAAGTATGCGTATACATCTAAAGGTTTTTCTTTATTGGAAACATTAACTTTGTTTTCAATTGCCGGTGGCTTTAATGGCGTTTTTTGTGGAGCTTCGATAGCATCTTTTTTAACTTCGGACTTTTCTTCGGAGACTTTTACGACGCCAATTGTAGAAAAATTTTCATATTCTATATTTACTCTAGCTCCGTTCACCGCACCTTCTGCGAACGAATCTCTATATAACTGACCCCTGCCTGAGCAGGTTTGGGCTAATAATTTATTAATTCTATCGTAAACAAAATTAAATAGTTGTTTAGCGATTGCTACGTCAGCGGGATCGCCATAGACATAATATCTATAGGTTATAGGTCCATCAGAGGCAATATTGTCCTCTTTTATGGCAAAGCAATCATATTTTTTGCAAACAACCAAGGCGAGGATATTAATCCAATCCGCCAGCATTTCCGTATCTAAAAGAAGATCATCATCATTGTAGATGGGTTTATCGGAGGCTTCGATGTCAGCGAGTTGGTCAGGGG
>Ga0265323_10001607_pt1 | contig 10889 bp, 5 predicted proteins | sample 41225metaG_FD_193580 | JGI IMG/M metagenome (GOLD analysis project Ga0265323, IMG submission 193580) | Rhizosphere microbial communities from Carex aquatilis grown in University of Washington, Seatle, WA, United States - 4-12-25 metaG | ecosystem: Host-associated > Plants > Roots > Rhizosphere >... | reverse complement strand
TGCGGTTGCGCCGCGCCAGGTGTTTCGTGGTTCCCTCTCAAATGACTGACCAATCGATGTTGAAAGTCGAGCGCCTGACCAAGACCTATCCGACGGCGGCCGGGCCGCTCACGGTGTTGCACGAGGTGAGTTTCGAGCTGGCCGCCGGCGCGAGTCTCGCGGTCGTCGGCCCGAGCGGCAGCGGGAAGACGACGCTGCTCGGCCTGTGCGCGGGTCTCGATGCGCCCACCAGCGGGGCGGTCTGGCTCGCCGGTCAATCGCTCGGCGGGCTGAGCGAGGATGCCCGGGCGCTCGCTCGCAATGCCCATGTCGGTTTCGTGTTTCAGAACTTCCAGCTCATCCCGACGCTGACCGCGCTGGAAAACGTGCTGGTGCCGCTCGAACTCCGGGGTGAAAACGGCTGCGAGGCGGAAGGGCGGGCGCTGCTGGAGCGCGTGGGTCTCGGCGACCGGTGCGACCACTATCCGGTGCAGCTTTCCGGCGGCGAGCAGCAGCGCGTGGCGCTGGCGCGGGCGTTCATCAACCGCCCTAAAATCCTCTTCTGTGACGAGCCCACGGGCAATCTCGACGACGATACTGCCCGTGCGATGGTCGAACTCGTCTTTGGGCTGAATCAGGAGAAGGGCACGACACTCGTGTTGGTGACGCACAATCTGGACCTGGCGAAACGCTGCCAGCGCCTCCTCCGCCTCCGCGGCGGCCGGGTAGTCGGCGAAGAACGGATTTAGTGCCCGCGAATCACGCGAATGAACACGAATTGCTGAAAGGAGAAAACATGACTGAAATCATCTATCCAGAGGAGAGCTACAAGATCATCGGAGCGTGTTTCGAGGTCTATAACGAGAAGGGGTGTGGTTTTTTGGAGCCGGTATACCACGATTCCTTCGAAATTGAGCTGGGGCTCAGGCACATTCCGTTTTTGCACGAACCTAGATTGGAGCTGTTCTACAAAGGGCGGCCATTGCGGCACCCGTATTCTCCCGATTTCACCTGCTGGGACAAGATTGTCGTCGAACTGAAAGCGGTCGAAAAACTGACCGACGAACACGTCGCCCAGGTGCTCAATTATCTGCACGCGACCGGCTATGAATTGGGACTGTTGGTCAACTTCGGCCACTATCCCGATCTCGAATACCGCCGCATCGTTCGTTCCGGGAAGATTCGCGACGATTCGCGTGATTCGCGGGCACCATGAATTTCATCCTCAAAATGGCCTGGCGGGATTCGCGGGCTTCGCGGCGGCGGCTCGCGCTGTATTCGCTTTCCATCGTCCTCGGCATCGCCGCGCTCGTGGCCATCGGCTCGTTCTCCGCCAACCTGCGTCAGGGCATCGAGGACCAGGCGAAGACCCTCCTCGGCGCCGATCTCGTCGTCACTTCCACGCGGCCGTCTTCTCCCGACGTGGAGAAATACCTCGCCGATCTCGGCGGCCGGCGCGCCAGCGAGGTGCAGTTCGCTTCGATGATCCGGTTCCCCACGAAGGGCGACCAGACGCGCCTCGTGCAGGTGCGGGCAATGGAGGGAGGCTTCCCGTTTTATGGCGAATTCCTCACCGAGCCGCGCATCGCCGCCGCGCGGCTGCAGGCCGGCGATTTCGCGATTCTCGAAGAAAGTTTGCTGGTGCAGTTCGGCGTGCGTGTCGGCGATCCGATAAAAATGGGCCGGTCGACGTTCACGGTGATCGGCGCGCTCAGGAAAATCCCGGGTGAATCGATGGCCATCGCGATGCTCTCGCCGCGCGTCTTCATCCGGCAAAGCGCGCTGGCGGCGACTGGCCTCGTCGGGCCGGGCAGCCTTGTGCGCTACCGCGCGAGTCTGGCCCTGCCGGCGGGCCGCGATCCTGCGGCGATCGAGGCCGACCTGCGCGCGCGTTTCCGCGATGAGCGTCTTGGCGTCGAAACGGTGGAGCACCGCAAGCGCGAACTCGGGCGGGCGTTGACCAACGTCTATTCGTTCCTGAGTCTGGTGGGCTTCGTCGCGTTGTTCCTGGGCGCCATCGGCGTGGCCAGCGCGGTGCATGTGTACGTGCAGCAGAAAATCTCCACCGTCGCGGTGTTGCGCTGCCTGGGCTCCAGCGCGCGGCAGAGTTTCGGCATCTATCTCGTGCAGGGGCTGGGGCTCGGCCTGTTTGGTGCGGTGCTGGGCGCGCTGCTCGGCATTGCTGTGCAATTGCTGCTGCCGGGCGTGGTGAAGGATTTTCTGCCGTTCGACGTGGCGTTTTTCGTGAGCTGGCCGGCGGTGGCGCGCGGCATGGGTGCGGGGCTGGCGATCTGCCTGCTGTTCACGCTGCTGCCGCTGCTGGCCGTGCGACGCGTGTCGCCGCTGGTGGCGTTGCGCTCGGCGTTTGTCGGGACGCCGCCGCGCGTAGATCCGTGGCGCGTGACGCTCGGGGTGACGATTGTCGTCGCCGTCGTCGGCTTCGCCATCTGGCAGACGGGCAGCATCCGGATCGGCGGGGGTTTTGCCGGAATGCTGGCGCTCGGCTTCGCCGTCCTCGGCGGCGTGGCCAAACTGGTGGCGTGGGCCGCGCGACGGTTCTTCCCGAAAAACGTGCCCTACGTCGTGCGCCAGGGCGTGGCCAATCTTTATCGACCCAACAACCGCACGGTGCTGCTGCTCCTCGCGCTCGGGCTCGGCACATTCCTGATCCTCACGCTCAATCTGACGCGCGCCACGCTGCTGCGGCAGATTTCGTTTTCGGGCGGCGGCGGCCGGCCCAACCTGCTATTCTTCGACATCCAGGACGACCAGATCGGGCCGCTCGGCCGCGCGCTCGCCGCGGTCGGCGCGCCGATCCTCCAGCAGGCGCCCATCGTCACGATGAAACTCGCCGCGATCAAGGGCCAGCCAGTGCGTGATATTCTGCGCGACCGCTCGACGCGCGGCGGACGCGGGCCGGGCTGGGCGCTTAGCCGCGAGTATCGCTCGACCTTCCGCGGCGAGCTCGCGCCGACCGAGAAGGTCGTTGCCGGCAAGTTCGAAGGCCGCGTGGCGGCGGGCGCGGCGGTGGTGCCGGTATCGGTGGAGCAGGGGCTCGCCCGCGAGCTGGGTCTGCAACTCGGCGACGAACTCGATTGGGATGTGCAGGGCGTAACGATCAAGACGCGCGTCGGGAGCCTGCGTGAAGTCGAGTGGCGCCGGCTGGAGCCCAACTTCTTCGTGGTGTTTCCGCTCGGCGCGCTGGAGGCGGCGCCCAAGTTCTATGTGGCGGCGGCGCGCGCGGCGACGCCGGCGGAATCGGCCCGCGCCCAGCAGGCGGTGGTGCGGGAGTTTCCCAATGTGTCGGCCATCGACCTCGCGCTCGTGCTGGAGACGCTCGATGGCATTTTCTCCAAGGTGTCGTTCGTGGTGCAGTTCATGGCGCTGTTCACCGTGGCGACGGGGGTGATCGTGCTCGCGGGGGCGATCCTGACGGGGCGTTTCCAGCGCATCCAGGAGAACGTGCTCCTGCGCACGCTCGGTGCGACACGCCGGCAACTCGTGCAGATCCAGCTCGTGGAGTACGCGATCCTCGGCGTGCTGGCGGTGGTGGTGGGCGGCGGGCTGGCGGTCTTGGGCAATTTCCTGCTGGCGAAGTTCGTGTTCGAAACCGCGGCGGTGGCCCCAGTGCTCCCGCTGCTCAGTGCCATGGCGGCGGTATGTGCCGTCACGCTGGTCACCGGCTGGATCGCCAACCGCGGCGTGTCCGACCACCCCCCGCTGGCCGTGCTGCGGCAGGAGACGTGACGGGGCCGACTTGCTTCAACGATCGCTTGCCTGCTGGAGCGCTGCGGCCAGCGCTTGGCGGGTCGCGAGATCGTCGGGCTGCAGGCGCTGCGCCTCTTCCAACTGGGTGATCGCGTCATGCAGCCGCCCGGGCATCTGCGCCCAGGCGAGGCCCAGATTCTTGTGCGCGGCGGCATCGTCCGGCTGAAGCCGCAACACCGCAGCAAACTGCGCCGCCGCGTCCGCCAATCGCCCCGGCATCCGCGCCCAGACGAGGCCCAGATTTTTGTGCGCTCCGACATCATCCGGTTGCAGCCGCAGCACCTCCTCGAACTGGCCGGCGGCTTCGGCCAGCCGTCCCGGTGTCCTCCACCAGGCGAGGCCCAGGTTGAAATGCGCTTCGACGTAATCCGGTTTCAGCCGCAGCGCCTCCCGGTAATGGACGATGGCGTCATCCAGCCGTCCCGGCATCGTCGAGAGGACGTTCGCCAGATTGTTGTGGGCCTCGGCATAATCCGGCTTTAGGCGCACTGCCTCGGCGAACTCGGCGACCGCGTCGTTTTGCCGCCCGGGCATCTGCCACCAGGCGGAGCCCAGGTTGTTGTGCGCCTCGGCATAATCCGGCTTCAAGCGCAGCGCCGCTTCATATTGGGCGATGGCGTCGTCCAGCCGCCCGGGCGTTTCCGACCAGGCGAAACCCAGATTGTTGTGCGCCCGCTCATTGTCGGGCCGCTTGGCGACCGTGTCGCTCCAGAGGGTCGAGGCGCTTTGGTAGTCCCGATTGCGTAGAACTGAAACCAGGCCAAGCCCGACGGCAATGACCGCGAAAACGGGCAAACAGCGCCGTCCGGCCAGGGCAAAGGTTCCGAGCACCGCGAATGCCGCGACCCCCGCCAGCGGCAGATACAAGCGGTTTTCCGCCATCGGTTGGGCGAAAACCGGAACGATGCTGGAAGTGGGAGCCAGGATCAGGAAGAACCAGCCGGCTGCGAAGCCCAGCGTCGGCGATCGCCGCAGCGCGGCGCAGGTCGCAGTCAGCAGTGCGGCCAGGACCAGGAGATAAGGCCAGACCTCGGACAGCCCGATGGGCACGAACGGTCCGTAATCGAAAACCAGCGGATGCGGCCAGAACGCGAGCAGGAGGTACTTCACGATCACGCGGCATTCGGTCAATCCATACGCCCACCAAGAAACCTCCGGGACGAAACCCGCGCCACGGGCGTGCAGGCCGACCAGCAGGTAGCCGAGGGGAAGCCACGTGGCGACCAGCGCCACGTAGAGTGGCCAATGCCGCCGCCAGGCACTGCCCAAGCTGCCGGATACGAACGTGCGATCGTAGAGAAGCACCAGCAGGGGCGCGGTGACCATCACCTCCTTGGTGCCAACGCCAGCCAGACACGCCAGGGCGGAGAGCGAGTACCAAAGGCGGCGGGGGCCCTTGCCGTCCGTGTCCGCGCCCCGCGCGAAACAATAAAGCGTCAGCAAATAGAGCAGGCCCATCAGCGATTCAGCCCGCTGGGATAGATAGGTCACCGCTTCGGTTTGCACGGGGTGCCAGGCCCAGATCGCGCTGACCGCGAGGGCCAGCACGTTGGCGTCCCGGCCGAAACGTTCCGCCAGGTTGGGGCGCCGCAGGGTGTGTCGCACCAGGGCAAACAAGGTCCAACCGGCCAGCACGTGGATGAGTAGGTTGACCAGATGGTAGCCGGAGACGGCAGTGCCACCGACCGCGTAGTTCAACGCGTACGAGAGATTGAGCAGCGGTCGCCCTTGAACCACGGAACCAAAGGGCGGTGACAATACCGGCCCAATGGGCCAGAGCCGGCAGATGGACAGGTTGTCAGTGAGCGCGCTTTTGTCGTCGTAAAGCAGCGGGACGGAAAAGGTCTGGCGGTAGACCACGAATGTCCCCACGGCGAGGATCGCGAAACTCACCAGCCCCGGCCAAGCCGCGCGCCAACCGGAAGTGAGTTTCCGGGGCGAGGTTCCTGCGGGAGGACATTGCGATGGCATGGCAGGCGGAATGCACCGGGTGTTTTGGGCAACCTTCTCCCAAGGGCAAGCCACCGGTTGGATAGGCAACTTTCAGGGCAGCTGTAGGGGCGCAGACTTGCTGCGTCCCTTTGTTCCGTGAATGGAGCCGGAGGGCGCAGCAAGTCTGCGCCCCTACGAGACGGCCGGGGAAAAACGTGGAGCAACTTGAATTGTAGCCGCAGGTGGTTTGCTGGCGTCTCCCGCGCCGTAACCGGCGCGGCTACTTTCGGATTAAGCCCACGGGCGGGACGCCCGTGCCACTCGTCAGGGCGCAGCCAGAATCTTGGCGGCGATGTCTCGGACTTCTGGAGTCGTGCTGGTGGGGAACTCTGGCGTGACGAGGACGCCGTTCGCGTCGGCGGCGAGGGGCGCCGGTGCAAACCATGCGCCGTGGCGTGGGTCGAACCACGTCCAGCGGTAGCGGGCGTTGGGCGTGAAGCCGTGCAGGCGTGCGCCGCTGGCGTTGTTTTCGAAATAGAGCAGCGCGAACGTGCGATCTGCCGTACGCATCATGAAGGACCAGCCGTCGAGTCCATCGGCGAGCGCACCCGCGGCGCTGCGCGGGTCGAGGTCGGTCGATGCGAGCAGCAGGTCCTGATAGCGGTCGCCTTCCGACAGCACGAACGTTTTGAGGTGCTGCATCTGCCCGCCGGAGTTGTAGCGCAGCGCCGTCCAGATATACGGTCGCCAGCCGGCGGGCTCGCCGGTGCTGGTGACATCGTAGGCGCCCGTGCCGTGCACGTGGCCGGCGAGTCCGCCGGAGAGAACGGAGCCGTACATCATGGCGCGGGCGAAATAGGTGTCGCGGTCGGAGTTCGCGGCGGGCGTCTCGCCGCCGGGGCGGTTGATGGCGTGATTCCAACCGGAATAATACGGCTCAAGGTTCGCGGCGGGGTAGGCGGGCGTGAGCCGGAAGATCTCCTCGAGCGAGGCGTAGATGACGTGGTCGCGGGGCTTGTTGCCGACCGTGTGCATGGTCAGCCACGGGCAGCGGTCGCCGTGTCCGAAAACCTTATACGTCGAGCTGTCGATCAGCGTGGTGTAGGGCTGGCCGAACGGCAGCGGGCCGTAGGTCTGCAAATGGTAGGTGAGCGCGGCGTTGAACTCGTCGCCGGTCAGGCTGTAGTCCTTGGGAATCCAGTCGAGGTGGATGCCGCTGAAGACGAGATTGTAGGCGCTGTAGCGGGCGATGAGGTATTCGACGAAGCGGGCGTAGGAGACGTTGAAGTCGAAGTAGGCTTTCCACGACGGGCCGTGGTCGCGGCGCACGGTTTCGAGCAACGGCACGAAACCTTCGTCGGCGAAATACTAGAGCTTGCGATCGAGGCTGCGGAAATAGGCGGGGTTGAGGTGATCGAAGTCGGCGAGGCCCTCGCGATCGGGAAACACGGCGAACGGCCGGTTGCCCTGCTCGTCGGCCATGTCCTTCGCGGTCGTCGTGGCGCCATCGTCGGTGGTGATCGCGGCGTTGGGCGCCCAGGTGCCGAATTTTTCCCAGGCGTTGCGGAGATAAACGCCGTCCTTGTTGGCATAGGTCGCGCCGTGCTGGTCGGCGGCCCAGTTCGGGAAGGCGGCGATGAAGCTGACGGAGTTGAATCCCTGGCGTTTGCGGTAGGCGACGGCTTCCTCGAAGCTGATGCCCGGGGCGGGCACGTAGTCGGTGGCGGGCGTGAGGCCTTTCCACGGGAGCCGCCAGGTGGAGGCGGCGAGCCAGGTGTCGCCGACGAGGAAAAACGGCGTGCCGTCGGCGTAGCGGAGCGCGTGGCCGTTGGCCGTGGCGCGGACGAAGCCGCGGCGGTTGGCGTTCTCTGCTTTTTCGGCGTCGGTCCAAGCGACCGCGCGGAACTTGCCGCGGCCGAGGTTGAGGCCGGTATCGGCGGGCTGATTCGAGCCGGAGTGCCAGGTCCATTCGCCGGGGGCGGTGGCGACAAAGCGGACCTTGAAGGTGCAGCCGCCATCCCAGAAGCCGTAGACGCGCTTCGCGAAACCGGGGCCGGCGAGTTCGATCCAGCACACGACGTCGGCGTAAGGATTCGCGTAGTCGCGCGAGGCCTCGAAGGTGATCTCCTGCTTTTCCCACGGGTGAACCTCGCCGGAGCTGAGTGCGGCGCGCGCGGGGAAGACGCCGATGAAGACGAGGGCAAGCAGGGCGAAAACGCGGAGCGAGCAGGAGGGCATGGGAGGACGACTAGATCAAACGGGCGGGTGCCGCAAGTGGCGGAAAAGCGCAAATACTCGAGTGATTCCAGATTTCGGCACGACGACACGAAAACGAAATGGGATGGCTCACCGCGAAGGGCCGCGAAGACTCGCGAATACGGCCTTCGAATTCGGCAACCCGGAACTCGAGACGCGGAACCCGGAACTTTGTTTTTTTTGCCACGGATGGCTCGGAAAATGGATTGTTTACCACGTACCGAGCGAAGCGACATCAGACAACACACGAAATGCGGAAGGGTTGCCCGCGAATAAGCGCGAATTGGATTCACCACAGAGGCACGGAGGACACGAAGTGGTCTCTGCGACCTCTGCGGCCTTCTGTAAAATCTGGATCGAAGTTTTGACCGCAAAGCAGCGGTGCGAATATCGGATTAGCCAAGATTGGCGGTTCCCATCATGGGCGACGGAACAGGCCACCGGCGGATTTCGGAGCTTGTTACTTGAGATTTGTTCCTTGTTCAATCGCTTCCCACATGGCGCAAAACATTGTCACCCTCCATTACACCCTGCGGGACCCGGCGGGCCGCGTGCTCGACAGGTCGCAGGTCGACGCGCCGATCAGTTATCTCGAAGGCGCCGGCCAGATCATCGACGGACTGGAAGAACCGTTGCGCGGAGTCGCGGCGGGCACGAAGCAACAGGTGCAAGTGCCGGCGGCCAAGGCCTATGGTCTGCACGACCCGGCGCAGGTGCACAAGGTGAGCCGCACGCTCCTGCCCGTGGAAGGCGAAGTCCACGTGGGCGATCAATTCCGCACCGAAGCGGACCATTTCGCGCCGGTCGTGACCGTGGTGGGTCTGGAAGGTGACGACGTCCTGCTCGACGCCAATCATCCGCTGGCGGGCGTCGATCTCACCTTCGACGTCGAGATCGTCGCGGTGCGTCCGGCGACGCCCGGAGACCTGGAACGCGGCCAAAGCTGCGGCGCAGGTTGCTCGTGCCACGAAGGTGCAAGCCAGGAAAGTTACGCGGGCAACGAGGACGAGGCGAAGAAAGGCTGCACATGCAACGACGCGGAGGGCCAGGAAACCTGTACCTGCGGCGACAGTGATGGCCAGGAAGGTTGCCTGTGCAAAGATGCTGAGGGCAAGGAAGCTCCCGGCGGCGACGACGGGTGCGGCCACGGCCAATGCATCTGCGGTTAAGCGTTCGCCGCCGCGAGAGAATTACCATCTAGTAGATGACAAAGGCGCTGGTTTCCGGACAGGTCGGTAGAAGGCGCGTGGAAGGGGTGGGGGACTGGCATCTGCAGTCACGATGGCCGTTGACCACGGCGGAGCCAATCAAACGGTCTGCCTGCGGCGGGGCCGAGGCAACGGCTGAAGAACATTTCCAATTACCGTAGGCAGCGAGCCGGCCCGCACGGTAATTTGGATTGCGAGCTTTTCGACAGGCTCAAGGTCCTGACCCGTGCGGCTCCGCTCCGGGTCATCTTGAGCTTGTCGAACGCGCCCGCTCGCTGACCTGCAGAATGCCGGATTGGGCGGGGGGCCTAAGTCTACGGCTGGGCGGCGCGATCAGTCGCGGAATCAAAGGGCAACTCCAGGATGAAAGTGGCGCCCTGGCCCGGGCCAGGGCTTCGCGCGATCAGGCTCCCGCCGAGTTCCTTGGCCGTATTCGCGCTGCTATGCAGACCGAAGCCGTGGCCTTCCTTGCGCGTCGTGAACCCATGACTGAAGATGAGCAACATGTTCTCCGGCGGGATGCCGACGCCATTGTCGATCACGTGGATTTGAAGCCGTCCCGGCGCGCTCAGAACGGTGCGGATGGTCAGGCGCTTGTCCGCGCGTTGCCCCTCGTCGCAGGCGTATTTGGCGTTGCGGATCAGGTTGACGAGAATTTGCAGCACCTTGTGCTTCTCGATCTCGATCGCGGCATCGAACTGATAATCCCGCACCAACGTCACGGCGTGCCGGATGAGGGCGCCCGCATTGATCCGGATGGCATCTTCCACCATCTCGCTCACTTTCACGGTCTCGGTGACGCCGGCCAACTGCGAATAGCTCTGCTGCATCGCGACGATATCCTTGATGTGCTCGATGTTTTCGCTCAGCGACTCCAGCTCCTTCACGCAGGTTTCCTGCACGTTGGCCATATGCCCGCTCAGACTCTTCAGGTAGCCGGGGATCTGTTTGCCTTTCTCGTCGGTGGACAAAAAACCCGGCGCCTGGGCGTTCTCGGCGAGCAGATCGGACGCCTTCGCGAGACCGATAATCTTGAATTGTTTGATTTTATCTACGATGAGCGTGGCGGAGACGTTCACGCTGTTGAGCACATTGCCGACGTTGTGGAGGACGCTGGTCGCGACTTCGGCCATGCCGGCTTGGCGGGAGGCGAGCAGCAATTCTTTGTGGGTGGTTTCGATCTCCTGCTCCATCCGCTTGCGCTCCTCGATCTCGTGTTCCAGACGCTTGGTTTTCTCCGCCAATTCCGTCTCGGTTTTCTTGTGCTCTTCGACTTCCACGGCTAGCGCCCGATTGGAGCGGCGCAGGCGGCGTCCGCTCAGGAAAACCCGGGTGGTCTGGGTGACCACCGCGCCGGTCAGGACGGTCATCAACGCGATAAACCATGGTTCTTGCCAGATGGGTGGCAGAACCGCGAACTGCACCCTGGCTGGATCCGGCGACACATTCGAGTCCCGGTCCCGCACTCGCACCTCGACACGGTGTGGTCCGGGCGGGAGCTGCAGAAACACATGGCTGGTTTCCGCGGAAAATCCCGACCATGGGCCGGCGTCCAGCCGTTGCGAATACCGCAGGTCGCTTTCCTGGGTCCGCCACCAGGGAGATTGGCCCCGCCACGCGATCACCGTATTGCCGGGCTGCGACACCTGGGTCACCGAGGAAATGATCTCGACGCGCGGCGCGATCCGCTCGCGCAGATAGCGTATGGTCGAGAAGCTGCGGGAGATCGCCGCGCGGTTTTGGTTT
>Ga0265323_10001606_pt1 | contig 10891 bp, 6 predicted proteins | sample 41225metaG_FD_193580 | JGI IMG/M metagenome (GOLD analysis project Ga0265323, IMG submission 193580) | Rhizosphere microbial communities from Carex aquatilis grown in University of Washington, Seatle, WA, United States - 4-12-25 metaG | ecosystem: Host-associated > Plants > Roots > Rhizosphere >... | reverse complement strand
CCACCGCCACCTTGGCCTTGAACTTCGGGCTGTACTGCTTCCGCGTCGTCGTCATCGCTCCTCCCGCGTTCACGACTCCGCCAAATTCTAACTTATTGCCTGGTCTGAAATCCTGGGACCACTATAAGATAACGCAAAAATGGTATTTTTATCTCCAAAAGGACTCGAACAGCTACATCAAGCTGACTCCTGAGGATATCGCCAACATGCCAAGAGGCGCGGTGTGTTCTGGCCCTCCGGGCGTAGTACTGAGGTCATCCCAGTTCACGGCGCAGCCGTCAGATGTCGCTTGGTATGTGGGCAATGAGGAGTATTCGTTCGAAGGCGCGAAAGTGGTAGTAGCAGTGGAGGGCTTGGTACAAAAGAGTGCGGCACTGGGAAAGGCGCGAATTACCTGTGCACTGCCCTACGTCGAGGCTTTGGCTGCAGCAACTGGTACGATGCCGAGCAGCGGTTCGAGCATCGCCGACTTCGGAATAGACATATACGTCTATTCGACAGAGTCCTTGTGCGAGCCGTCAATCTCTGGCCAAGGCACGAGAACGACTGCCAGCCGCTTCTGGCCGCGAGGCAGGTGCAAATCCCGCCTGGTTTGGTGCTATTACGACTCCGTTCGGAGCCACAGCCGTAAGGGCGCGGTTTCCCGGAATGGCCCCGAATCACTTGTTCGAAGGACTAACCGGCCTTCCGGTGCTTGCGGTAGGAATCGGCTCGATCCCGGCCGCCGAGGAGGCCAAGGTCAATTGGACGATCGTGTCCACCGCTTGCGCGCCGCCACCCAAGGTGACTTCCAGGCCGGCATCGGTCTGAGTGCATTTCGCGCCGCCGCCCGTGAGACTGGAACACGCCACAACCTTGACCGGTAGCGCCGGAAGAGAGATCGTCCTGGCCGTGGCATTCAGGATGTGCAGGTAGACCGAGTTGCCGCGATAGGTCGAAACTCCGAAATCGCCCGGGAGGTAGGGGCCGCCTCGCGTGGCGTAGATGCTCTCGCCATATAGTTTCAGCCAGCCGCCGACTTCACCGAGCACCCGGACCTGTTCCGGTTCAATCTGTCCGTCGGGGCGCGGACCGACGTTGAGGAGGAAATTTCCATCGCGCCCCACGGCGCCAACCAGCAGGCGAATGACCTCATCGGGCGTCTTCACCTTGGCGTTCCGCCTGTATCCCCAGGCGCCGTCGGCGATCGTGGTGCAAAGCTCCCACGGGTGCCGGTTGTCGAATTCGCCAAGCGCCCGATCGCCCTCGCGGGACCTGAAATCGGCTGGAGCGTCGGTGCGATTGTTGATGATGACCGAAGGCTGCAGCTTTCTCAGATTGGCCACTGCCTGGTCGTCCTGCCAGGAAAACGAGCCGGAATAGTGCTGGCCTCGCGGCCGGGCCGTCCACTGCCCGCTTTTGAAGGCAACGCCGCCGAAGCCCAGCCAATCCGCGCCGCCCCCGTCGAACCAGAGAATGTCCAGCTTGCCGTAGTTGGAGGCGAGTTCGTTGAGCTGGCGATGATACTGCTCGCGCATCCCGATGGCGTTGGGCCGGTAAAGATCGGGGAAGTAGAAACCCGGGAATCTCCAGTCGAGCGGCGAGTAGTAGAGTCCCACGCGGAGTCCGGCCTTACGCACGGCGGCGGTGTACTCGCCAACGAAGTCGCGGTGAGCCGCCGACTTCATCGCGGTGAACTCGCTGCCCGGATCGTCGAACATGGCGAAGCCGTCGTGGTGACGCGCCACCATCACGGCATACTTCATTCCGGCTGCCTTCGCGGCCCCCGCCCAGGCATCGGCATCAAACCTGTCCGGGTTGAACTGCCCGGCGAGCCTGGCATACTCGTCCACGGGAATCTGCTCCTGCCACTGCACCCATTCGCCGCGTCCGGGGATGGCATAGAGCCCCCAGTGGATGAAGAGGCCGAATTTGGCGTCCCGCCACCAGGCGATGCGCGCCGCCGCGCCGTCATCGGCAACCATGGACTCCTGCGCCCAGGCGGGGGCGGACGCGATGGCGGCGGCGAACAAGGTCAACGCGCGCGCGGCGCGAATTGCGTGTTTTCTCATAGTGTCCTCTTCCTGCGCGACGAGCGGGTCCCGAACCCGCGAGTCAGGCTTTGGCGATCTTCAGCACGGTCGTGGTATCGGATGCGGCACTGTCGGGAACGGTGACAGCCAGGCCGTTTTCGTCGCGTGAGAACTCCAGTTTGGCGGACGAACCAAGCAGTTGAACGCGGCCAATTCCGCCCGGATAATGAGCCGAGTTGGAGGCCAGTGCCTTGATGGCGATCTTCCCGCCCTCCGGCCGGCCCATGGCCACCGCATAGAGCACGTCGCCCCTGCTGGTGAAGCGAATGTCAGTGGCGGTGAGATTCGGGCCCAGGCCGCGGGGCGGGTTGACGGCGGCATCCACGGCGGTAGCGTCGTTCCTGACCGAGGGGCCTTCGCCGTAGATCGCCCAAGGGCGCGTACCGTAGATGCACTCGCTGTTGACGGCCATCCACTTCGTCATCTCGTCCAGAAAGGCGCTGGCCTTGTCGTCCAGTTCGCCGCTGCCGGGCATCGGAATGGCCAGGAGAAAGGTGCCATTCTTGCTCACCACGTCCACGAAGAGGTGAATCCACTCGGCGGTCTTCCGGTAGCCGCGGTTGTAGTCGGCGATGCTGTAGTGCCACGGTCCGAGGCAATTGCCTTTGTTCCACGGCGTGCGCAGCATGTCCAGCGTCATGTTGCGTTCCAGATTGTTGACGAGAGCGCGCTGTTCGGCGACGGAGAGGTTGTCGGCGACGATGACGGCCTGAGGTGTCCCATTGTGCCACTTGAGATCGGCGTTGTAGAAGTGCGCGGCCAGGTTCAGGCCCGTGTCGCCGAGGGGCAGCTTGGGGTCGTCGAAAAAAACCAGCTCGGGGCGATACTGGTCCAGCAGGTCCTTGACGCGGTTGAAGAACTTCCTCACATACGCCGGGTCCGGTTCGGCGCCGGGGGCGTGGTTCTGCGCATACAACTCCTGCGGGTCGAGGCCCTCCCACCACAGGCCTTTGCCGTCGGCCGTGGTCAGCTTGCCATCGTAGGGAACGCCGGCCAATGGTCCGGTCTGGTCGCTGCCCTGTGCCTCTTCATACCAGTTCCAGGCGCGCGCGGCGTGCACGCTGACGCCGAAGTTCATGCCGGCCTGGCGGGCGTGCTTCGCCCACGTCCCAACCACATCCTTCCTGGGGCCCACGTTCACGGAATTCCACGGCTGGTACTTCGAATTGAAGTTGTCGAAGTTGTCGTGGTGGTTGGCCATCGAAACCAGGAACCTGGCGCCGGCGCCCTTGAAGCGCTGGACGAGCGCGACCGGGTCCCACTTCTCCGCCTTCCACTCGTGGATGACGTCCTTGAAGCCGAACTTCGAGGGATGCCCATATTTCTGGAGGTGGAACTGATACTGCGGCCGGCGCTGGTCGTACATATACTTCGCGTACCAGTCGCCGTCGCCGGGCTGGCACTGCGGTCCCCAGTGCGCCCAGATGCCGAACTTGGCGTCGCGATACCAGTCCGGCAGACGGTAGTTTTGCTCCAGCGACTCCCAGGCCGGCTGAAACGGGCCGGCGGCAATGTCGTACCGCGGCGCGGCCTGGCCACGGGCTTTTGGCGCGGCCAGGCCGGCGATTGCGCCGCCAGCCAATGCACCCATCTGTCGTCGTGTGATTTTCATAGAGGACCTCTTACGCCGCCGGCAAGCCGGAGATCTTCAAAGTCACGGCGTGCTCGCTCGGCGCTTTTTCCGGAAGGTTTATCGACAGGCCTTGCTCGTCCTGCTTCCATGCCACCTTGCCGCCATAACCGAGGAGCGAGACCGAGGTGACCCTGGCGCCGGCCAATTGGCGCGACCCGGCAGCCAGGCTCTTGATCCTGGCAAAGCGCGAATCGGGCCACGCTCCGATGAAGGCGTAGAGCGCATCCCCCTTCGTCGTGAAGCGGATGTCCTCGAAGGTGTAGGGAGGCGGCGTGCGGCCGTAGCCGCGGACGGGCGGGGCCGTCGTCGATGGGCCTTCGCCGTAGATTTTCCAGGGCCGCGTGGCGTAGATGCCTTCCGAGTTCACATCCATCCACGCCGTGAGGCCGGCCAGGAAGGCCTCCTCACGCTCGTCGATCGAGCCGTCGCCGCGCAGCGGGATGTTGAGCATCAGGTTGCCGTTCTTGCTCACGATGTCGGTGAGCATGCTGACGATGGTGGAGACCTTGGCGTACCGGTTCTCCTCGGCTACGGCGCGGCTGTAGTGCCAGTCGCCGATGCAGGTATCGGTCTGCCAGGGATCGGGGCGGATTGCGCCCGCGGTGCTCCGCTCGATGTCCTCGACAAACGCGCCGACATGCGCCGGCTCGATGTGCTTGCCGTTAACGACCACGTCCGCACGCCCGCCGTTCCGCGCGGCGCTGAGGTTGTAGTAGTGAGCCACCACATCCAGCCCGGCCTGCCCGAGGGGCAGTTCGTTGGTGTCGAAGTAGAGCACGTCCGGCCGATATTTGTCCACCAGGTCCTTGCAGCGCAGATACCAGTTTTCGCAGTAGGCATCGGGCGGCATGGGATTGCTTTTGGCGAGGCTGGTGTTGGCGTTGTACCAGGCCTTGACGGCCGCGGCAGTGCGAATCCCGTCCGGCATTTTCACGCTGTTGCCGGTGTACAAATCCTGCGGATCGAGGCCGTCCCACCACTTGCCCTTGCCATCGGCCCTGGTCAGCGTGTAGGCGTCATAGCGCACGCCTGCCAGGGGGCCTTCGCCATCGTAGCCGTAGGCTGGTTGCAGCCATCGCGCCGCCCACGATGCGTGATTGGTCACGCCAAAGCGCAGGCCGTTCTCGCGTGCCAACTTCGCCCAGATCCCGATGATGTCCTTCCTGGGGCCGACGCGGACGGAATTCCACGCATGATGCGCCGAATCGTACATGTCCAGGTTGTCGTGGTGATTGGCCAGTCCGAAGAAATACTTTGCGCCGGCCCGCTTATAGAGCGCGATGAGCCGGGCGGGGTCCCATTTTTCGGCTTTCCATAAATTGTCGATCTCCATGAACCCGAACCTGGAGGGATGCCCGTAGGTCTTGACGTGGTAATCGTACTCACGCTCGCCCTGGATGTACATTTTTCGGGCGTACCAGTCGCCCTGCTCGGGGACGCACTGCGCGGTCCAATGGGCCCAGATGCCGAACTTGGCGTCACGAAACCAGTCGGGCGTTTTGTAATTGGCCACCAGCGATTCCCAGGTTGCCTTGAACGGTCCAGGCGCGATGACCCGCGCCGGCTGCGCGGCGGTTTGGCCGAATGCGGGCGGCAGGCGCGAAACCGCGGCAGCCGCAGCGGCCAGTCTGGCGAAATCCCGGCGCGTCACTGTTGGTTTCATAATCGTATCCTTTTATTAAGCTGGCTGGCCGGCGGCCTTTGCGGCGGGCGGCAGCTTCAGGCCGGTGATCTTCACGGTGTACGCCACATTGCAGGGCTTCTCGATCGGGAATTTCACGTGCAGGCCAGAGGCATCCTGGGTGAAATTCAGTTTCCCCGCCGTTCCCAGCAATTCCACTTTCTCAATCCTGCCCCCGGTCACCTTGCCTTCGCCCAGCGCGGGAATGGTGAGTTCCCCGGCCGGCCAGTCCAGGCTGATGGCGTACAGAGTATTGCCCCGGGTGGTGAAGTGGACATGGCCTTCCTCGGAAATCTTCCACGGCCGGGAGCTGTATATAGCCTCGCCGTTGACACCCATCCATTCGCCAATCGCCAGCAGAACCTGCTGCTGCGCGTCGGGAATGGTGCCATCGGCCATCGGCGAAATGTTGAGCAGATAGTTGCCGTTCCGGCTCACATTCATGACGATCAGGCGAATCAGCCCCGCGGCTGGTTTCACCGGCAGACCTTCCACGTAGCAGAACTTGTCCATGATGGGGTCATCCGGCTGCCAGGTGAAGCTGGTGAGCTGCTTGGGCGCGCGGCCTTCCCGCTCGTAATCGATGACCATGCAGCCCAGAAACGAGTCCCCCTTGGCACTCATGGTCACCTGCTTGCCCCACTGCGCCGCACGATTGTAGTAGTACGCCGCCACGCGAAGTTTCAGCGGGTCCCAACTGCGGTCGCCGCCGTTCATGTCGAACCACATCATGTCCGGGTGGTACTTGTCCACCAGTTCCATATTCTTGGTGACCCACATCTGGAGGAACTTCACCCGCGCCCGGTTGCTGCGATCGGCCACGCTGTAGAAAGCCGCCCATTCCGGATCGTACTGATCGCTGCCGGCCAGCGGGGGAACGAAGTTGAAGTGGATGCTGCTGTGGTTCGCCACGCCGCTCTCGATGCCCACCTTGCGCACCGCCGCGGCCAGGTCCCCGACGATGTCCCGCCTGGGGCCCATGTTCTTCGCGTTGAACCTGTTGATGGCGCTGTCCCAGTTGGAGAATCCGTCGTGGTGCTCCCCGCTGGAAAGCACATAGCGCGCCCCAGCCTGCTTGAAAAGCCGCGCCCAGGCGTCCGGATCCCATCTGGCGGCCGTGTACATGGGGATGAAATCCTTGTAGCCGAACTTGCCGGGTGGCCCGAAGTGCTCGGTGTGCCACTGCATGATTCCGGGGTTCCCACCGTACATGTAGCGCACGTACCACTCGCTCTGGTGTGCCGGCACCGAATAGACGCCCCAGTGCATCATGATCCCGAACTTGGCGTCGCGGAACCAGTCGGGGACCTGGTAATTGGCCCGGACGGAATCCCACGTCGGCTCGACGGGCCCCTGCGGTATGGCGGGCACGCCAGCCAGCGCCGCCGCCACCAGTTCCGGGGCATCCTTCCCGGGCCAAGGGTCGGATGGAGCGGTAGATCCGGCTTGCCCCGTCAGACCGGCAGCGGTGACGACGCTGGGATCCTCAACCTGTTGCGCGGTTTGCGCCAGACCCTGCCGACAGGCGCAGGCCAAAGCCGCCCCGGCCGCGGCAGCCGCGGTTCCTGCGAAATGCCGCCGGGTGAAGGTGCGTTGCATAGTCGTAACCCCTTACGCGAGAGCGATCTTGAGTGCGATCGCGTGATCGCTGAGTTTTTCGGCGGGCATCTGCACTCTCAAGCCGCTGGCTTCCTGCGCCCACCGCAGCTTGCCCCTGAATCCCAGCAGCTCCACGTTCTCTACCTTGCCGGCGCTGCCCAGCGAGCCGATGAAGGCTTCCTTCTCCGGCCAGCCCATCAGGAACGCGTACAGCGTCTGTCCCTTGCATGTAAACCGGACGTCCTGTGCCGTGTACGGCTTGCCGCTGGTATCGCGCGCGCCGGCGGTTCGCGTCGCTCCCGGCGAGGTGTCCGGGATGGGCGGAAGCCGCTTGTAGACGCTGGCGTCCCTGACGGTGCCATCCACGCTGGGCCCTTCGCCGCAGACGCTCCACGCGCGCGTGCCGTGGATGGCTTCGCCGTTCACCGCCATCCACGCGGTGATCTCCGACAGGATCGCCATTTCCTGCGGGTCCAGCGTGCCATCGGATTTCAGCGGAAAGTTCAGCAGCAGGGTGCCGTTCCGGCTGACGACATTCACCAGCATGTCGATGCACTGCTTGGGCGTCTTGTAGTGAGCATCCCGGTCGTAGTGCCAGCCGCCAATGCAGGTGTCCGTCTGGAATGGGTTTGGCCAGATGCCCTCGGCGATGCCCCGCTCATAATCGAGCACGCAGGTGCCCACCTGGCAGTCCTCCACTCCTTTGCTGGTATAGACGGCTTCCACTTTGCCGCCGTGCCAGTTCGCGCTCTGATTGTAGAGGTGCGCCACAAGGCGAAGCCCGAAGAGCTCGAAGCGGATCACGCCGTCGTGATACATCAGGTCGGGCTGCAACTGGTCCACCAGGTCCTGGAGCCGCAGAAAGTACTGGCGCTTCCACGATTCCGGCACCTTGCTCACATCCCCGGGCTGCGCCGCCAGCGCGTGCTTCTCGTGGTACAGATCCGCGTACCGCGAGTCATTGCCGTCATAAGGCACGCCTGCAAATGGACCGGTCTTGTCGCTCCCAAAGCAGGTGGCCATCCACTCGTAGCTGGCATGCAGGTGCTGGCTAACCCCAAACCGCAGGCCTTGTTTCCGCGCCGCGTCCCGGAACATCCGGGCGATGTTCTTCCTCGGCCCGATGGCGGCGGCATTCCACCTCGGCTGGTACTTCGAGTTCCAAAGGTCGAAGTTGTCGTGGTGCACACCCATGCTGACGAAGAACTTCGCCCCGGCCTTCCTGTAAAGCCCTAAGAGGTAGTCAGGATCGAAGTTTTCGGCCTTCCAGGTCGGGATGACGTCTTTGTAGCCGAACTTCGAGGGGTGGCCATAAGTCTTGACGTGGTAGTTATACTGGCGGTGGTTCTGAATGTACATCTGCCGGGCGTACCAGTCGCCCATCTCGGGCGCCGACTGCGGCCCCCAATGCGCCCAGATGCCGAACTTCGCATCGCGGTACCAATCGGGGATCTGGTATTCCATCAACGACTGGCGCGTCGCCTGGAACGGACCGGGGGCGATTTGAATAGCCGGCTGCTGCGGCTGCGGGGCACCGGTTGCCCGGTGCAGTGTCGCCAAAGGGAGCGCCCCGCCCAGGAGCCCCATGGCCGTCCGCCTCGTGATACTCATATCGCCCCCTTTGGCGTGGCTCAGTCTACTTCAGCGACGCCAGTGGTGTCCTGGCGCCCGGAAAGTCCGGACTGGCGTCGACGGTCCGGGTCAGTTGCGCCTTCGCCTCGAGCGCCGCCAGCGGCCACGCCGGGAATCGTGAGTCGCATGAGCATTCCTCCTACGCGGCCGATATCTTCAATGCAATGGCATGGTCGCAAGGCTTCTCCTGCGGCATGCGCACCTTCAGGCCGTCGGGCTCCTGCGTCCACTCGAGCTTGCCTGGAAAGCCCAGCAGGGCCACGTTGGCCACCTTCATGCCGGCGCTGCCGGTGCCCAGAGGCTTGATGACCGCCTGTTTCTCCGGCCAGCCCATGACGAAGGCAAACAGTGCGTCGCCCCTGGTCGTGAAGCGCACATCCTCGGCGGTCAGATCCTTGCGGCTATTCTCGTTGAACCGCTGGCCGGGCACCGCGGCGGTCTTCGTGCCCGGGCCTTCTCCGAAGATCCTCCACGGCCGGGTGCTGTGAATGCCTTCGCTGTTCACCGCCATCCACCGGGTGATCTCGTCCAGCGTCTTCAGTTCGGCGACATCCAGCGCGCCGCTGCCCGGCAGGGGGAAGTTCAACAGCAGGTTGCCGTTACGGCTGACAATATCCACCAGCATGTCGATCACCCGCTTGGGCGACTTGTATTTGCCTTCCGTGAGGTAGGTCTTGTCGTAGTGGAAGGTGCCGAGACAGGTATCGGTCTGCCAGGGGTTGGGCGCAATCCCATCCGCCAGGCCGCGCTCGATGTCCATCACGCAGGTCCCCTCCACGCAGTCCCGCCGGTTCTTGCTGGTGTAGATGGACTCGACCTTACCCCCGTTCCGCCTGGCGCTTGCGTTGTACAGGTGCGCCACCAGATTGAGGCCGTACTCCTCGAACATGATGCCGCCGTCGGTATAGAGCATGTCGGGCTCGTACTGATCGATGAGGTCCTTGATCCGCCGATAGTAGAGCTGCTTCCAGGAATCCGGCGACGTCAGGGACATGCCCAACGGGGTCAGCTTGGAGTAGTCGTAATCCTTCGGAAGGGCGTGGTAAAGATCCGCGTACTGGGGATCGGCGCCGTCGTAGGGCACGCCGGCCAGGGGACCGGTCTTGTCGCCGGTGTGCGCGGCCGCCATCCAGTTGTAGCTGAAGCCCAGATGCTCGCTCACTGCGAACTTCATCCCCTGCTTGAGGGCTGCCTGGCGGAACAGGCCCACGATGTCCTTCTTCGGTCCCGACGCCACGGAGTTCCACCGCGGCTGGTACTTCGAGTTCCACAAGTCGAAGTTGTCGTGATGGACACCCATGCTGCAGAAGTATTTCGCCCCGGCCTTCCGGTACATCTCCATCAGATGGTCCGGGTCGAACTGGTCGGCCTTCCAGGTGGCGATTACGTCCTTGAATCCGAACTTCGACGGATGGCCGTAGGTCTTGACGTGGTACTCGTACTGCCGCTCGCCCTGGAAGTACATGCGGCGGGCGTACCAATCGCCGTACTCCGCGGCCGATTGCGGCCCCCAGTGGGCCCAGATTCCGAACTTCGCATCCCGAAACCAATCGGGCACGCGGAAGGCTTTCAGCGATTCGCGAGTCGGCTGAAACGGCCCCTTTTCGATTTCCAACGCTGGTGCTTGCGCCGCCGATAGCCGGCGCAAACTGGTGGAGGAGATCGCACCTCCCAGAACTGCCAGGGCACTTCGCCTGTTGATGGTCATCGTTCTTCTTCTGCTCTCTTGCGCCTCGAGCCAGGCGGCAGGTTGGGTTGTAGCGTCCGGTTCACAGCCGCAGGCGGGATGGCGGAAGTCATTTCCGGCTAGGGTTTATCGTTACAGTTAACGTTGAACGATTATTGTGTACAGGGCCGCTTGCGTTTGTCAACCAGGATCTTGCGGGCGGCGTCAGGGGGGCTCGGGCCGGAAGAACTATGGCTGACGGCGCGTCGATTCGCGGGCCACGATCTTCGGCGAAAGCAGAATCGTCTTCGGACGCGGTCTCTCGCCCTTGCATTGCACCAGGCTCAGAGCGAGCGTGGCAGCCTGTCGCCCGATATTCGCGGTTTCCTGATCCACGCTGCTCAAGGGCACCCGTAGGAACTCGTCGTTGCGCACATTGCCGCAACCGATCACGGCGATGTCCTCGGGTACTCGCAGACCGCTATCCAGAATGGCCTTCAGAACCCCGATAGCCGTCGGATCGTTGAAGCAGAAAACCCCGTCGGGGCGCGGCTCCAGGGATAGCAACCGCTGCATTGCATCGTGCCCGCTGATGTCTCCGGCGTCAT
>Ga0265323_10001605_pt1 | contig 10903 bp, 9 predicted proteins | sample 41225metaG_FD_193580 | JGI IMG/M metagenome (GOLD analysis project Ga0265323, IMG submission 193580) | Rhizosphere microbial communities from Carex aquatilis grown in University of Washington, Seatle, WA, United States - 4-12-25 metaG | ecosystem: Host-associated > Plants > Roots > Rhizosphere >... | reverse complement strand
GATGGAGCGGGTGTTCTACAACCTGGTGCTCAACGCCGTGCAGGCCACCGCCCCCGGAGGCGCCGTCACGGTGAAGACCCGCGCCTCCGGCGGCACCGCGGAAGTGGCCGTGATCGACCGCGGCGCCGGCATCGCAGCCAGGGACGTCGACGCCATCTTCAACCCGTTCTTCACCACCAAGCCGCAGGGAACCGGGCTGGGGCTGGCCATCGTCTCCAAGATCGTAGACGGGCACGGCGGTAAGATAACAGTGGAGAGCGAGCCCGCCAGGGGCAGCGTCTTCCGCGTGCTCCTTCCCATGGAGCGCGGCCAGGCCGCACCCGCCGCATGAAGAAACGCATTCTGATCGTAGAGGACGAAGAGAAACTTCGCCGCGTGCTGGAATTGCAACTCGCCAGCGCCGGTTTCGACGTCGACCAGGCGGCCACCGCCGAGGAGGGTCTGAGGGTGGTGGACCGCGCCGACCTGGTCGTCACCGATCTCAAGCTTCCCAAGCTGAGCGGCCTGGAGTTCCTGGCGCTCATCCGCCGCCAGAACGCGCTTGTCCCGGTGGTGGTGATGACGGCCTTCGGGAGCGTGGAGACCGCCGTGGAATGCATGAAGGCCGGCGCCACGGATTTCCTGCTGAAGCCCTTCTCGCTGGATCACCTGATGCAGGTGGTTTCCAAGGCGCTCGAAGTGCGCGCGCTGCGCGAGGAGAACCGCCAGCTCAAGGCCGAACTCGGCCGCCGCTACGAGTTCGACAACATCATCGGACGCAGCGCCCCCATGCAGGAGATTTTCGCCACCATCGATCGCGTGGCCCCCACCCGCGCCACCGTGCTGCTGGCCGGGGAGAGCGGCGTGGGCAAGGATCTGATAGCCCGCGCCATCCACTTCCACTCGCCGCGCCGCGACCGTCCGCTGGTGAAGATCAACTGCACCGCCATCCCCGAGAACCTGATGGAGAGCGAGCTGTTCGGCTACGAAAAGGGCGCTTTCACGGGCGCGCAGACCTCCAAGCCGGGCAAATTCGAGCAGGCCGACACGGGCACCGTGTTCCTGGACGAAATCGGCGACGTGCCCGCGGCCATACAGGTGAAGCTGCTGCGCATCCTCCAGGAGCGCGAGTTCGAGCGCCTGGGCAGCAACGTGACCCGGCACATCGACGTGCGGGTGATCGCGGCCACCAACTCGGATCTGCGCGCCGCCCTGGAGCAGGGCACCTTCCGCGAGGATCTCTACTACCGCCTGAACGTGGTGCCGCTCAACATTCCGCCGCTGCGCGAGCGCCGCGCGGACATCCCGTTCCTGGCCGGCCACTTCCTGCACAAGCTGGCGCCGGATGCCGGCTGCCTGGTGGAAGGCATCACCGACGCCGCCATGGAAAAGCTGCTGGCGCATCACTGGCCCGGCAACGTGCGCGAGCTGGAGAACGTGATCGAGCGCAGCCTGGTGATGGCCACCGGCAAACTGCTCGACGCCGGCGATATCAAGCTGGAAGCCGCCCCGCGCCCCCGCACCCAGAATGGCGCCGCGCCGTTCCTGCCCGAGGGATTGAGCCTGGACCAGTACGAACAGGAGATCCTCCGCGAGGCCCTCAAGCGCGCCGACGGCAACAAGAGCCAGGCCGCGCGCCTGCTGGGCCTGACGCGCAACGCGCTGCGCTACCGGCTGACGCAGATGGGGCTGGAAGCGTAGGGGCGGGGTCTTGGGCAGCGTCTGAAACGTGCGCTGATCCAGAAGAGGGCCGATGCGTTTTCAGCGCTTTCCGGGCATGCCGGCGCTCGGAACGGCCGCGCACTTCTGCTTCCGCTTTGGACGCTTACATTCGCAGGGCCGTTCTACCGCAAGCTCCGCAAAGACCTTCTCCTCGCCGTTTCCGGACCTTTTCGATTGCTATGCTCCCCTCGAGCGGGCAATGGCGTCAGCGGGTGCCGCTCCACCCAATACACTGGAAAGTGTATCTTAAACAGGAGGACTTACGAATGGCAAAAGTCGATTACTACTCCGTGGTTGTTTCCAACAAGCCGGGCAAGGGCGCTCACCTGCTCAGCGTTCTTAAGGAAGCCGGCGTCAACTTCGTTGCCGTCTGGGGCTACCCGGTCGGCAAGAGCAAATCCAAGTTCGACCTGGTGGCGGAAGATCCCGCGCTCCTCAAGAAGGCCGCCAAACAATTGAAGATCGATCTCGGCAAGAAGCAGACTGCGTTCCAGATCACCGGCGCGGACCGTCCAGGCGCGGTGGCGGAAATCCTGGCCAAACTGGCGGAGAAGAAGATCAACGTCAACGCGATTCAGGCCGTATCCGCCGGCACCGGCGTATTTGGCGCGTTGCTCCAGGTGGATGACGGCGACGTCAAGAAGGCCGCAAAAGCGCTGGCTTAGGGCGGAACAGAAGCACCGGTTCGCCCGTCGAACCAATAGTGAAAACGATCTCCGTCCTTGCGCTGGCCTCCGTTGTGTTGGGCAGCGTCTCCCTCAACGCGGCGGACATCTCCGGCGTGTGGCAGGGCGGCTTCTCCGGAGGTCCTGTCGGTGTGGTCTTGCACGTCGACGACGGGCGGCTCACCGCGTCGATGGGGCCCGCCCCGTTCGATTTACCGGTCGTGGGCGAGACGCTCACGGGCGATATCACGGCGGCGGCGCCCAACCCGGTGGTCACCCACGTGGCTCTGAGGCGCCCCGGCGCGGGCCTGGCTGAGAACCGGGTTCTACGGCATCGCCGCGAAGGTCCCGCCGGGTGCGGACTTCGAACAGACCCAGGTGATGCTGCGAAATCTGCTGGCGGAGCGCTTCAAACTGGCGGTGCATCGCGAGAGCCGGGAGTTCTCCGGGTATGCCCTGGTTCAGACGAAGGGCGGGTCCAAGCTCCAGGAGGTTCCCTCCGGTAGCAGCATGATCTCCGGCCGGAGCCCGGGGTCTTTGAAGATAACCGGCGCCATGGCAATCGTGGCCGCCCTGCCGCAGTTGGGCCTCAAGCTGGAGCCGCGCAAACTACAGAAGGACATCGTGGTGGTGGACTACGCCGAAACGGTGCCTGCAGAGAATTGAGCAACCTGCCGATCTAACCTGGGTGGATCTTCGCTCTGTCCGACGCCGCTACCCGCAAACCACTCAGCCGCCCCTCCCGTGGCCGCAAAACAACGTTCACGCGTTTGTCACGGGTTGTTCACAAATCCTCTCTATACTCGCTGTTTCAGCTATGAAACTCGCAAACCTGAAACACGCTTTGGCTTTGTGCCTTGTGCCAATCCTGATGAGCCCGCTGTGCCTTGCGCAGGGGGATGGCTCCGAACTGGACAAGCTGAAGGCCAAACTGGCCGAACAACAGCGCCAGATCGATTCTCTCCAGAAGTCGCTTGCCGAGACGCAGAAGATGATGGAAGGCCTGGCCAAGTCGTCGAGCGCGCCCGCCGTGGCGCCCGCTCCCGGCTATCCCAGGTTGGGCGGCGATCTCGCCAGCACCAGTCCCGTCCTGGCGCCGCCCCCGCCGCCTGCTCCGCGCCCGGCCTTCGCGCCGCCCGCCGAGGCGGCTGCTTCTTCCCCCCTGCAAATCAAGATCGGCGACACCACCATCCAGCCGATCGGGTTCATGGACCTCACAGCCGACTGGAAGGACAAGAACGCCGGCGGTTCGCTGGGAACCAGCTTCGGCAGCATTCCCTATAACACGGCCGCCACCAGCAAGCTTTCCGAGTTCCGCTTCAGCCCGCAGAACTCGCGCATCGGTTTCCGCGTGGACGGCAGCTGGAAGGGTATCCACTTCATCGGCTACAACGAGTTCGACTTCCTGGGCACCAGCGGCGGCAACAACATGAGCGTCAGCAACGGCGCTTTCGTGCCGCGCATCCGGCTCTACTGGCTGGACATGCGCAAGGGCCAGTGGGAATTCCTGGCCGGGCAGAGCTGGAGCATGCTGACGCCCAACCGCAAAGGCATTTCGGCGCTGCCGGGCGACCTGTTCTACAGCCAGGTGATCGACGTCAATTACGTGGCCGGCCTTACCTGGACCCGCCAGCCAGGCATGCGCGTGCTGTACCATCCCACCGATAAGGTCACTTTCGGCCTCTCGCTGGAGAACCCCGACCAGTACATGGGCGGCTCCAGCGGCGGCTCGACCGTCGTGCTTCCCTCGGCGTTGACCGGACTCGCCGCATCCCAGCTCGACAACCAGACCAACGTGCAGACGATTCCCAATCTGGCCCCCGACATCATCGCCAAGCTGGCCTTCGATCCGACCTCCCGCGTCCACTTTGAAATCGCCGGGATCGAGCGGACCTTCAAGACGTGGAACACCACCACCGGCCAGCCGGCCTCGGGCCAATACTCCACCAAGGCGGGCGCGGGCGGTTCCATCAACGCCAACTTCGAGGTAGTAAAGAACTTCCGCCTGGTTACCAACAACTACTGGAGCGATGGTGGCGGCCGGTACATCTTCGGCCAATCGCCCGACCTGGTGGTCCGCGCCGATGGCAGCGTCAGCCCCATTCACTCGGGCGGCACGGTGCAGGGGATCGAAGCAACCGTCGGGAAGACCCTGCTGTACGCCTATTACAGCGGCATTTACATTGGCCGCAATGTGGCCATCGATGCCAACGGCACCAGCCTGGTGGGTTACGGATACCGCGGCTCGGCCAGCAGCCAGAACCGCGCCATCCAGGAAGTCACCTTCGGCTTCAACCAGACCATTTTCAAGGACGCTAAACTGGGCGCCGTCAATCTGATGGGCCAATACGCCTGGATCACTCGCGACCCGTGGTACGTGGCCGCCAATGCCCCCAAGGCCACCCACGACAACACCATCTTTTTCAACGTCCGCTACACCCTGCCCGGCGGCGCGCCGAGCGCGAAATAGCCGTCCCCTTTCGTGGCGCGTGCCCTGGCGCGCGCCACATCTCTCCCAAAACTTAACCTAAGGGATTGCGTACTCGTAATCTGCCTGAAACCGATTTGTAACATTCGCATGCGAACGTAATGGAGGAAAGATCGATGAAAAGCTGGAAGATTCTGATTTTGGCCGGTGTCAGTCTGGCGGCAGTGGCCGCCGGTCCGAAGCCGGTTTCCATGAACGCCTCGGGAGCCTCGTTTCCCGAGTTCATTTACAAGCGGTGGTTCTCCGACTATAAGAACTCCCACCCGGGGATCGAGATCAACTACCAGGGCGGCGGAAGCGGCCAGGGAATCAAGGATCTGACCGCCGGCAGCGTGGATTTCGCGGCCTCCGACCGGCCCATGACCGATGCCGAGTTTGCCGCCGCCAAGCAGCCCCTCTACTTCCCCACGGTGCTGGGCGCGGTAGTGGTCGCCTATAACCTGCCGAGCCTCAAGCAGCCGCTCAAGATGACCCCCGAAGTGGTCGCCGGTATCTTCCTGCTGAAGATCACCAGGTGGAACGACCCGAAGATAGCGGCTGTCAACCCCGGCGTGGCTCTGCCTGCCGACGACATCACCGTGGTCCACCGCACCGACGGCAGCGGCACTACCTTCGTCTTCACCGAGTATCTCGCCAAGGTCAGCCCCGAGTGGAAGGCTGGTCCGGGAACCGGTCAGACCGTGAAGTGGCCCGGCGGACTGGGCCAGGCGCAAAACCCCGGCGTGGCGGGAGCCATCAAGAATACCCCCGGCGCAGTTGGCTATGTCGAAATGACCTACGTGCTCGATCCCAAGAGCCGCGGCAACATGGCGATGGCGTCGATCAGGAACGCCTCGGGCGAGTTCGTTACCGCCAGCGTGGCATCGGCGACCCTGGCCGGCAGCGCGGCGCAGGACTTCCCGACCTCCATCACCAACTCTCCGATCAAGGGCGCCTACCCCATCTCGACGTTTACCTACCTGCTGGTTCCCGGCAAGATCGCCGATCCGGACAAGAAGGCCGCCCTGGCGGGCTTCCTGAAGTGGATGCTGGCGGACGGCCAGAAGACGGCGCCCGAGCTGTTCTACGCGCCGCTGCCCAAGCCGGTGTTGGCAAAAGTCCTCAAGCAGTTGACCCAACTTCAGTAATATGGCGACCCCGGCAATCACGGCGGACCAACCCGCGCGGAGGCAGTCGATTCGCTCCCGGCTGCACGGCGGAGACACGGTGGCGCACCTGGTCACCCTGGTCTTCGCCTCCAGCGTTCTGCTGGCGACGGTTCTGCTGGTTTGGGTGCTGTGGTCTACTTCCGGGCTGACTCGCGCCAAATTCGGCTTCCACTTCTTTACGGGCACCAATTGGGACCCGGTGGCCGGCGATTTTGGCGCTTTGCCCTTCATCTGGGGAACCGTGCTCACATCCGTGCTGGCGCTGGTCATCAGCGTGCCGCTGGGTGTGGGCGCGGCTATTTTTCTCTCCGAACTTGCCCCCGCGAAGCTCTCGGATTCCTGTACGTTTCTGGTGGAACTGCTGGCCGCGGTGCCCAGCGTGATCTACGGCCTGCTGGCCATCTTCACCCTGGTTCCGCTGATGCGCCTGTACGTGGAGCCCTTCCTCAAGAAGACCCTGGGATTTCTGCCCCTGTTTCAAGGCCCGGCCTATGGCGGCGGCTACCTGACCGCCGGGGTGATCCTGGCGGTTATGACGTTTCCCTTCATCATTTCGATCTCGCGGGAAGCGCTGATGGAAGTGCCGCGCGACCAGCGCGAGGCCGCTTTGGCGCTGGGGGCGACGAAGTGGGAATCCACGATCCAGGTGGTGGTTCCGTACGCCCGGCTGGGCATTCTCGGCTCCATTTTTCTGGGCCTGGCGCGCGCCCTGGGCGAGACCATGGCGGTGACCATGGTGATCGGCAACGATCCGAACATTCACCTGTCCCTGCTGGCGCCGGGATACACCATGGCGTCCCTCATCGCCAACGAATTCGCCGAAGCCAACGATGCCCTGCACTTGAGCGCCCTGGTCGAGATCGCGCTCGTGCTCTTCCTCATCACTATCGTGATCAACGCCCTGGCCCGTCTGCTGGTGATCGCCACCCGGGGGAAGGGAACGGCCCACGCCGCATGAACCGCCTCGCCTACCGCAAAGCCGTCAACTACCTGATGCTTACGGCCACCGGCGTATGCACGGTGCTGACGGTGTCGGTCCTGTTCGTCATCCTGGGATACCTGGTCTATAACGGCGGCAAATCCATCGATTGGGATTTCCTGACCAAGCTGCCGCTGCCCCCGGGGCAGGATGGCGGGGGCATGGCCAATGCCATCGTGGGCAGCGCGCTGATGGTCGGCGTGGGCGCCCTGCTGGGCTTGCCGGTGGGCTTCATGGGCGGCGTCTACCTGGCGGAGTTCAGCGGAAAGACTCTGGGCTTCGTGGTGCGCTACATGGCCGACCTGCTCAACGGCGTGCCCTCCATCGTGATCGGCATCTTCGCCTGGAGCGTCATCGTGGTGCCCATGCATTCCTTCTCGGCCCTGGCCGGAGGATTCGCCCTCAGCCTGATGATCATCCCCATCACCATGCGGAGCACCGAGCAATTCCTGCTCAACGTGCCGCGGGCTTTGCGCGAGGGCGCCCTCGCCCTGGGCGCGCCAAAGTGGAAAGTCATCGCCACGGTTGTGGTACCGGCGGCGTCGAAAGGCATTCTGACGGGCATGATCCTGGGCGTCGCGCGGGTGGCCGGGGAAACCGCTCCGCTCCTGTTCACCGCGCTGAACAACGACTTCTGGCCCAACGGCATCAATCAGCCGACCGCGGCACTGCCCGTGATGATCTACAAACACGCCATCTCTCCGTTCGACGACTGGCACCGCCAGGCCTGGGCCGCCGGCCTGGTGCTGCTGACCATGGTGCTGGCGACCAACATCACCGCCCGCTGGATCATGGGACGGGGCGCTTCCGCACAGAAGGGATAACTCGATATGGACACAATGCCGGATTCCGTCGTGCCGCGACAGTATTTCCCGCCCACCCACCCCATCGAACCCTCCGGGGCCGCCGCGGCGCGCCAACCCGCCCTGGTTACCAAGTTCTCGGTAAAGAATCTGGACTTCTACTACGGCAGCAAGCAGGCCCTTTACGACATCAACATCGAGATTCCCGAGAAGCAGATTACGGCGCTGATCGGGCCGTCCGGCTGCGGCAAGTCGACCTTTCTGCGCACTCTCAATCGCATCAACGAGATGATCCGCCACGCCCGCGCCTCGGGATCGGTGACGCTGGATGGCGAAGACGTGCTGGATGTGGACGTCACCAGTCTGCGCCGCCGCGTGGGCATGGTGTTCCAGCGGCCCAACCCGTTCCCCAAGTCCATCTTCGACAATGTGGCCTACGGCATTCGCGTCAACGGACTGAAGGGCAACGGCTCTCTGAAGGACAAGGTGGAGCACAGCCTGCGGCGCGCCGCGCTGTGGGACGAAGTGAAGGACAAGCTGCACGAATCGGCGTATTCCCTCTCCGGCGGCCAGCAGCAGCGCCTGTGCATCGCCCGCGCGCTCGCCGTGGACCCGGAAGTGCTTCTGCTCGACGAGCCCTGCTCGGCCCTCGACCCCATCGCCACCGCCAAGATCGAAGACCTGATGTTCAGCCTCAAGAACCAGTGCACCCAGGTGATCGTCACGCACAACATGCAGCAGGCGGCGCGCGTGGCGGAATATACCGGGTTCTTCCTGTTGGGTAAGCTGATCGAATTCGACCGGACCGCGGTGATCTTCAAGCGGCCGGCAAAGAAGGAAACCGAAGACTACATCACGGGCCGCTTCGGGTAGAGGCCACAGGGTAAACATCATGCTTCATTTTCGGGAAGAACTCGAGGAACTCCAGAACAAACTGCTGGAGATGGGCGGCCTGGTCGAGGCCGCAATCCACAACAGCGTGAGCGCGCTGGTGGATCGCGACGAAGAGAAAGCCAAGGAAGTGCTCTGGAGCGAGGCGCTCATCAACCAGAAGGAAATCGAAATCGACGACCTGGCCACGCGCCTGCTGGCGCTGTTCCAGCCCATGGCCCGCGATCTCCGCTTTCTTACCGCCGTCATGAAGATGAACAGCGACCTGGAGCGCATGGGCGACCTGGCCGTGAACATCACCGAGGGCGCACTCCGCCTGATCGGCGAACCCACCGTGCATCCCCTGGTCGACATTCCCAGGATCTCCGGCCTCGCCGAGAACATGGTCCACCGCGCCCTGGACGCCTTCGCCAAGCGCGATGCCGACTTGGCCCGTCAGGTGCTGCTGGCCGACGACGAAGTGGACCGCCTGCGCGACGCGGTCTACGACGAACTGCTCCAGTTCATGCAGGAAGAGCACGCCACCATCAACCGCAGCGTGGCGCTGATGTTCATCGCCCACAACCTGGAGCGGATCGCCGACCACGCCACAAACATCGCCGAGGACGTGCTGTTCCTGGTGAAAGGCATCGACGTACGGCATCACGCCGAAACGCGCCAGTAGCCCCCCTGGCCGGCCGGGGCGCAACCCGGCGGCTAGCGGTAGCGGTAGAGCTTTACCCGCTGGATCCGCCCGTTCGGAATCACCCCGCCGCCGAGGCGCACCGATTTGTCCGAGTCGCTCTCGTCGCCGTTCAGCCTGCGCCCCGGAACCCATCGGCCGTCCACGAACGTGCCCTCTTCGATGGAGTCGATGCCCGCCACCGGCGGCCCCGGCGTATTCGGTGAGAACCTGACGTTCACCGGGCCGCTGGAGGCCATGACATACTCATCCGGTCCCACGGCGATGAAGAGCGCGCCGGCGCGATCGGCCAGACGGTTCGGCGGGGCTTCAGTGGCTGGCGCGGCCGCTCCCGCAGCCCCTTTGGGAGCCGGCATGGGGTCTCGCCCGCTGCGCGCGTAGCTCACCGTCAGAGTGTAGTTCCCCAACGGGATTTTCTGCGGCGCTTCGCCCGCGATGGCCACCGCGCCCGCCGTCCTGCCCTTGCCCTGGTTCTCCAGAAGCAGCGGAGACAGTTGCCGGATGATGTCGTAACTCCGCGCCAGCGGCAGGTCCGGCAGCGCCAGCCTGGTCCGGTTCGGCCCGGTGAAGATCAGATCGTCCACCATGTTGGGGCTGAACCGGCGCTCCAACTCCTCCATGATGCCGGGCTCCAGCGTGAAGAACAGCTCGTCGATGGCGAACGGGCTGAACCCAATCCCATCGTGCTGCCCCATCACATAGAAAATGTTGTAGTGCCCCGTGGCGTGAAAGGCCTCCGGGATGAACAGGGGGAAATCGCGCGTGGGGTGGTACCAATCCGCCCACTCGGAGAAGTTGGTGGAGTGCAGATCCGGCGAGCGGAAGTCGATCGCCGGTGCGCCTACCTTCCACAGGTCCCCCACGTGCGGCAGCGGCCCGCCGCTGGGATACGTCCCCGGCGGCCGGTCCCCCATGGAGCACCAGGTGTTCACGTACATCGGTATGGGGTACTCGGCTTTGCCCGCCGCCGCCACCCCGCCCACGTAGCGCGCGTAGTTCCACGCCATGAAGATCTCGTCCGTGTAGGGGGCCTTGCCGAACACCTGTTCCCAGGTCCCGGAGGTCCTGGCCCCCGCCGCCTCCCACGCCTTCCGAAACTCCGGATACAGCGTGTCCTTGTGGCTGGCCATGGAATCCAGCAGCTCTTTCGGCACCGGTTGCGCGAAGGCCTTTTCCGCCGCCTCGCTGCGGTCTCGCGAGTCGCCCAGCAGCCCCACCTCGTTTTCCACCTGGATCAGGATCACGCGGTGGCGGGCGTCCACTTCCTTGATGTGCCGCATGAGGGCGGCGAAGGCTTTGCTATCGGCACTCAGGTTGGCCAGGCTGAGCGTGGACAGCGTGTCGGTGCTGGAGCCGTCCTTCCTCTGGGCGCGCGGGAACCGATCCAGGTTGCCCTTGACCCAGATGGGCGGATAACTGGACGCGCCGTTTTTCCAGCTTGCGAACCACAGGAAGGCGAGGCGCAGATCGTAGCGCTCCGCCGCGTGGATCTGGGCGTCCACCAGGGTGAAATCGAAGTGGCCCTCTTTGGGCTCCATCAGCTCCC
>Ga0265323_10001603_pt1 | contig 10910 bp, 8 predicted proteins | sample 41225metaG_FD_193580 | JGI IMG/M metagenome (GOLD analysis project Ga0265323, IMG submission 193580) | Rhizosphere microbial communities from Carex aquatilis grown in University of Washington, Seatle, WA, United States - 4-12-25 metaG | ecosystem: Host-associated > Plants > Roots > Rhizosphere >... | reverse complement strand
CCCAATTCTGCCTGTCACGCAGGAAGTCGCGAGTTCGAGTCTCGTCGGCCCCGCTCCCAAAACACACAGGGTTAGCGTTTTTTGCTAACCCTGATGTGTTTTGAGGACCCGCCATCTTCTTGGCGGGTCGGCCTCTGCTCACACAGGGTTAGCGTCTTTTGCTAACCTTGATGTGTTTTGGCCCAAAGGGCCGCCTTTGGGGAGGTCCCGCAAAAAGAAAAATCCAATATAGTATTTTGGAAATGCTCAAATTGACGTGCTCCGCGCTCGCTGAACAATTTCCAAAATTGGATTGTAATCTTTCCCTCCGGTCCACTTGTTCGTTGCCAACTCTGCAACAATCTCCCTGACGCCTTCGTCATCCCGAATATCGGCGATGAGGCCTCTTTTCATCTCCGCTTTCTTACTCAACATCAGAAGCAATACGAAGTATGTCTCATTTCCAGTAACTCCGGACTTGAATCAAGCTCAGAATACCCATTTTTACTGGGCATGATTGTTGCACAATATCTAAACTAACGAGTTTTTCCCTCTACGGAGCCGGCGCGTTCGTCAAGGCATTCCGGAATTCCGGGGAGAAAAAATATTCCGAAACCTCCTGATTCGATACTTGATGATGGAGGTTTTAGTGTTTTATACGGTCAGAGAAGAACGAGGCTCTCAGCAAACGTCCCGATAGCCGGAAGGATGCGTTCTCTGCCGTGCACTGACAATGACAAAAAGGAAGACAAAGATGAGAACATTATCCAAAAGACTATTCACGATCTGTCTGGTTGCGGCGCTATCTGCCGGAGCTATGGCGGCGACAATTTCTGGAACCATTTCCTACAGTGGCTCTTCCATTGGACAAATTTACGTTGTCGTCTTTTCAGATTCGACCCTCCATCAACGGCTGACACAAATGGGACAGCTGTCATCTCCAGGGCAATATGTAATTTCAGGAATACCGGATGGGACTTACTATATTATCTCGGTGATGATTACCGACTCCTCCGGCCAAATAATGGTGACCGATCCCTGGGGTGCATATGGAACGTTGCCAAGCCTTACGCCGGTAACGCTATCGGGAGGGAACAACGTTACGGGCATCGACATGACGTTGATCGATGGCACACTCTCCACTCCAAATCCATTCTACAAGAAACCGGTTACCCCGGACCGCGTCATACAGCTGGCGGACATAGTCAGCGGGGGGAAAGATCCATCTCTCGTCTATGCCGACAGTTCACTGTACCTGTTTAAGCATGACTATCAAAATGCTGCGAGTGCAACTGTTTACAAGATCAACCCCGCTACAGGCGCGGTCGAAATCACATTCAGTATTAATCTCGCGTCATCGGCAAACGGGATTTGCTGGCTGGGGAAAGTTACGTATCACAAAGGTGCATTCTGGTCAGCCGGCGGATACGGCGATCCTTCTGGAACGGACAAGGGGATCGTTGGTGTCTTCACGATAGATCTCGGAACGAGTAAATCATCAAACCAACTGCCGGCGGCGCCGGGTATTGATACAACAAATGAGTTTGGCGGTTTGGCGAGCGACGGAGTAAATCTCTATCTCGGTGTTGATCTGCAGAACCAGACCCAGGATCACGGCGTCGTGAAGTTCGATCCGAGCCTTGTGTCCAAAGTCCCTGCGCTTCCATTCTATAAACTTAACCTCAGACCAAGCTACCTCGGTTACGCGAATAACTCTCTCTGGGCAGGTGCCGACAGCGTGTTAAAAATGAACCCTGCGGATGGATCTATCCTCGCGGGTTACAATATGCCTGGTGGATCAGCGCAGGTCTATCTTGACGGAATGTTCTGGATGTACGATCAAAGCGACAACACGCTGAAAGCGTATGCTCTGAAAACAACAGGAGTTTCGAAGGGCACGGGCCTTCGAATTCCGACAGGCTTCTCGCTGCAGCAGAATTACCCAAACCCGTTCAATCCTGCGACAATGCTCAGCTATCAGTTACCAGTGGACAGTTATGTGACGTTGAAAGTGTACGATGTGCTCGGGCGGGAGGTGTCTGCGCTGGTGAATGAAAAGCAAAATGCGGGGCAGTTTTCGGAGCAGTGGGATGCGACGAAGATGCCCAGCGGTGTCTATTTCTACACACTGCAGGCAGGAGAGTATCGAGCTACGAAACGAATGCTGCTCTTGAAGTGACGGACTAAACATTTTCCCGCGCGGACATTCTGCTGTTTGAAGCTGTCCGTGTCTACGACCTGAGGTGATCGTTATCGAAAGCGTTTTTTCTTAATTTAAACGATAACTCACATCGTTGCACGACTGAGGCGAATGTTCAACAATTCGGTTACTGCGAGATGTATGGCGGGAGTAATGCTCGCGAAAACATTCCGACAATGCCCAAAGAAATTTGGGCATTGTTGTTATTTGGCCCGATGATTCGATTACGGAGTCCACTTCTTCTTCAATTCAGCATCCCAGTTCGCAGCGAGCGTGATGGATAATAACACTGTCTCACCAATAATTGCGTTCACGAGGAAGCGTTTACCGTCCGCCACCGCTTCGTTTCTATAGAAAGTTCGCGATTTAATAGAAGAAGCCCCAGAAAGAAGTGTCTGGGGCTGCAATTTATGGTGCGAAAAATCTGCTGCAGTCAAATAGTTATTTCATCAGTTGAGTTTCGTCGGTGTCTGGGTCTGTGAATTCACCAACACGTCATACGAAGGGAATGTCCCGTCACTCATAGAGATTTTGCCAACACCATGAAGAACAACTGTGGTGGCGGTTCCCGCCGTCTTGATTGTATATGTGCCGTTTGAATTGTTGGTAAAGGAAGGAGATGCTAAAATACCAATGCCGTTTGCATCTGCCGTAAGACCCACAAATGAACTTCCGCCGCCGCCAAGAGATACCGGTTTGAAATAATATAGCTGCGCTTTGGTAGCCAGCGTCGTCAGGTCAGCAATCAGAGAGCTTCTGTTCTGCTCTACAGCATTATCCTGGAAAATCGTAATACCAATTGCTATTGCGATACCGACAATGATGACGCCTAAGATGACCAGAAGAAGCTGTTGCTGTCCCATGGATTTATACCGTCATTGTGAATGAATTGAATGACTCAATGATTCATATGTTTTTGTTCTATAAGAATAAAAACATTCTCAATTGCCATGCCAATGTCAGTCAAACTTAATTTCCTCGGCCGGAACTATTTCTTTCTCTGGATGAGTTAAGTTCTCTTCTGAATAAGCAAGAGATCCGTTGGATAGTCTCGCCCTTACCATCTTGAATACATATGGGTAATATGCTGACGGCAACTTACTAACAGGAAGCCAAGTGTCCCAAGTCTCATTGGGTTTGAGTTTCTTGGGCAACAATCTATCGTTTCGAATTACATGAACCTTGGGATTTGAATTGAACCAGATGTTGGTAATCTCAAGTTCTCGGTCCAGTGTGAGATTTGTGACGGTAATGAAAAAAGCTTCCTTTTGTTTATCTTCGAGCAGCGCTCGGTGGACTAGCACTCGAATTCGCCGTTTATTAAGGAGAGCATTGAGGAACTCCCCTCCGTAGTTTTCTATTAAACTCTCAATCGTGTGTAACATCATCGCCTCCTTTTACTGCCAGCCTGACGAATCAAGCGGCGATATGAATCCTTATTCTTTTCTCCTGTTCGCTATAAACATGTGACAAGATTCTCCCAACAATAAAGGGCGCGTTGTCTCTCCTGCAAAACTACCGCTAATTGGATATAAATGCAACAACCCGGAGATGAGTCTGGGCTGATTACGATTGCGGAAAGCTCAGAAAATTTATTTCAGCAGCAGCATTTTTATCACCTGCATTTTCCCGCCAAATTCCAACCGCGAAAAGTATGTTCCACTTGCCAACTACGGAATATCGAACGTAGACTGATGATATTCTCCGACCGTTGCTAATCCGTCGTACAATGTTGCGACTTCCTGAACAAGCGTGTTAACAATTTTCAACGTCGCTCGTCCTTAAGAGCATGGCATCCCGTTCTATTCTTCTTCGCCGGATATCAGGATTTTTGATGGTAGATTTTCGCTCCGTCAAACCCGTTAAACGTTGTTGAAGAGGCGGTGCTATATGCACCGATATTCTCGGTGTAGAGATAATCGCCGACTTCCAGGGTCCGAGGTAGTTCGACTGAGAGCGAAATCTTGTCAAAGCTATCGCAAGTGGGACCGACCACCGCACAGATTTCCGGCTCGCCCCTCTTGAATGCGTGGAAGTTAGGAATCCAATGGTCGTACACAACGCCTGAAAATGTCTGATAGACACCGTCGTTAATGTGGTAGAATATCTTGCCGTCTCTTCTCGCCTTGCCGATGATCTCCGAAACCAGCGTTGCGACGGTGGCGACCATGAACCTTCCAGGCTCTGCGAGAATCTGAATATCGTCCGGGAATAACCGCGAGAACTCGGAATTCAGCATGGACGCAAGCTTTTCGAATTGCGGGACCGAGGGGTCGTAGGGGACTGGGAATCCGCCCCCGATATCTACCAGGTTTAAAGGGAACCCCTTCTTCCTGGCGTCGTTTAATATCGTGGCGGCGAGATCCAGAGCGACCGTGTAGTTGTCAAAATTCGTGCACTGGCTGCCGACATGGAAACTAATCCCCTCGACATTCAGTCCCAAATCGAATGCCTCCTGGATCAATTGTTGTGCGTCGCCCGGCTCCGCCCCGAACTTCGAGGCCATTTCAACCTGCGATCCCGTGTCCGGAACTTTAAGCCTCAATACCAGTCCCGCGGTCTCGCAATGCTGCTTGAGCTTCTTCACTTCCGCGCTGTTATCGTACGTCACCAGCGGTTTGTACTGCTTTATCTTCGCGAGGGTTGTCCTGTCTTTGATCGTGTTGGAGAAGATGATTTTGTCCCAGACAAAGTGCTTCTTTTCCTTCCGGTCGAAATGTCTTATGTACTGATAGACCTGCATGAACTCGTTGTAAGAGGCGACATCGAAACTCGAGCCTTCTTCAAAGAGGGTCTCTACGATTTGCTGCTCGGAGTTGGCCTTCACTGCATAGTAGCATTGAACCCTCGGCAGGCATTTCTTAAATGTCCGGTAGTTCTCCCGGAGTTTTTCGTGGTCAACAATGAACAAGGGAGAGCCATAGTGCTCCACCAGTTTCAGGAGTTCCTCGTGTCTGTCCAATCATCTCTCCAAATAGTGATTCTGCGTTGAGTGAAGCGCCTTATGCGGGAAGTTTTTTCATAAGAGATTTCAACTCATCGACTTCCTTGTTGTTCTCAAGATACGATTCGATCAGCTTCTTCCGCATTTCATCTCCCCGATCATACAATCGTTTCAGTTTCTTCGGCTTTGTGGTCTGCATAACGTAAGCAACGAGCAGGGGGAAAGCGACCGTGACATCCACGTAGGCGGTAATGGTCTCCTCCAGTTTCGTGGGATCAATCTTTCCCCAACTGACCGCTTCGCTCGGAGGTGCGCCCGACAACCCGCCCGTGTCCGGACGTGCATCCGTGATGTTGATGTCGTAATCCTGACCCGCTTCCGGAATCATCAAAACTTCCTGGATCTGAGGCTCCGTCTGCAGAAGGAAGTTCTTAGGACTGCCGCCGCCGATGAGGAGAACGCCGGTTTTTCCTTTCTCATATTTCTTGGCATTGAGGATGATGGCAGTCGAATCGTTGACGTCGATGCTCGGGTTGATCTTGAGTTTAAAATAGTTCCGGAGCCCGGCCGCATCTGCCAGAAGTTCGAGTCCCGCCACATTCATTCCGATTGTCGAATCACCGGGGGACGATGTGAAGACGGGCACACCATTTCGGTACGCTGCGGCCAGAACGCTTACCTCTCCCAATTTGTTTTTCTGCTCGTATTCGTCGAGCGCCTTGCCGAGGTGATGATAGTATTCTCTCGTTCCCATTTCTTTTTGGAATTCCGGCCTCAGCATGATCTTTCGCAAGATGCGGTCGGTTGCCATCAGAACGTCTTGATAGTCAAACAGAATATCATAAATGCGGGTCACTCCCTTGTCGCGCAGATCGGCGTCGTCCACGTTGTGTGTCCCGCGGAAGAGAGGCATGTTGAGGGCAAAATGCATATCATGATACATGTTGGCTCCCGTCGCCACCAACCAGTCTATGAACCCGTGGTTCATAAGGGGGATAATAGTGGATGGTCCAAGACCGGCCGGAGTCAGCGCACCCGCAATACTCACTCCGATTGTAACATCTTCCGCGGAGTATTTGTCGCGCATCAGTTGACAGGCAGCTCTCAACCTTCCACCATTGTAAGCATCCATATTGTCTATGACGCTGGCAATGCTGCTTTCTTTCGAGATAGGACTGGGCAGAACTCTTTTTCCCGACAGATAATCGTGCTTGTTCGAATGGTGTTTCATAGAATGATCCATGTTCTTTCCTTAATTGTGTGCGCAGTGAGTGAATAAATAATGTGGTTCAAATCTAAAAAAGAAAGGGGCTATACGCAAGAGGGGAAATAAGGATTCCACATCGGTCGCCCATCGGAAGACTCACGTTTGCTTGCTTTCTGGTTAAGCATGGGAATGAGAATAATAGGGGTTCTGTGAGTTGATGCTCGCCCCGTCGAAATCAGAGCCTCATTACTTTGTGAATTTTCCTTTAGGATCTGGCAGATGCTGTTCCCGTCTATTATATTAGAACCTATCTCAAAAATGGTCTTGCGTTGGCCCTTCGACGCGTCCCCCCTTGGGGGACTTGCTCAGGGTGAACAAATCATCCGTTCATCCTGAGTAAGCGAACGGAGTGAGCGCATCTGGCGAAGCCATCCCTTCGGGAGAAGGATCAGGTGACATGTTTTTGAGATGGCTTCTAATAAAGAGGATCATATCTTATTCAGATGATTGAATACACAATCCGCACAAGCGCACGAGCTCGAAACGTTCGGTTATCGGTTTCTCAGCATTCCGGTGTTGTCGTAGTTGTCCCTCTTGGATTTGAGACATCACGTGTTCCGGCAATAATTGCTCAAAAGGAAGAGTGGATAAGACGTTCCATCGAAAAAGTCCAATGGGGCAGACCAACGCCGGAAATTCCTGTTCTGGTAAATTTGCAGAGTATTGGCCGAATCACGAATGTCGTGATTGAGCACAATTCGTCACGCAAAAACTATTTCATTGAAGATAACAACTCTCTGAGATTGTTTTTTGATCCTCGCGGGAAGAAGATTCCATTCACACTCCTCAGACAATGGCTCCATGAAAAGGCGATTGAAATTCTTTTGCCTTGGCTCAAAAGAGTCGGCAAAGAACACGGTTTTACGTACAACAAAGCCGGGATACGGCTCCAACGGACTCGGTGGGGAAGTTGTTCTGCAAAAAAGAACATCAATCTTAATCGAACATTAGTCTTTCTTCGTCCGGAACTGGTGGAATATCTCATGATTCACGAGCTTTGCCACACCGTCGAAATGAATCATTCGAAAAAATACTGGAAATTGGTGGAAGCACATTGTCAGGAATATCGGGCCTTAGACAAAGAGCTGAAACACGGCAAAGAGCTTGTCGAACGGTGGGTTTTTTGATGCCGTTCACCGGCTTCTTCGCGGTTGCCGAAAGTAGACGAGGCTAGCATCTTCTCCGAATCTATCTCTGCGGTCTAAGCCAGTTCCGACAAAGATCAAGTTGTTACTACCATCGGTCTCACTGAACCATCACAGCCTTACCCTCTGTCGCAACAATTATTTTACCGTCGGCGCGATCGACGAGGACGAGCCTCGATCGTCCGGCTTCAACCGGGATCTGAAATTTGCGGCCGTCAAGGGAGACCTCTCTCGTCAGGTTAGCCGATGACTCGTTGACACAGACAATCAATGCAGCGGTCTCAGTTTCTAATATCCCCGACGCAATGGGCGTATCAGAAATTTCCGGCTTGAGTTCCGAATATTTTAGAACGGCACTGAGCATCGCAACTAACGGTTCTTTCTCAACAGCAATCTCAATCGGCAGCGGCTCGTTCAGGATATTTCCTCGCAATGTATCGAGAAATGGCGAATCGTTTTTCAGTTCGTATTCGCTCATTCCTGATTCAAACGTTACAATGCGTTCGGAGCCCTTTTTGCCCGAAGGCCAATTTGTCGGTTCATAGCGGCAAACGGCCACAGCTTTGGTATTAAGTCCTAGCATTCGGAATTGATCGGTGAGTTTTCCGTATTGGTTTCCTTCCACTGCCCCGGTGAATAAAACTTTTGTTCCATTCCGCGAAGCTGCAAAAAGTTCCAATGCCGCTGAATCGGAAATCATCTTCGGGTCCGGGACAATAATCAGTTTTACACCTTTCAATCGTTCACCCGACAACTTAAACTCCGAAATCATAGCCGGAACTATGCCGAAGTTGTCGGCTAACACTCTGACAATTGTTTGTGTTCCGGCCATCGAGTTCGATGTTCCGGAAAAGAGTTTGGAATCCGGAATGACAAGAACGACGGGATTTTTCTTGTAGTCGCTGAGATAGGGCGCAGCCCTTCTGAAAAAGTCTGCAAATTGTTTAATGACTTGCGTTTCAATCTTCATCGTCCCGTCGGCGCGCGTAAGGCCGATGCCGACTTCGTTGTCTGTAGACTGGTATTCGTTGATGTTCCAGCACCATTCAACGACTCCGGCGCCTCTTCCCTGAAACGCATAGGCAAATTTCCTTTCGAGAAGTTTCTCCGCTTCGACTGGTGAACGCCACGGCTCGCCGTCAATGTTTTCGAGGCGCATAAGGCCGGTTTCAGATATTAAGCTCGGCTTCTCCGGTACTTTTGTAGACACAACATCCCAGAGCAAATTGTCGATGAGCCACCATGTGTGGATCGATGTATAATCGACGGCGGTGTAATGAAATTGCTGGGATGAACGGAGGGACATGCCTCCTTCATCCTGGCCAAGTGTCACTAACTCGTTTCCGCCGGCAGAATGAATAATGTCGCGCAGTCCTCCTGCCCATCTTGTGAGCACATCCTGTGAAAAAAGCTCAAAATCGAGAGCTTTTCTTGGCCGCCGGTTTTCCCGGATTCGTTGGTACGACAACTCGTCCGCAGCGGGCAAGGAAAAAATATCGTTGCTTCCGTCGCGCCAGTCGTCAAGCACTTCGGCCAGACCTTTTGAGTGATTTTGCAGAACCCACTTTTTCCATTCAGCGCGTTCATAGTCGTCCCCGATTGGAGTTTGTGTCCAGATTTTATCCTGCGTTGAATAGGACGGTTCATTAATCAGGTCATAGTTGATCCATCCGATATTTTTGTACCGTGAAGCGATCAACGCCGCAAATGTATCCTGCCATTCAATTGCGCGCGGGTCGAGGTACGGGTTTGTACCGCCGTTCGCGGGGGGCAAAAATGCAAACAGGTTGAAGCAAAGGACGATGTTGTGCCTGGCAGCAGTGAGAAGGAGCGCGTCCAATGAACGGAGAAATCCTTCGTCAATCGCCCCGGGGTCGAGCATGGTCCTTTGCCATCCCGCCCAGAAGCCGGTACGGACAAAATTGATTCCCTGCTTTTCCATTTGAGAAAAGTCTTTTTCCCACAGGTACGGATTGGGTTCTAATAAGAATTTTCTGCCGGCATCGCCTCCCATATAACTGGTGCCGATAACCGGGAAAACCTTTCCATTTTTCAACAGCCAATCTTTCGAAACGGAGAGGTGCGGACCGGAGCCGAGAAGCTTTTTGTCCATTACCCAAAATCCCGAGATGAACGAATTGGGCTGCCATGTCGTATTGGCATTTTTTACTTCTACTTTGTAGAAACCCGGTTGAAGCGGTCGCTCTGTTTTGATTTCAATTTCTCCGGAGATGAACTGTCCCGTGCCGAGGAGATTCAATGAGGATGTGAAAACAGGTTTTCCGGATGTATTGAAGACAACGAGGTCGGCGCGAGAGGAGCTTCGATCATCTTCATCTGGGCAGGGACGAAACCGATTGACTCTCACTACGGGAATTTCGTCCTCTTCGACGGACGAGTGAACCGGGAAGGCTTCGATTCTTGCGGAGCCTTCGAGTGCTCGTTCAACGCAATATTTTATCGTCGAAGGTTTGAGCGCAGCATCGGAGGGTTCAAAAATCCATCGTCCGCCGGCTTCGCTCCCGCGCAGCCTATCGATTTCAAGCAGGGGACAAGCAATAGGCAAACCGTCGTCATTGACAACTTGAAGCAGCGGCAATAAGACGGCGTCGCGAGGGCCGGCACTTCCGATTTCGCCCGTAAAATCATTCCTGGTCGTGAACCTGACAGTAAGCTCGTAAACTTTTGTCGGGAAGGTGAATGTTCCGGCATCGAAGTTTGAGCCTTCGGGCGACATCATCCGTGAATTCTTACTGTAGAACTGCGAAGAGTTGAAAACGATCGTATCTGCCGGGCCAATCAAGAGGCGGTGGGCATATGTCGGCTGTGGGGTTCCTAATATCCAATTTCCATGATCCTTAATCACTGGCTGGTGGAACGGATACCCGCCGAGAATGACTAAGTTGCCGCCGTGCAAAATGAAATTATAGATTGTCTCCCACGCATCAACTGGAAAAGCACTGCCGTAGGGAAGGAGTAATGCACTGAAGTTGCCGGTAGTCAGATTGGCGTTAACTGAATCAATGTTTTTAAAATATTCGACATCAAATTCTTTCAGCGATTCTTTTAACATGTTCGGGTCGATCCTCGGTGCATCAACAGTTGGAAAACCATCGGCAAGGAAACATGCCGTCTTCTTGCCGAATGCAGCAGCATAATCACCTGCGTTTGCTGTTGAATTCGAGAAGAGAATTACCAAAAATACAAAGAGCATAGAAAGCCAGATTCTCTTGTCATAGAAGTTGGCATCAGGCAATTTCCGCATGTCTTACTCCAGATAAATTTAAGTGATATAGGACAGAAGATAGATGTTCAAGCTGAGTGAGTCAAGCTCAGACCACGATAATTCTTCCCCCCGTTTCTGAATCATTCCGT
>Ga0265323_10001601_pt1 | contig 10919 bp, 5 predicted proteins | sample 41225metaG_FD_193580 | JGI IMG/M metagenome (GOLD analysis project Ga0265323, IMG submission 193580) | Rhizosphere microbial communities from Carex aquatilis grown in University of Washington, Seatle, WA, United States - 4-12-25 metaG | ecosystem: Host-associated > Plants > Roots > Rhizosphere >... | reverse complement strand
GGCAGTGCGATCCCCTAGCGTGCGGCAACTCGTGATGCTGTATTCGGAAGCCACCGGCCAGAAGATGCCCCTGTCGGCTACGACGCCCTACGCCGGGAGTCTGGTGGAACAGGGCGGCAAGCTCTACCAACAGGCCAGCTACCAGGACGGCCAAGCCCACGCCTACGCTTCGAACATTCCAACGCTCGGCGGCATCGCGGCGGGAACATATCCAACGCCCGGTGGTCCGAACACCACTGGCGGCACCGGCGCGACCTACCTCTCGCTGAATATCAGCGGCAACGACGCCGCGAACTTCATGACCGGCCAGTATGTGACGCCGCAGTTCGTAACCGACCAGGCGATGGCGGCGCAGTATTCGAGCTACGGCCGCACGCAGCAGTCGGCCAACATGCAGTTGCCCGGACTGACGGTGGCGTGATCCAAAGTGCCAGGCAATCTCGTACAATCCGCCCCCAACGGGGTGATGCCCGCCTCGCTGTGCACCGCGTTCACGGAGTTGCGCGAATACGTGCAACTCCAGAACCAATATCACGACGGCACGATTCACCGGTCGCAGCTCGCGCAGACCTCGCGCCGCACGTTCCGGCTCAGCAAGCGATTAAGCGCCTCGGTGCTCTCGGCGCTGTACAGCTTCTGGATCTCGCAGAACGCCGGGCTGACGGCGTTCGCTTTCTACAATCCGTTCGATGTGGCGTCGGGCCAGCAGATTGGCAGCAACTACGATCCGACCGGCAACAACACGCAGGGGCGCGTGACGGTGGTGTTTCGCGGCAACTGGGCACAGGCCACGGACATCGCTCGCACCAACGTGCAAGGGCTCGAACTGGTGGAGGTGGCGTAGAGTGTCCGGCACGGTGCCCAACTCTGCCGCTATGCGCTCCCCGCTCCAACTGGGCGCGGGCTGCCTGTGTGTGCGCACGCGCTGGTATACTCTGAAATCGTCGTGGATATTAAGCGCAATATCTAAAGGAGTCGGCATGGGACTGGACGCTGTGGTCTTCTGCAACTGCGTTGAAAAGGGCTGCCTGAGCGTCCCGCATCCTCATCCTCGCTTGCTCTACATTGCGAGCAATGGCTCCCCCGAAATTCGGTCGAAGGACCCAGCCAAGGTTGACGAGCACGACAAATGGATGGAACTGCCGCCATGCGAACACGAAGACATGATGCTCGACGGCTGCGAACTCGGCAACGTGGGATCTATCTCGCATCTCCATAAGATCCTCACAGGCGTGTTGAGGATGCACGGTCTGGCGTGCCCCGTATTATTGGAGAAAGTACTTTATAGCGGGAGCCACTGCGGAGACCATCTCTCGGTGCGGGACGTCCATAGGCTCTCGAATGAGTTGGGCCGACTGGAAGAAGCGATGCCATCGGCGACTGCTCTTTCAGGTAAAGACGCACGGCAAATCGCACTAGCCATCAAGGAACTCAAGCAGTTGGTAAAGACGGCTCTGGCGGTTAACAAGCCCATCGCCTTCTGAACATCCGCTTCAACCAGCAATCGCTCTGTCTCGTCAACTTCTTGCCCAAAGAACTGGCAGTCTGCCTGTGGATCTCGACGTTCGGCACATCTACCTTTTTGCCGCCGGCGATCTTGCTACGTCCGATCACGGCGCACCAGGTCCGGGCAGCAGGCTCCAACTGCAATTTGCACGACCCGTTCCAGTAATTCCGCGCTTGTTCGGCGACTTTTGACCGCAAACTCATGTCCGACGCCATCGGCCGGATCGCCGTCCCCACGGTGATCAACTCCGGCCAGACATTTCCGTTGACGACGCAGTACCCCTTCGGCTTCTCCGTGGAACGCCCGGTGATCGTGCACCGCTTCGGCAGCCTCGACGCCAAGCAGGAGCAGCGGTACTACGTCGGGATCGGCCCACGCAAGTTTCAGTTCAAGCACCAGAACCTGAACTGGGCCGAAACGAACCAGCTCAAGGCGTTCTGGGAAGGCATGCAGGGACCGTGGAAGGCCTTCACCTACACGGTCCCCAATCCCGGTGGCTCGACTGCGGGCGTGCTGGTCACCTTCGAGCAGGCGCCGATCTCCTTCGAATACCTGCGCAACGCTGTCCAGGTCGGACTGAACCTCATCGAGGTTGTCGATCCGACACAAGCCCCCACCTACGCGGTCAACTCCACCTGCCTGCGTTTCCCCTCCAACGCGCTGTCCACGGCACTGCTCTCCGAAGTCCAGCAGATCATCCCGCTGGTGCACATCCGCGTGCGCGAATCTGCGGTCGCCGACATCTACGTCTCCGACCGTCGCGTCACGGTGGGCGGGCAGCTATACCTGCCCCGATTGATCGGCATCGGTGAGCCGGGCTCCGACGTCCTGATTTCGCAGGACATCAAAGGCACCTCCGATAACGTCCGCTTCACCTTCGGCAATGGCGACCGCGTGATGACGCAGCTCGCCAACGACACGGACCTGAAGTACGCCGAGATCGACCTCTGCCTTTTCCATGTGAACTCCGGGATTCTGCTGCAACTGTGGAAGGGTGTCATCCAGAATTTCACGAGCGATGGAACGCCGATCTTCCCGGTAACGTGCTCTGACGGGTTCTTCCAGATCATGAACCAGTACCCGGAGCGGCAACTCAGCCGCCAGTGCTGGAAAACCTACAACGATGGGGTGAACTGCCCGTGGGCCTCAAGGGGTCGCAGCGCCGCGGCGGTAACGGCGGCGGGCGGCGATCCCACGACGTGCGACTATTACCTCGAATCGACGAACGGATGCCAGGTTCACGGCATGGCTCCGTACTTCGGCGCGCACCAGGCCGACCCACAGGGCGTCGTCATCAAGGACGATTCCACCGGCTTCCTCGGCTTCGGCCGCAACACCGTCACGGCAACGTCGATCCTCTCCGATACGGTCTGGGGGCTGGCGCTGCCGGAGATCTGGTGCAACAGCGGCGGCAATCCGCTCTATGCGTTCATGGCCAGCGCGCTGATGGTCGCGTATCGCGACGAATCGGGCTATGCCGATTCGCTCGGCATTCTCAGTGCTGGGCCTCTTGGTGGATTCGCCGCGTCGATGGTCGTCACGAACGCCGACGGCTACCGATATGTGGTAGCGCCGATGGTCGACGGCTATACCTGGCAAGGGCTGAAGGTCGACGGCAACCTGAACGTCACGAAGTACCAGCCCGGCATGGGGCTGCGCTACATCACCGGCAGCGACCCTGCGAATCCGAGTACCGACTATTTCTCGCTCGGCCAGGGATCGCCGCAGGTCTGGGAGCCAAACGTCTACGCAGCGGGCACGGCGGCGTGTGAGATCCGCATCGTCAAATCCACCACCATTCAGCCGAGCACGCCCGACCAGCACCAGATGACCGTCCCCATCGACTACGGGATGTGGGGCTGGACGTGGGACCAGAACGGCAACCGCACGGCGACCAGGGGCCTCATCAATCCGTTTTGGATCGCCGTCAATATGTTGCTGCGCGCGATGGGTCTGTACGGCGACCCGTCTACCGGCTCGAATCCAGCCGGCGGAACCGGCCCGACGTCGTTCGCGCAGCTCGCCACGTTCGTGTTGCCGTCGCTGATAGTTGGTGATGGCTCCGGCGCGGCCGAGATCGCGGCGGACCAAGTCGCGGCCATCCTCGGTACCGGCGTCGAGACACAGTTCCAGTTCCAGGGAATCATCAGCAGCCAGAAGCCGTTTCGCGACTGGCTCACCGAAGTGCTTAACTGCTGCCTCGGCTTCTACACCTGGGAGTTCGGCAAGCTGAAACTCGGCTGCCGGATCAACGCCAGCGCGGTGGATGCTTACACGCTGGCCAACTCTCTGTTTCAAAGCCTGCGGCTGACGCCGATTCAAGCTGGCTTCGAGCACCTGGTGCTTTCGTTCGCGGATGTTGCCTATCAATACCAAGCGAACACGGCAGAGTATTGCGACAAGAGCCACGCGTCGTATTACGGGCGCGCCGGATCTCCACTCACCAGCCAGATGCACTCGGTGGGGTGCTCGACGTTGAGCCAGGCGTTGCGGATCGCAGCCACTCGGACGCGCGAAGAGATCGGCGGCGTGAATCCCGCCGAGTAGCGCGACGCGCGCGCGGCCGCGTGGCAGACTACGCTGCTCGGCCTGGGCAACGAAGTCGGGCAGGTAGTGTCGATGACGCATCCGGACATCCCCGGACTTCATGGAACCTGCAACGTCACCGGCACCTCGGTCACCTGGGCCAGCGGCGATGCCTTCGACACGTCCATGAACAACAAGGAAGTCCTGATCAACGGTGTGCAGGTGTTGATCACGGGCTACACGACGGACCCGACCTACCACACGGTGACCGGCTTGCTCCTGGCCTCGGCGCCGGGCAACGGGACCAATCTCCCGTTCCAAATTGTGACGATGTCCTTCAGAATTCAGCGATGGAGCCTGAAGAAAGACTGGTCGGTGCAGATCGAGGGGCAGACCGTCACGGACTCCATGTACGACCTGGACGTCGGACCAAAACCGATGGACGTCGTGCCCGGCCCCCTGCCGCCTCTGTTCTATTCGATTCCGCTCGGGCCGGCGTGGGCGCCGTATCAGGTGCAGGCGGCGGCGAATGACACGCTGTTTCCGGGCGAGTGGACTTTCGATACCAATCAGTCCTACGCGCAGATGGCCGACGGCAGCATGCTCGCGAACCTGGTGGTCACCGGGAAGCTGCCGGTGAACGAGTTCAGCGCTACTGGCGCTGGTGCGCCCGGAATTGGATCGATTGCGCAATCCGCGACGGGCGGATCGCTTCCAGCCAACGTGACGCTGCGTGTCGCGATCTGCGCGATCGATTCGAACGGGCTGCCTTCGGCTCCGTCAAACATCGTCATCATCGGGACAGGCGCGGCGGCGGGTGGTTCGTTCACGATGGAAAGCATCACGTGGCCCGCGGTCACGGGCCTCGTTTCCTACGTGTTGTTCGTGGCTACCCAGGACGATCTGATCTGCGCGCAGGCCACCGGAGCGTTGACGGCGGGTCCGAATAGCACTTACACGCCTGGATCAATCACCTTCGGCGGGCCGGTTGTGCGTTCGACGTGGGCCCTGCCGTCTCCGTATGTCAGCAAGGTCCGGCTAAAAGCCAAGCACCTGATTCACGGCGGGATCATCGGCGCACCCGTCGACAGCGTCTCTACCGGCGCGTTGGTAGTCGGGTACCTGAAGGGCAGTCCGCCATCCAGCAATCCTTCGTTCACGCCGATTGGCCGTATTATCTCGATCATTGGCAGACCGGAAAGCGCGACGCCGTACTTCAGCGGGACGATTACTTCGTGGGATTCCAGCACCGGCACCATCGGCGTCACTCCGGACCCCAACGGCATCGTGCAGGCCGGCGATTGCCTGGTTGTCCGGTACAAAGCCGACGCATCGAATTCCGCCAACCCCACCTCCATAACGGACTCCGGGTGTCAGAATGTCGCTTATCCCGGCGGGATGACGCCCGGCGCGGAGGTCGGGAATCTGGTCCGGGTGATTCGAGGCGTCTCGCGCGGTCTGCCGCCCCGGAAGATCACTGCGAATACGGCGACCACGATCGCGTGGGACCTCCCGATGGTCATCAACCCCGGCGATGTTTGGATCATTGAGGAGGCGACGTGGCCGTACTTTTGCGACACGACCTCGCTTGATAACGGCAACCCGCTGGCGGTGACGACGATCAACATGCCCACCGGCAATTTTGTGGACGAGTCCCTCGTGATCGCGGGTTTTACGGTTGACGTGAACGGCAACGAATCGCCAGACGGCGATGCGCCGATCCGCGAGGACTGGGTGTTCGGCGCGGAAGGACTCTCGAAAGTCGCCGGCCTTGTTTTCCAGATGCAGGGCACGCTTGGTGTGGAATCCAACGCCGCGCAGCCTCTCTATCTGAACCGCCCCGTCACTGTCGGTGACGTGAAGGCTTACGTCCAGGCCGCGCCCACCGGCGCGGCGATCACGTTCACGATCTACGTCGGCGGTGCGGCTTGGCTCACTCTGACGATTGCCGCAGGCCAGACTGTGGTGGTCGCGACGCCGTCGCAGATTGGCGCTCTTTCGCAGATCCCGGCGAACACGGCAGTCTCCATCGGCATCAAGGCGGTGGGCACCACGTTTCCAGGCTCAAACCTCTCGGTCTTCATCTACTCGTGACTTTCAGACATCTCGGCGTCGACGCGGCGTCCAGGGAGCTAAGCGCGGTGGGACCGGAAACGCACGCTGGCGCTCTCCGGCGATGGAGAGGGCTGAAAAGCCGTCGTGACCAGAGAGTTTGTCTTGGATGGAGTGGGTCGCTACAATCAAACGTGGACCCCGGGGAGCACGGCGGTCTCGTTGAACTTGCCGCCCTGAACGTTCGCTCAATGGCAGGAATTTCGCGATCCCGCCCCGCAAGGGTGCGGCTAAGGCGCTTTTGGAGATCTCGCACTTGGCAAAAACAAAGACTAGCCGTGCGCCCGCGGTACAGCCAGCGGGAAGCGGACCCGACACCGTGAAGCGTTTGCTCACGACTACGCCATTCCTAGACCTCACTTATCACTTCGCTATCGATATACAGGCACTGAGCCAGCGCGCACGTGCAGTGTCGCGTAAAGGTCATAAGCCGATTCTCGGTTTCGACAAGTTCAAGAAACATTTCGAGGGGGGACTCTCAGACCTGGCGCTTCATTTTCGGACTGAGTTCGACCAGGAAGGCTCTTCCTGTGATACCCTGCTAACGTCCGCCGAATTTCTCCGGCAGTTGCCAGACGCTTCATTCACGACCGACCGCTTGGAAGAACACGTGTCCCGCTTCGAGGCGTACTACGAAGCCACACTCCAAGGCGCGAAAGCAAATGTCGATTCACTGCGGTGCTTCGGTGTGTCAGCTCTGATCGAGCCATTTCTAAGTTGCGCACAACGCGAGCACGAGAGCGAATGGACGAAGAAGTGTGTAGCCCGACTCGAAGTGCTGATCAAGCGAGCACAAGACTCACTTCTGTCCCGTGACGCCGACGTGCCAAGCCTCCTGGAGTTCAAGAACAATCTACTGTTCGCCTATGTTGTGATCTGTGACGCATTGCGTGTCGGCTTGTCTGCGGCCGTTTTCAGCTATCACCTGTTTCTTCATCGGGCCTTTAGCCTTACTCGCTGGGCTTCCTTGACATCTCAATTAAGGATACAATACGCCGCATTGTGCCTTGCCATGGCGCAGCGCTTCTTTCCGCCTGAACGCCCGTTCAAGACCCAGCTAGGAGTGAGTTTCAATGCTCTGGCTGATCTTCGCTCAGTTTTGGAAGACGCTGTAGGAGCCTCCTCCGAGCAGTCGCTATTGATGCATCTGTATGTATTCCGTTGGTTTCTGGACAAGCTGGAGGCCGAAGCGTTTTCCGTTCAGAATGACGTGACTGGTCTGCGGGCGCTCCCTACGCTCAGCAATGGCGAGCAAGGTGCGGTCGTGGAACTGGTGAGACGGTTTACGTCCTACAGGTACCCCGTTACTGCCAACCACCTGGAGACGTTTCTTTTGCAGTTCGGATCGACGAACCGGATCCGTGCGACGATCCGATTCCTATCGTCCATACGGTTCTATCCATTGTGGCAACTTGCCGAGGCTGTCGAGCAGATTCTTCGGGCCGAGATCTCGCAACATGGAGAACTCATTATAGCTCCCCTGGGCGACCTGACAGGCAGCGCCTCGATCATTGGTTACTTGGCTTCCCATTCGCGTCTGAAGAAGCTCCACTTTGTCGAGGATGTGACACACGCGCTCGCCGCTACCCGATCAGGTGGGCGTATATATTTCGTTGATGACTGTGCCCTTAGTGGCACGCAAACGCTCAACTTCGTGGGCGATCTCGTCGGCACGCGACAACTAAAGAAACATCACACACGTTACTGCCAGCCGTTGGCGGATCGCCAGCAACGGGAACTCTCACGGAGGACGACGGTGTTCGTCTACTGCCTAGCATGTGACGGAGCCGTAGACCGACTCAACGCAGAACTTGCGGTGGCTGGCCTGAGCAAGGGGACGTATGAGGTGCTGCCTGCAACACTGGAGCCGCTGTCAGTAAAAGCGTTCGGATCAATGAGCCCGGTTCCCTGGGCGAGTTCAGAGGAGAGAGATGATCTGATGCGGTTTTGCGCCGACGTCGGGTATGACTTGCTTGGGGAGCGGGCTGTCGAGAAGTCGTGGACCGACGAGAGACGCCGCGAGAGCTCTCTGGGCTACTCCGATTTTCAAAAGCTCATAGTTTTCCCATACACCGTGCCGAAGTCAACTGTGACGCTGCTTTGGGCGCACGGTGGGTCTGAACGCCAGTGGGTCCCTCTCTTTCCAGTTATCAACTGAGACTTCGTCCGTGCGAGGTGCGAGTCGGTGCTACATTAGGTTAGCCGGTACGTGCTCGAAGTCTGTTTTGCCTTAGCGCTGAAGTCTCGCAGGATCGCCCGCGAAGAGCCGACTATCCCAACCACTGACAGCCGGAAGGACGTCGTGCGGTATGGATCAGATTTACAAGTTGCAGCCGCATCGCACGATGGCACTGCAAGGCTTCGACGATTACGGCGCGGCTGCGGCACTGTGGGGTGCGTCCGACACCGGCTTCACCGTGTCCGGCGTGTTCCGCGATTTGGCCGATTTCGCCGTGCTGGTCCTGTTCCAGAAAGACGATCCGTTCGGACACCCGCTGTTCTCGTATGTTCCGGACGGTGACCTCACCGGCCTCGTGCTCGATTTCGATATCACGTGGCAGGGCATTCAGGCCTGGGAATCGCTCAAAAGCGCGTGGACCGACTGGAACACGCTGGACTATTCTGTCAACGGCGTCGGTCACACCGACGCGAAGTGGATCGGCACGACTGGCATCACGATCACGTGTAACACTACGGGCCGCGTGGGGGCGTCGGCGACATTCACGCTGAACATGGCCAGCGCGCAGGCCGGCGACAAGGTCACGCTGTGGTATCAGAACCAGTCGTTCATCAGCCCGGCGATCATTCCCGGCAATCCGACCACCGACCAGGCTCTGTGGTGGCAGGGATCGGCGGCGACTACCGACCAGGCCCTGTGGTGGCAGGGGAACGCAGCCTACAACCACTGGGTAAAGATCGGTTCGGCCACGTACTCCTGCCTCGAAGATTCACTGAACAGCGCGGGCGTTGCCAACAATATCGCCGCCCAGATCAATGCCTCCGATCCCAATTGCTCCTGCACCACGGGAGGCGCGTATGGCAACGAGATCTTCATTTCGCTGCGCTCTGGCAAGTACGGCCCAGTGGCTGTGTCCAGCTCTGACGGCTCTGGGGGCGCCACGCTGTCGAACTACCAGCACTGGGTGAAGATCGGCAGCGTCACGTACTCCTGTTACGAAGGATCGCTGAACAGCACGCAGATAGCGGCCAACGTTGCGTCGCAGATCAACGCTTCCGACCCGAACTGCACGGCCACGGTGGGAGGCCAGTACAACAACGAGATCCTCATCACGCTGAAGTCCGGCGTCGCGGGCCCCATTGCTGTGTCGAGTTCGGATGGCTCCGCGGCCGCCTCACTGACCCAGGGCACGAGTGCGGCGACCATCCTGAACAACATCGCCGGCCAGATCAACGGAACAAACTGGGTGCTGAACGGGCCCGCCGTGCTCAGCGCCGCCGTGGTGTTGCCGAACCAGTTGGTAATTACAGCCACGCCGGGAGCCGACGGCAACATGGTCGCGTTCTACCAAACCGACAATAACAGCAGCAGCCGGCTTTACTTCACCGCGAGCAACTGGAACCTGTCCGGAGGTTCGTCGGACAACGTATCGTGGCACGTACACATCGATTTCACGGCGCTCGGCTGGAGCAACGTTGATAAGGTCTGGTGGACCATCGCGCCCGCCCTGCCCAACAGCCAGGCGTACCAATCCACCGAGTGGAAAATGGTGGTCAGCAACTGGACGGTGACCAGCAATCCCGCCAGCAAGCGCGCGCTCAAGGTGGCTGGGCCCGGTTCGGTGCGCATCGAGGAAGACAGCACCTGGGTCACCACGTCCGGATACTGGGAGCCCGCCCCCGGCAACGATCCCGTGAACGGCGCGTTCGCCTTCTGGAGCCAGGGGCGCGCGATCCGGGCGGCGGCTGCCGGCGCCAGCGTCACCGTCGAGACGCATTGCCAGTACACCCACGCTATCTACGTCGGCACGCGCCTCGACACAAATTGCGGCATCGTGACCGCCACTCTGGACGGCGGAGCGCCGGTAACGCTCGACTGCTACTATCCAACCGCCACGACTTCCCAAACGCGGCGTCTGCTATTCTCCGGCGTCGCGGCAGGGCAGCACAGGGTGGTGATCACGCTTTCGGGCAATAAGAACGCGTCGAGCCAGGGCTGGTATTTCTATTTCGACTTCCTCGAATGCGCGGTGGCGAGCGATGTTCCCGATCCGGTGGCAACGACTACAGCAGTGGCGGTGGCCACCGACTTCGATACGGACAACACCTACAAGCTGTCGCCGCAGAGGCTGGTCTGGAACATTCAGAAGCTTGGACTGCTGGGTGAGATCGATCACTATTGCGGCGTCTTCTGGTGGAAGCAGTCGGTGGCGTCCAATCCCTCGTACCCTACATGCACGGTCACGTTCTCCGGCACCTGGAACGATCAGGACGTCGTGTGGCTGCACATCGGCGCGTCCGCGATCGGCAAGACGGTGTTTGGCGGGCAGGACAGCAGCAACACCATCGCACGGCACTTCGCCAATTCCATCAACGCGATCTTCGACGGCGTCTGGGCCTCGGTCTCCGGCAGCGTCCTCACCGTCACTTCCCACTCGTTCGCGAGCGGGTGGCAGTTTCACGTGTACACGGAACTGCCAGCGTCCAACACTGGCAGCGGCCACGCCGCGGTGACTGGCGACATGCAAGGTGGCACGTATGGCGTGAAGTGGGTGATCGATCCAACCCAGACGCCGGTGCTCAACCGCGCCTTCCG
>Ga0265323_10001599_pt1 | contig 10922 bp, 13 predicted proteins | sample 41225metaG_FD_193580 | JGI IMG/M metagenome (GOLD analysis project Ga0265323, IMG submission 193580) | Rhizosphere microbial communities from Carex aquatilis grown in University of Washington, Seatle, WA, United States - 4-12-25 metaG | ecosystem: Host-associated > Plants > Roots > Rhizosphere... | reverse complement strand
GCTGGCCATCTGCTGTTTGCCGACCGGAGTATTCCCCTCTGCCTGCGCTCCCGCCGCTCGCAGTGCTGTCATCTCCGTCGCTGCCTGCGTGGCCTGTTTGAGCGAAATGCCGGCCGTCTGAAACGCGGCCACGATTTGCGCGTAGCTCGCCGTTTGTGCCTGTTTGACCTGGCCTTTCTGCCCAATCAGCACATCCTGGCCCGAGACTTTGTTGGCGCGCCGCCAGATGGACGGGATGATGGTCTGGAATAGCTTCCACTGCTGAGGCGTCCACAGCGTGCCCTCCATCGTGATGAAGGCTGGCACATAGCCGCGCAGCACCAGGGCGCCCCCGTCGAACCCCTGGGGCTTCTGCACGTCCATGTCCTGCGAGCATGAGCCCGACAGTCGCCACTTGCCCGGCATCTCGATAGTGCCGAGCGTGAGGTTGTCCCAAATCTGGGGCGAGAAGACCGGCTCATCCGTGGCCCATGTTGGATATTTCGCACCAGCCACCATGAGGGAGTCGACCTGCGGCTCCTGGTCCCAGAAGGGGATGGCGACCTGCTGATAGCCGTCGCTGGCTTGGTAGCCCGTGCGGTCCACCAGGGCAGAGGGCGGGGTGTCGGCGAGCGACTTGACCATTACGGCGTTGATCATCGGGGCGCCTCTGTGGCTGGAGCGCCGAGCGTGCTCTGTGGCTTGCGGCCACCAAGGCGAATGGCATCCTTCTCCCTAGTCTTGATCGCTGCCTCGGTGCCGCTCTTGGCCGCTTCGTGAATCTCCGCTGGCGTCGCGTTGGTGCCCTGGATGTTGATGGTCTGGTTCACCGTCATCGGTGCGCCCGCAATAGGAGCGCCGGCAGGTTGGACAAACTGCCACGGCTCGCGAGTGTAGGGGAACGCAGGCGCCGCGGGAACCATTGTCCAGGGGGGGGTTGGGGGCTCGGGGTTTGGGGGCGCGGAACGTGGCACCATTGAGAACTTATCTTCGAACACGCCATACCCCGGAGCGAGCGGTTTGCCCTCCAATAGAGCGGCTTTGCTTCCGGTCTTCTTCCTCCGCTGTTCTTCCTCAAAGCGGAGGTGGGCCTGTTGATCGTCGAGCTCTTGCTGTGCCCATTGGTCGCCCATCGTCTCCCCGCGACCGGGCAGAGACGCGACGGCGTTCGCCAGCCTGACCATCTTCTCAGCGAGCTCCGCGATAGGACCGATGGACTTAGCAAGGACGCCGGGGAGTTTCGTCAGAGTGGCGAACAGTGGATCAAGATCCACATCCGAGATGGCCGCCATCAGCTTTTCCAGGCCGCCGATGATCTTCTGTCCCTTCGGACTGTCAGGATCCAGCGCGCCCAGCATCTTGTCGAAGCGGTCCTTGATCCGCTCCATTGCGGGCGAGCCTTCGAGCCGCGCCATGATCCTCCCGGGCAGCTCGCCCAGGTGGGTCAGCTTCGCGCTGAGCCCTTTGCCGGCTGCCTGGCCAGCCTCACTCAGCCCCTTGCCGGTTTTGCGCTCAATCGCACGAAGAACAGCCCCGTAGGCTGCAGCGGCGGGGATGGCGCCCGCTTCAAGTTGTTTCTTGACCGACTCGGCGCTCATGCCAAGTGCGCCGCCGAGGTCTTTCACGACGTCACGGGCGTCCAGCCCTAGCCCCTTGAGACTGCGGGCATCCAGCTTGCCCGTGAGCTTCATCCGGGTCAGTGACGAGAGTGCCGACTGTGCGCCCTCGACCTTGTCGGAAGAGAGACTGGCAGCATCAGCAACGGCCGCTAGCGCGTCTTCAAAGTCCTGGCCCTTGTACCCGGCCTTCATCAGCGAGATGCCGAAGCCTTCCGTTTCCTTCTTCGAGAACTCGGTGAGCTGCGAGAACTTCTCCAGGAACTTGATCTCACTGCTGGCGGCGCCCTCGCTGCCCATGAGATTGGTGAGCGCCATCTTGCTGCGCTCGGCATCCGCCACCGTGTTGATCGTCTCCTTGACGATGTCCCGCACCTTCTCGGCTGCCCACTTGGCGCCGTTCCATGCGTGCTCCAGGGCATGCACGGCGAACTCGGCCGTGAAGACGTCGCGTGACAAGCCCTTGCCGCTCTCGCCCATGCCTTTGATGTGCTCGTTGGCCTTCTCGGCCGCGTTGCTGACGCCGCCAAGTCCACGGATCGCATCGGCCGCGCCCTTGGTCTTGCTGTCCAGCTCGATGAGAAATTTGATGCCGTCGGCCATCAGCGTCGCCTCGATAGCATTTCGGCGTAGGCCCGCGCGAACTCGGCACAAGTGCCGATGTCATCAAGCCCGCGGGCAACCAGCATCGCCCCGATGATGGCTCGGTCATCTGCCGGGCTGCCGAAGAGCACCAGGAGAGACTCGGCCATCTGGACCAGATCCTTCCTGGCGTACTGGTACGCCTCTACAGCAGCGTGACTTTTTTTGAGCGGTCGGCGCCCGCGTACTCCACCAGCTCGGAGCCGAACTGTTCTACCAGGCCCGGGCGCTCGTCGAGCATACGCAGGAACGTGGGCCGCGCCGGGTAGATGGCGCACGGGACAACGATGCACTGGAGGGCATTCGCCTGCACCTCGGGGTTGCGGTCGAGCGACTCCGAGCGATAGCGGTGCCACTCGGCGCTGCTGGGCCGGCGAAACGCCACCAGCACTTCCTTGCCGGTGCGGGTGCCGTCGTCGGTCGGAAGGACCAGCAACGGGTATGAGATGCCCGCCGCCGCCTTGGCCGCTTTGATGGCGGCAATCTCGACGGAATCTTCTGCGGGCTGTGGTGTCTGCGGTGATGTTGGTTCCATTGGCTACCTCTTCCGGTTGTCGAACTAGATGACCGATCCAATCGGGCCGAGCTGGCCAATGCCGGGGCGACCCCAAACGATCGACGTGATGTCGAGCTGCAGGGAGACGGTCAGCGGTTCCGTGCCTTCCTGGCCCCTCTGTGATGGGCTGTGGATGCGGACGCCCAGCAGTTGATCCGTCACAGTCAGCAGCGGATTTGAAGGCTCCGCGTAGCTGAAGAAGATTGGAACCACCAGCTCGCTGAACCCACTCAGCCCCGCCACCGCGAGCGTCGTGGCAATCATGTCCCAGCTCGATCGGTACACCTCCCACGTGCCGGTGGGGTCCGATTGCCCGCGCGTACGGATGAGGCGCGTGCTACTGGTACCCCAGCCCTTGCCGATGCTGAGACCGTCGGTGTACTCGTAGGACTTCGTCGCCACGACCTTCTTGATCCCGAGGAGCGAAATCTCGACGCTCGGAAACGAGAGGGCGAAGCCCGCCGTATCGGGGTAGCTGAGAATGTTTTGGTAGATGCTCATTGGGGCTCCTTACGGGGACGCCGTCAGGCGCGGGTTGGAGAATCCGAAGTTGCAGTCAATCTGATCGCTGTAGCCCTTCGGCACGCAGGCCAGAGCGCAGAGTAGGGTGGAGTTGTTCAACAGGTCAGTGTCTGGGTCGAGGGCGAACATCACGCTACTAACGTTGTCGGTCGCGGTGCCAGGCTGGCCGATCAGGGCGTCCTCCAGCAGTTGCGTGATCTTGGCGTTGATGGTCCCGGCGTCGCGCTTGTCGAGCTGGCCGTTGACAGGATTGATCCGCCAGTCAGCCTGCAGGTACAGCGTCAGCGCCGCCTGTGCGATGGTGGCGGCGTAGTCTGCCACCCGCAGACCCATGATCCACCTGTAGTCGCTCGTCGACAGTGCCATCGTGTTGGGGTGGGTGACGTAGGTGCCGGGCGGGTATCCGTTGCCCTGGCAGAGAGTCACGAAGCGGGCGCTGTCGAATGCGTCGGCCGTGGCGGCGCCGTCGAGACCAGTCGTCCCATATGCGTTTTGAATGGCATCAATACCCGGCAGACCACCACGCCCGACCCACCCGGGACTCTCGGCGTAGCGGATGCTCGCGAGCCGTGTACCGTAGGACCATCCGATAGGCCGCCGCAAAATGAGCCCGGTCGCAAGACTTGTCAAATCCTCGGTCCCAACGAGGACCGAAACGCGTCCGTTCGCCGAGGTGAAGTTGGCAAAGGGGGAAGCGACGGCCGTGTCGGCTTCCACGGTTGGACAGTTCACAGTTCCCCACAGGAAAACCTTGTTGCTGGCCGCTGCAGCCTGCAACTCAAGGTCGAGTGCGGAAGCGAAAGAGTGCGCACTCGCCGCGCTGGCCGGCATCCCGATGCAGTCGACTCCCTCGAAAGGATTGCTCTGCGCCAGAGCTGCTACGATGGCCGCTGTCACGTCGCTCGACTGATAGGCAGCATTCACGCACGTGGCGGTGTAAATGTCCCCCGCCACGTAGGCCGCGCTGGTGAAGCCCAGCACCACGCCGGTGTTGGGCAGCACGACGGTCGCGGCGGTCGTGATGGGCGCCGAGACGGTGTTCCCGCCATCGAGTGAGTAGGTGAACTGCGCGGCAGCGAGCGCTCCCGCGGTCGTGATCGTCACCTGAAGCTCATAGGCGTCCATCGGGCTCGACGCCTGCGTGACATTCGCCAGCGCGCCGGCTGTGTAGGTGATCGTTCCCGTGGTCGCGATGGTGTAGATCTTGCTCCCCACGTAGCTGCCGGCGGCAAACGACAAGGTCGTCAGTGTGCCGGGAACCCGATACGTCCACGGGCCAGCCCCAACCGCGCTCACGACCGTCGCGCCGTAGGCGCTACCGTTCACCGAAAACTGGAACGCGGCCGTGCCGAGTGCCCCTCCGGTCACGCACGAGACAAGAATCTGCTGCCAAGGGCCGAGCGTCGCCGAAACAACGCCCGCGCCCGTACCCTGCTGGGCCCACGCGCCACAAGAGCCCGCCGAGTTGATCGGGAGTGGCACGGCCAGCATGGTCTGGCCCGAAAGACCGACGCGGTTATAGACGGCGTCCCAAAGCGGGCCGCCGCCCAGCAGCCGGGTGGCCGCGCCTGGACTGCTGACCGGGATGACGGTATTGGGCGTCCCGCTGGCCGAGATGCCCAACATCAACTGCGTCTTGGTGCCTCCGAGCGGTCCCGTCACGATGCCGAGGCCGCCATCCGTGAAGGTCATGTTTACCGATGATCGCGCCATGGTGATCTCCTATCGTGCGGTCGCGCCCGCCGCCTCTGCGATGGCGGCGTCGAATGCCTGTTGAGTGGTCTGGCTATCGAGCGTCCAGCCCTGGCGCTCCATCGCCACCTTGAGCTGCCAGGACTTGTGATTGAACAGAATGGGCCGGCGCCCATTGCCTTTGAACGTTTCGGGGAACAGGCCGGCTGCAGTCGCGAGGTCGCGCACGGTGAGAGGCGCAGGCTCAGCTTCGGTAGTCTCGGGTTCGTCTTGCGAGTCGGTCATATCGTTACCTCTACGTTCGCCCGTGTGACGTGGATTGTCGGGTTGTCCTCGCGAAGCAGCGACATGCGGATGCTGACTTGCAGTTCAGCCGCTGCGCCGATGCCGGTTCGCTCGGGCTGGAACCACTTGAGACTGCGGAACCTGTACCCGATGTTTGAGAGCCGGCGCTGCAACACGTTCGCCAGGTGGCTCGCCAGCACCTCGGTGAGGTCGCAGTCGTGCAGTGGGATCTCAGCATCCGGCCATGTACCGGCGGGAGCGACGCCGCCGAAGATGAGAAACGCAATCGGAATCTCGCGCACGAACAACAGTCCTGGCGCGTTGGGCGCCCCCTGTCGCTGGGGCGCTGTCCATTCCTCGTCCAGCGGCGACCACCAGATGGCAGGCGGCGCCGAATTGGCCGCCTCATCCGAGGGCGCGTAAACGGTCAGCCCCGGAACGATCATCTGCATCTCGCTCAGGACCGGCCCGACGATGTTGCTGATGACCGGGCACGTCTGGGTCAGCGCCATCGAGTTGACCAACGTGGTGTCCGCTGGCTCAATTGCTGCGACGGTCGCATTGATGGGAGTGGCTGGCATCAGGTTCCATCCTGCGAGGTGACGGTCATTGCATTGACGTTGACCGCGTGAACGGTGTCGATGCTGAGGGTAGCGAGCACAATGTCCGCGCCCGAACCCGCCAGCCCAACCGTGAAGTCACCAACGGTCGTGACTCCATCGGCCCCAAAGCCACGCGCCCAGCCGAGTGTCCCGACCGCGAGCCCCACGCCGTTCGCTACAGCGTTGGCCGTCGCGACGCCATCGACCGCAGGCGCGAACGCTGGTGAGCCGAACGCACACGACGCGAGGAGAGTTTGCCCGCTTAGATCCGTGTTGGTATCGGCGGGCTTCGGCGCGGCGAAAAACTGCAGGCTACCGCCATCCAAGAGCGCCAGCTTGGCGTCCAGGCCGGTGTCGCGGGCGAGAAAGGATTGCTTCATGTCTGCACGCCCGGATTGAGGACACGCTTGATCAGGCCGAGCGACTCACGCGTGGCCATCTGGCGCCACGGTGGCGGCAGGCCGCGATCTGCGCTCGGGAGCATCATCCGCTGGGGGATCGTGATGCCGCTGGCGAACGTGCGGTTGTAGCGCCCGGCATGCACTTCTTGGCCAAGTCGCCGAGCCTTCATTGCCTGTTTCATGGACGCGAAGCGATTGCCCACGCGATACGTGACGTTTTCGTAGCTGGCTAGTCGGGTGTGGGGTGCGATGTGAGCGCCATTCTGGTGGCTGGCCGCATACCCCGTCGGGATGGCGACGCCGCCGCTGTTGCCGCTCTGAATCGCCGTCGTGCTGGCGCGCATACGCCCGCTCTTGATGAGAATCTTCTGCCCGCGCGACTTCAGCCCCTTGGCCTCGCGCCGCAGTCGTGCTCGCTTGTCTCGGCTGCGCTCGCGCTTGAGCGGTTTCCACGCCTGTCCGTAGGGGTCCGCCTGCTTGCGGAACGTGTCCATGGTCAACTTGACGCCGCCCGCAGCGATGAGCTGCGCCAGCGTCGTCTTGAACGCGTCGGCTTCGAGACCATGGAGGCTCGCGATCTTGGCCGCCAACAGAGTCTTGTCCCAGGTGACCGACGCCATCAGCGCCTCCCCTGGAATGCGCCACCGTCGTGACCATCCGGCACCATGTAGCCGCGGCTGCGGTAGGAGGAAGCGATCGGGAATGCGCCAGGCGCCTCGCCCTGTGCGGTGCTACTGCTGTCCACGACATTCGGGTGAACACGCCCCTGCGAAATCAAGCCGAGCGTGTGAACGGCATCCTCGTACTGCAGGCGGATCTGTTCGTCCCCCGCGCGGGCGGCGTTGAAGCCGCGGATCATCATCACCCGGTACACGGCCAGACGGCAGCAGATGGCCGTCAGGTCAGTTCCCCAGCTTGCGAGGGGAAGCGTGTACCGGGCCCGGAGGTAGCCATCGATCTCGGCACTCGCGTCCGCGATCGCAAGCTGGAGATTTGCGGGCGTAACCCCGGTCAGCGCCTCCGCCCTGATGCCGTAGCCGCTCAGGTCGGTGGAGGCGCAGTATTGCGAGGAAGTCGCCAAGGCATTACCTATTTCGCCCCCAGGTCTTGTCCTTGGGCTTGGCCTTGGGGGACTCCGCGGGCGGCGCATCTACCGCCGTCGCTTCGGACTCGACGGCAGGAGCGTCCACTGTGGGGACGGGAGCTTCGGGCAACGGTTCAGCCGGCGGCATCACCACCGGCGCCCCAAGCAATTCCTTTTCGAGGGCCGCGAGCCGCTGGTTCAAGTCCGCAACCGACCGGCGAAGGTCATCGTTCTCGGCCTCGATCTGTTCCGCCGTCTTCCTGGCGACGGTCTCAAGCTTCGCGCCCTCGGGCGCTGGGTTCTTGGACAGCGTCGGGTCGAGCATGATGCGCGCCCAGGCGATGCGCCCGATCCGAAGTGGATCGAGAATTGTTTTCCCGGGCTTGCTCGGGTCGTCGAGAACGGGACACTGATCGTTGTCCTGCACTTCGACGGTGATACTGGCCGAAGAAGGCCAGAAACGACCGCCCCGCCACGAGCCCTGAAGCCCGAGCGAGGTACGGTCAATTGCGGTCACGACATACAACATGGGCATCGGCTGCTACCTCGATGAACCGGGAAGGTTTGTGAGCCCTCCGGCCCGGCCCGGAACCAGGACGGAGGGCGAAGAAGACTAGGAACCGCCGACCGTGCTGGACTGTCCGGTCGCCAGCGTGGCGGCCGACGCTAGGCCGTTGCTCAGGCGGATGCAGAGGAAGGGGAGGCTGTAGCCGCCCGCGCCTTGCGCCTCAGCGCCGTACACGAACTCACGACGCTCGAACATGTTCGGCAGCGTGGGGTCGACCAGGGCCTGGAACACGGGCGCCTCACGCAACTGCCACACGAACGGCTTGATGGGCCGATTGCTGCAGTACACGTAGGCCGCCACGTTCGTGAGGAATGGGTTGACGATGACCTTCACTCGGCCCTTGAAGGGGTTCGAGGAGGCGGCCGCCGCCACAACCGTGGCCCCGCTTACGCCGGTGGCGTTGAACGTCTGCGGGATCAACTCGGAGGTCGCAATCTGCGTGGCATACCGCTCCAGGGCGGGATGGACCATGATCGTGTCGGCCAGCAATCCGAGCGGCTGGCCGGCGTCGCCGACAAAGCTCGCCATGGCAGACCGGGCCAAGTTGAACGCACCAACGGGGTCGATCCGCAGGTCGTAGGCCGCCCCGTCGCCCATGTTCGAGAACGTGCCCTGACTGGCGTCCGACATGCTGACCGGGTGGTCAGTGTCGAAAAAGTTCTGGCCATCGACGCAGAGAGTTTTGTGTCCCGCGTCCACGACGGCGGCCATCACCTGGTCTGGCCACTTGCCGACGGCATCGCCGAAGGCAGTCACCGAGGGACCGAAGGCGCCCCACTGGTCGTTCTTGACCTTGAACTTGTCAAGCGCGATCGAATCCTCGTACACGACGTTGGTGAGGCTGTAGCCGCGCAATACGGCATTGTTCATTTGCCGCGGGCCGATCCACGCCCTCATACCCGGCAGTTGCGCGATCCAGTGGTAAAGCTGGGTCTCGCTGTTGCTGGGCATGGTGGTCGCGTAATCCTCGTAGAACTTCTCGACCGCCTGGTACGCCCCCTGATAGAGCGCATTGAAGGTCGTGAAAAGAACTTGTCCTGTCTTGGGAACTAGCGTGAGTGCCATCTGGGTTTTCCTTTGCTGAAAGTTGCGGGGCTAGCCCCTGGTTAGACGCGTACGCCCGTAATCCACCACGTACCAGCAACGCTGGTTGTGCCCTGGGCGTTGACTGAACGCAGATAGGCGCCAGCGTTCACAGTGTTGTATGCCTGGGCGATGGTGGCCGCCGTCATGATGGTGTCGGCTGCGACGCCCGAAAGCGCGAACGAGGCTGTGATGTAGTTCGTGGTTTGACCGTTCGCGAGTCGCACAGTGTCCGAAGCGCCGCCGGTGGCGCCAGACTTGATGAACTTGGCCGAGTGGATTTCGATCTTGCCGTAGTTGGCATCAAGCAACAGATCGGTATTCGAGGCTCCCGCACCGTCCACGACGTCGATTTTCAGTTCGATGACCACCTTGGCTACACCCGTTGCCGTCGTGGCCGCGACCTGGCGGCCGTCGATTCCGACAAGCGCGGCGATGCCGGACGGCACCGCGATAGACGAAGGTGCAATTGCCGTGCTGAGGGCTGCCCGGGTGCCGGCTTCGGACGCAAGCGTCGAAGCGAACGGAGAGCCGAGTTGGACCAGAACTCCCAGCGTCCCAACATCGCGGATGATTCCCGCAATCGAAGTACCGCTCGCGTTCATCGTGACCGTGTGGTCATCCAAGATGTAGCAGAGGGCATCGATATTGGCCCGCGCGCAGGGACTGCCGGTGGTGTCGTTGTCGAGCCAGAAGCTGCCCACGTCCACCGGAGCCGTCAGAGCACCAGCGGCCCCTCCCCCACTGTTGTCAACATCGGCGGCGAAAATGCCACGCGCCACCAACCCAGTGGTGGCCGTGCCGGTGACGCCATAGCCGGTGTTGGTATTGGTGCAGGCGATGCCGCCCGCGAAGGCATGGACATTCGCCCCCAGCGCAAGGCTGGAGACGCTGGCGGGAAACATCTTCTTGCTATCGCGAAAACTGGTGAGTGCTGACATTTGAGGTCTCCTTGGTTGCGCTTTCTTGGGAAATCGTTTGCCGGCCTAGACGCGCTGGCCCTGGCTCTTCATGAAGTCGGTGATGAAGCTGAGCGGCTTGCCGATGCGGGCCGCGGCTTCGACATACGCGGGGTCAATCGGCATCTCACCGGTGGGCAGTCGCGGCGCGGCCGACAAGACCATCGCGTCGGCGGGAATCGCCATCTTGAGCGCGACCAGTGCCTGCTTGATGCCAACCGATTGCTTGAAAGATTCAAACACCGGCTTTTGGCCAGGCTGAATCCTGTAACTGGAGATGGCAGCTTCGAGCGTCGTGTCGAATTCGGTCTCCAACGCCTTCGCGGTGGCAGCTTCGGCCGTCGCCTTGAGCGCCACATACTCCTTGTGCTGATTTGCCATCGCGGTCACGGCGCCAACGGCCGAGCCCACGTCCTTCGCGCCCGTGATGGCCAACACGGCATCCTTGAGCGCCGTCAGGGCCTTCGCCTCTTCCTTGCCCCCGCCGTCGTCCTGCTCGTGCTCGGCCGATTCCTCTGCGGCCCAGTCGTCGAAGCTGATGCCCAGCTTTTTCAGCTTGGCATCGACCTTGTCCATCTTGGCAGCGCGCTCGGTCAGCGCCTTGTGCTCGCAGAGGGCCTTCTCGTGGTCTTCCTTGAGCTTCTTCAGCTCCTCGGCGTGCTCATCCTTGAGGCGCTTCAGTGCTTCTTCGTGCTCTGCCTTGATCTTCTCAGGGTCCATGGAGTCTCCTTGGCTTTGGGTCGATGCCGCTACTAGCGGTACCAGCTCGGTGAGGGCCGGCAGGTTGGTCAACGTGATGTTCTCCAGCGCCACCACTCGCGGCGGCGTGGACTTGTTGTCGGTAAGGAAGAGCGGGCTGAAGAGGCGGTACTCGCCCTCCTCCAGGTGCTCGCGGGCCTTGTTGGTCCACGTCGGGAGCGCCCAGAGTTCGGG
>Ga0265323_10001593_pt1 | contig 10948 bp, 9 predicted proteins | sample 41225metaG_FD_193580 | JGI IMG/M metagenome (GOLD analysis project Ga0265323, IMG submission 193580) | Rhizosphere microbial communities from Carex aquatilis grown in University of Washington, Seatle, WA, United States - 4-12-25 metaG | ecosystem: Host-associated > Plants > Roots > Rhizosphere >... | reverse complement strand
CCTCGGCAAGACGCTCAACTATACGGTGGGCCTTTTCGGCGGCGTGCCCGACGCGGCGAACTCCAACAACGCCGATTTCGACAACGACAAGGATGCGGTTGCCCGAGTCATCGCGTCGCCGTTCCGGGACTCGGCCGGCTCGGCGCTGCAAGGGCTTTCCTTCGGCGTGGCGGGCAGCCTCGGCCGGGAAAAGACCGCCTCCGGTCGCACCGCCGGCTACAAGACCGACGGCCAGCAGACCTTCTTCAGCTATCTGGCCTCCACCATCTCCGACGGGCAGAGCTGGCGCGTGTCGCCGCAATTCGATTACCGCAACGGCTCATTCGGCGCGCTCGGCGAGTACGTCGTCTCCACCGTCAACGTGCGTCCGAGCGCCACCGGGGCGAAGACGGAGCTGCAAAACAAGGCCTGGCAACTCGCCGCCGGTTACGTGCTCACCGGGGAAAATTCGTCGTACGCCGGCGTGGTGCCCCGCGCCAACTTCGACTACGCCGCCGGCACGTGGGGCGCGTTCGAGGTCGTGGCGCGCTACTCCAACCTGCGGATCGATGACGCCGCGTTTCCGCTCTTTGCCTCGGTGGCGGCCAACGCGCAGGAGGCCTCGGCGGCCGGCATCGGTCTCAACTGGTACCTGAGCAAGACCGTGCGGTTCACCTTCGACTACTTCCAGACGAAGTTCGGCTTCGCCACAGCCGCGCCCGCCGTGTCGAGCACCCAGATCCTCCGCCAAAACGAACAGGCGTTCATCAGCCGCTTCCAAATCTCGTTCTGAGGTTTTTCGGCGGCGCCGAAAAACCTAAAATTTGAACCAACCAATTCTGAAACACTTTGTCGCTCACGATGAAAATCTTCCGCCATCTTCCGCTTCTCTCCCTCTCCTTGCTCGGAACCCTTGGTTTTCTGGCCGTGCCCGCGCACGGGCAGAAAACCATCGAACTGCTCAATGTCTCCTACGATCCGACGCGCGAGCTCTACGTCGATTTCAACGCCGCCTTCGCCAAATACTGGCAGGCCAAAACCGGCGAAAACGTCGCCGTGAAACAGTCACATGGCGGCTCCGGCAAGCAGGCCCGCGCCGTCATCGACGGCCTCCAGGCCGACGTCGTCACGCTCGCGCTCGCCGGCGACATCGATGCGCTCTACGACTTCGCCCGGCTCGTCCCGCAGGACTGGCAAAAACGCCTGCCACAAAACTCGGCCCCCTACACGAGCACGATCGTGTTGCTCGTGCGCAAGGGAAACCCGAAGGGCATCAAGGATTGGGACGACCTGGTGAAGCCAGGCGTCTCGGTCATCACGCCCAACCCGAAGACCTCCGGCGGCGCACGCTGGAATTATCTCGCCGCCTGGGAGTACGCGAAGCGGAAGGGTGGCAGTGAGGACGCCGCCAGGCAGTTTGTCGCCGCGCTTTACAAGAACGTGCCGGTGCTCGACAGCGGTGCGCGCGGGTCGACGACCACCTTCGTGCAACGCGGCATTGGCGACGTTTTGATCTCGTGGGAAAACGAGGCCTTCCTCGCCCTCAAGGAATTCGGCGCCGATGAGTTCGAGATCGTCGTGCCCTCGCTGAGCATCCTGGCCGAGCCGCCGGTGACGGTGGTCGACAAGGTCGCGAAGAAAAAGGGCACGGAGGCGGTGGCCCGGGCGTACCTCGAGTACCTCTATTCCGACGAAGGGCAGGACATCGCGGGCAGGAACTTCTACCGTCCGCGTTCGCCGCAGGCGGCCGCGAAGTACGCGGCGCAGTTCCCGCAGATCGCGCTGTTCACGATCGACGAGGCCTTCGGCGGCTGGACCAAAGCCCAAAAGACCCACTTCGCCGACGGCGGCGTGTTCGACCAGATCTACGCGAAATAGCGGCCCTCGCTCAAAATACCATGGAGCAACTGGTCCGCGAACCGGACTCGCGCATCGCGGACCAGGCGTTTCACCCCAGCCAAGCCATGAGCACAAAAATCTCCTCCCAGAGTGCGAAGGTCACCCGCCGGACCAGTCCGGTGGAGCCGCTCTCGCTTATCGCCCTGTTCGGCGAACAGCTCGAAGCGCTGTACGGGCTCGTGCAGCGTTCGAACTACGTTTTCGGTTCGCCGCTCGGGCCGTTCCACTGGCAGGCGCGCACGTATCACGTGCCGCGTTTCGTTTACTTCGGACCCGACGCCTCGGACGCCGCGGTGCGGCTCGCCTTCCTGGCGGGCTTCGATCATCGCGACCTGCGCGGCACGCTGGCGCTGTTGCACTTCGTGGAGCGGCTCGCGCTCAAGCCCGACATCGGGCAGGGACTGAACCTTTCGTTTTTTCCGCTGGTCGATGTGCTCGGGCTTTCCGGCCTCGGGGAAGATCGGGCGCTGGCGCGCCAGAGCTGGACGCAGACGGTGGCGCCCGAAATCGACCTGTTGGAAAAAGACGCGCGGCTGCGCAGTTATCACGGTTTCGTGCGCGTCGAGTCGGCGCCGGGCGAGGACGCCATCACGGTGCGATTGCGCACGCCCGCCCACGAGGAACATCCGACCCCCGGCGTGGAGTTGATCGCCGCCGACGATGTCGCGCCCTTCCCGGTGCGTTGGGAGACGGCGAGCGTCGATGCGTTGGCGGACGGGCCGCTGACGATGGCCGACGACCAGCCGTTTCATCCGTTCGAGCTGACGCTGCGCATCCCCGCCGCGTGGCCGGCGGAGCTCTATCGCGAGGCGGTTGCCTCCATCTTGAAACGCTTCGTCCTGCGCTACCGCGGGATTGTGGCCTACGGGCAGAACCTCTGACGCCGCTGCCGATTTCCGGCCCACCGCGATGACGCCCTCCACTCCCACCGATTATCCGCACAAGCTGCGGCGTTTGTACGCGCCTTTTCTCGGGCTGGCCGAAACTTCGCGCGCAGTGATCGGCACGGTGGCCGGCCGGTTCTACGAGGACACGCGTTACTACACGATCCCGCGGTTTGCCTTGCTGGGCCCGCCCACCAGCGGGCCGCAGCGCCGGATCGGGCTCTTCGCGCTGGTCCATGGCGACGAACCGGCGGGCGCCTACGCATTGCTGCGGCTCCTGCAGACGCTGGCCGACCGGCCCGCGCTTGCGGCCGGCTACGACCTGGTCTGCTATCCGATCTGCAACCCTACGGGCTATGAGGACGGATCCCGGCACAACCGTGCCGGCCGCGACCTGAACCGCGAATTTTGGCGCGACTCCGACCAGCCGGAAGTGCGCATCCTGGAGGAGGAACTCGCGGCGCAGAACTTCGACGGCATCATCGCGCTCCATGCCGACGACACCAGCGACGGCCTTTACGGCTCTGCCCACGGTCGCGTGCTCAACGAGAATTTGCTGATTCCCGCGCTGCACGCCTCGGAAAAGGTGCTTCCGCGCAATCATGGAGCGGTAATCGACGGCTTTGCGGCGTGGGCGGGCGTCATCGGCGACTGCTTCAAGGGCGTGCTGGCGCCGCCTCCCGAACAGCGTCCGCGACCGTTCGAGATCATCTTCGAAACTCCGGCGCGCGCCCTCCTGGAGCAGCAGGTCGCAGCCGCGGCGATTGCGCTCGAAACCATCCTCGCCGAATACCGCGGCTTCATCGCCTACGCGGCCGATCTCTGATGTCCTTCGCCCGCACCCAACGTTCCATCCTGCCGGGCTTCGGGCTTTCGCTCGGGTTCACGCTGGCCTATCTCGGGCTCGTCGTGCTGGTGCCGTTGTCGGCGGCATTCCTGAAAACGGCGGGCATGTCATGGCATGATTTCTGGGCAACGATCACGGCGCCGCGGGTGCTGGCGTCGTACCGTATCAGCTTCGGTGCGTCGCTCCTGGCCGGCGGAATCAATGCCGTCTTCGGCCTGCTGGTGGCGTGGGTGCTCGTGCGGTATCCGTTTCCCGGACGCCGGATCGTCGATGCGCTGGTGGACCTGCCGTTCGCCCTGCCGACGGCCGTCGCCGGCATCGCGCTGACGGCGATCTACGCGGAGAACGGCTGGATCGGCCACCTGCTCAAGCCGTACGGCATCAAAGTCGCGTTTTCCGGGCTCGGCGTGCTCGTGGCGCTTACGTTTGTTGGGCTGCCGTTCGTGGTGCGCACACTCCAGCCGGTGCTGGAGGACCTCGAACCCGAGTTGGAGGAGGCCGCGGCCACCCTCGGCGCGAGCCGCTGGCAGACGCTGCGCCGCGTGATCTTCCCCGAACTGCTGCCTCCGCTGCTCACGGGCTTTGCGCTTTCGTTTGCCCGCGCGCTGGGCGAGTACGGCTCGGTCGTTTTCATCTCGGGGAACATGCCGATGCGCACGGAGATCACGCCGCTGCTCATCATCACCAAGCTGGAGCAATACGACTACCGCGGTGCCACCGCGCTGGCGGTCGTGATGCTGGTGGCGTCGTTCACGCTGCTGCTGCTCATCAACACGCTCCAAAAGTGGAGCGATTGGAGAACGCGATCTTGAGCCCGACGCGGCCCGACGCGGGTGCGTCGGGAAATCCGAAGCTCGAATCTAGAAATCCGAAACAATGAAAACCGAAGGCGAAAATTCGAAACGCAGGTCAGGTACGGCGCAACCGGCGGAGCGGTTTCCCCGTAGCCACGAGCGTGAGCGAGTGGAGGTCTTGGGGTCCACTCGCTCACGCTCGTGGCTACCGGTTGGCGGTAACTGACGATGGCTGCCGTCGTCGTCACTTCCCGTCTGGCCGCGCCCAGCGCCGCACCTGCCGGCGCCGCCCGGGCGACGCGCGATCCCGTCTGGTTGCGCAGCACGCTGCTGGGCGTGGCGCTGTTGTTTCTCGGGCTCTTCCTCGCGGTGCCGCTGGCGGCGGTGTTCACCGAGGCCTTGCGGCGCGGGCTGGGCGCCTATCTGGCTGCGTTTCGGGATCCCGACGCGCTGGCGGCGATCAAGCTCACGTTTCTCGTCGCGGCGATCGCCGTGCCGTGCAACCTCGTTTTCGGCGTGGCGGCGGCATGGGCCATCGCGAAGTTTCAATTCTGGGGCAGGAGCCTGCTCATCACGCTCATCGACCTGCCGTTCGCGGTGTCGCCGGTGATCTCGGGCCTCATCTATGTGCTGCTCTTCGGCGCGCAGGGCTGGTTCGGCCCATGGCTGCAGGCGCACGACGTGAAGATCATCTTCGCCGTGCCGGGCATCGTGCTGGCGACGATCTTTGTCACCTTCCCGTTTGTAGCCCGCGAGCTGATTCCATTGATGCAGGCGCAGGGCAGCGACGAGGAGCTGGCCGCGCTCACGCTCGGCGCGAGCGGCTGGCAGACCTTCTGGCACGTGACGCTGCCCAACATCAAGTGGGGCCTCTTTTACGGTGTCATCCTCTGCAATGCCCGCGCGATGGGTGAATTCGGCGCGGTGTCGGTCGTGAGCGGCCACATCCGCGGCGAGACCAACACCATCCCGCTGCACGTGGAGATCCTGTACAACGAATACAACTTTGTCGCGGCCTTTGCCGTGGCTTCGCTGCTGGCGTTGCTGGCGCTCGTGACGCTGGGGCTGAAGAACTTCATCGAATGGCGCGCGTGGTCACCCCAACGAGAACGGGCATGAGCATCGACGCCCAAAACATCCGCAAGACCTTCGGTACCTTCACGGCGCTCGACAGCGTGAGCCTGCACGTGCCGAGCGGTCGGCTCACGGCGTTGCTCGGACCCTCCGGATCGGGCAAAACGACACTATTGCGCATCATTGCCGGCCTGGAGTTCGCCGACGCCGGCTCGGGCCGCATCTCGTTTCACGGCGAGGATGTCACGGACGTGCCGGCCGGTCGGCGGCGGGTCGGCTTCGTGTTTCAGCACTATGCGCTCTTCCGGCACATGACGGTGTTCGACAACATCGCCTTCGGACTCAAGGTGCGTGCGCACCGCGAACGGCCGGCCAAGGCCGAGATCCGCGATCGGGTGGAGCGGCTGCTCGCGCTCGTGCAACTCGAAGAGCTCGCGCACCGCCTGCCGACGCAGCTTTCCGGCGGCCAGCGCCAGCGGGTCGCCCTGGCCCGCGCCCTCGCCGTCGAGCCGAAAGTGCTGCTGCTCGACGAGCCGTTTGGCGCGCTCGACGCCAAGGTGCGCAAGGAGCTGCGCCGCTGGCTGCGCCGCCTGCACGAGGAAGTACACCTCACGACCGTGTTCGTGACGCACGACCAGGAGGAGGCGCTCGAGATTGCCGACGAGGTCGTGATCATGAACCAGGCCCGCGTCGAACAGGTGGGTACGCCGCAGCAGGTGTACGACCACCCGGCAACGCCGTTCGTGTACGAATTTCTCGGCAACGTGAACCGGTTTCAACTGCCGTCGCGCGGTTTCGCGCAGGCCGAGGCGTTCGAGGTGAATGGCGGCCGGTTCGCCTACGTGCGACCGCACGACATCGAGCTGCTGCCGTTGCAGGACGGCATCGACGGCGAGCTGGCGCGCGTCCAGGCCGTGCACACCGCGGGCTCGGTGGCACGCGTCACGTGCACCCGCAACCATGCCCGCGACGAGCCGGTCGAAGCGGAGATCTCGCGCCAGCGCGTGGCGGAGCTCGGCCTGCAGATCGGCGACAGCGTGCTGCTGCGTATGCGCCGCGGCCGCGTCTTCGCCGAGGACTTCGCCATCTGAACCAGTCTCCTTTCCCTGCCTTCACTCTCACTTTCACCCTCACTTTCCCTTTCACCCTAAACCCATACCACCATGGCCAGAATCCATAACGATATCACCGATACCATCGGCAATACTCCGCTCGTGCGCCTCAACCGCACTGCGGCCGCCCACGGCGCCCTCGCGGACGTCGTCCTCAAACTCGAGTTCTTCAATCCGCTCTCCAGCGTCAAAGATCGCATCGGCTTCGCGATGATCAACGACGCCCTGAAGTCGGGGAAGATCAACCAGGACTCCGTCCTGATCGAACCGACCAGCGGTAACACGGGCATCGCGCTGGCGTTCGTCGCCGCCGCGAAGGGGCTGAAGCTGATCATCGTCATGCCGGAGACGTTCAGCCTGGAGCGGCGCAAGATTCTCAAGATCCTCGGCGCCCGGCTCGTTCTCACCGAGGGACCCAAGGGCATGAAGGGCGCCATCGCCAAGGCGGAGGAACTCGCGGCGAAGATTCCCAACAGCGTCGTCCTGCAGCAGTTCGCCAACCCGTCCAATCCGGAGATCCACCGCCGCACGACCGCCGAGGAAATCTGGCGCGACACCGACGGTCGGGTGGACGTCGTCGTGTCCGGCATCGGCACGGGCGGCACGATCACGGGCGTGGGCGAAGTGCTCAAGGCGCACAAGCCCGGCGTGAAGATCATCGCCGTCGAGCCCGATGCCTCGCCCGTGCTCTCCGGCGGCGCGCCTGGTCCGCACAAACTGCAGGGCATCGGCGCCGGCTTCGTGCCGCCGGTGCTCAACACAAAGATCTACGACGAGGTGATCCGGGTGAAGGACACCGACTCCGGGCCGGTCTCGAAACAGGTGAACCGGCTCGACGGCATTCCGATCGGCATCTCCTCCGGCGCCGCCGTGTGGGCGGCGCTCCAACTGGCGAAGCGACCGGAAAACCGGGGCAAGCTGATCGTCGCAATCGTGCCCTCGTCGAGCGAGCGTTACCTGTCCACCTGGCTCTTCGCCGACATCAACACCGACAGCGACAATCTCGACGATCTCATCCCGGCCGCCGCTGCCGCGCCGGTGGCGGGGTAGCCAAATGGGAAGGCCCGGCGCCGCAATCGCCGTACGAGTTGGTTCGATTCCAGCCCCCGCCTCCTGCCGCCGACGGCCTTCCGGCGTGCGGGAGGAGGACCTCTTTTTTCACCGACCAGTCAACTGGCGGAACTCACCGCTCGAAAGCAGCGGGCCAGCGGACCACCGCCGCGCGCTGCTCCTACCGACACAGCAAAATGAATCGTTTCAGCATCCGTAATTCCATGCTGGCAGCGCGTCCGTATCGCACCGCCTCTACTGCAACTCTGCTCGCGCTTGCGCTGGCAGCCTTCGGTTCCGCCCGGGCCGATACCGCCGTGAGCACGCCGCCCACCGCCGCTGAAGCGGCGAAACCGGCGCCGCTCCCGCTGCATCAAATCGAGGGCAGCGGCGGGATTTTCTCCACCTTGTCCGCTTACATCGTCAATCCGCCCCGCAACGGCGAGCCGGTCGGCCGGCCCAGCGTCGGCTACGCCTACGTGAACCTCGGACACGGGCGCGACCTTGATGCCTTCACGCTCACCGAGACGCCATGGAAGCAGTTGGAGCTCGGCTATGCCTACGACCGCTTCGATCTCGGCGATTTGCCCCAGGCGATCCAAAGCGCCACCGGGATCAAGTTGCGCGACAATCAGGTGAAGCTGCAGGTACTCAGCGCGCGGTGGCAGTTGGTGACGGAGAGCGAGTCGGTTCCGGCCATCACCGCCGGCATCCATTTCAAAAGCAACGATACCATCGATCGCATCAACACCGACCTCGGCGGATTGCTGCGGGCCAGTGGCGTGGTGAAGGACAACGGCACCGATTTCACGCTCTATGCCTCGAAGCTCTTCAAATCGACGCCCGCGCCCCTGCTGGTGAACGCCGGCCTCCGCGCCACGAAGGGCGCCCACGTTGGGCTGCTCGGCTTCACCGACGACTACAAGGTCGTCTTCGAGAGCAACGCCGTGCTGTTCCTCACCGGCCAGTTCGCGCTCGCGGCCGAATACCGGCAGAAGCCCAACGCGTACCGCCCGATCGGCACCCTGGTGCAGCCCGAGGCGGATTGGTGGACGCTCGATGCCGCCTACGTCTTCAACGCCCACTTCTCGGTGGCCGCCGGCTATGGCCATTTCGGCGCCGTGCTGAATCACGCGGCCAACGGCGTCTGGGGCGTCACCACCAAGTTCGAATTCTGATCCCAGTTCTCCGCCCAAAAATCCAATAACCAAAAAACCATGAGCACCTCAAACCATCGACTCGGCACGCTGGCCCTCCATGCGGGCCAGGTCCCCGATCCGACCACCGGCGCGCGCGCCGTGCCGCTCTACCAGACGTCGTCGTACGTCTTCAAGAGCACCGAACATGCCGCGAATCTTTTCGCGCTGAAGGAATTCGGCAACATCTACACGCGCCTGATGAACCCGACGACCGACGTCTTCGAGCAGCGCATCGCCGCGATCGAAGGCGGCACCGGCGCGCTGGCGGTCGCGTCGGGCCAGGCGGCGACGACGCTCGCGCTGCTCGCGATCACGCAGGTTGGCGACGAGATCGTCTCGGCGAACAACCTCTACGGCGGCACCTACCAGCTTTTCCACTACACGCTGCCGAAGCTGGGCCGCACCGTGAAGTTTGTCGATTCGCGCGACCCCGAGGCCTTCCGCCGCGCCATCGGGCCGAAAACGCGCGCCATCTACGGCGAGACGATCGGCAACCCGAAGCTCGATGTGCCCGATTTCGAGGCGATCGCGAAGATCGCCCATGCGGCGGGCATACCGTTCGTGGTGGACAACACCGTGGGCGTGGGCCTCGTGCGGCCGTTCGATTTCGGCGTCGATATCGTCGTCGCCTCCGCCACGAAGTATATTGGGGGCCACGGCACGAGCATCGGCGGCGTGATCGTCGACTCCGGCAAGTTCGCCTGGAACAACGGCAAGTTCCCCGAGTTCACCGAGCCGGACCCGAGCTACCATGGCCTAAAGTTCTGGGACGTGTTCGGCAATTTTCCCGGACTGGGCAATGTCGCGTTTATCATCAAGGTACGCGTGCAACTGTTGCGCGACATCGGGGCTGCGATCAGTCCGTTCAATTCGTTTCTTTTCATCCAGGGGCTGGAAACGCTGCCGCTACGCCAGCGCCAGCACTCGGAAAACGCCCTGGAAGTGGCGCGCTTTCTGAAAAGTCATCCGCGGGTTGCCTGGGTAACGTATCCCGGCCTGCCGGACGATCCGAACTACCGCCTCGCGGCGAAGTATCTCTCGCGCGGCTTCGGTGGGCTGGTCGGCTTCGGCATCAAGGGCGGGCGCGACGCGGGGCGCAAATTCATCGAGTCGGTGAAGCTGTTCTCGCACCTGGCCAACATCGGTGATGCGAAGAGCCTCGTCATCCATCCGGCCACCACCACGCACCAGCAGCTCACGCGGGCGGAGCAGGAGGTCACGGGCGTGACCGAAGACTACATCCGCCTCTCCGTCGGCATCGAGGATGTGCGCGATATCATCGCCGACATCGACCAGGCGCTGCGGCAGGCCGCCGGCTGACCGCCTGGTCGCGCGGCATAGGTTTTTGCGTTCGTCCGAGCGCGGTGAGTCACGTGGTTTGCACCGTATCGTGTCATGGGGTTTGGCCCGGACGAACGCATCTTTCCCCTCCATGCCATACCGCAATCTTGGTGCGGTGGCCGCTTCTTAGTCCGAATTACCAGCCGGCTGACCGAAGCAAAAACACGGAACGGCTTTACGCCGCGAGGGCGTGGCAATGGCGCGCGAGCTGGCGGTCGGTGATCGCTGGCAGGCGTTGCAGGGCGAAAATCGTCTGCGGTTCCCACAGCATTGTCCGTAACGGTTCGAGGAGCCGCTTCGGCACGTCGGGCTCTTCGATGTTGCGCAGGATGGCCAGGGTTTGCCGGGAGGCCGGCAGGCCCAGCCACTCCAACACCCCGAAGATGCCGCTGCGGTCGTGCATGGCGTTGATCTCCGCCCAGCCGGGCGTCGGGGTGCCGCGCAGGCTCATGTGCGCAGCCAAAAAGGCGGTCAACGCCGGCGTCTCCGCCAGCTCCGGGAGCAGCGCGGGGCAGCGGGCGACGACCTGCAGCGCCTCCATGCGGGCGTAACCGAACGGCGCGAGGAAACTCCGCACTCCGGCGGGCACGAATTCAAGATAAGGGCGCCAGTCCAGCGGGCCGAGCGCCAGCGCGGCCGAGGCCAGCACGTCTTCGGCCGGTGTCGTCGGAATCCATTCGTCACCGGAGCGGCGTTCGAACCGGACCTCGGGCCAGGGGGTGACCCGGTAAAGCACGCCGCTGTGCGACCACGAGAGGGCAAGGGGAAC
>Ga0265323_10001592_pt1 | contig 10955 bp, 4 predicted proteins | sample 41225metaG_FD_193580 | JGI IMG/M metagenome (GOLD analysis project Ga0265323, IMG submission 193580) | Rhizosphere microbial communities from Carex aquatilis grown in University of Washington, Seatle, WA, United States - 4-12-25 metaG | ecosystem: Host-associated > Plants > Roots > Rhizosphere >... | reverse complement strand
GGCCGGATTACGAGTTCACCGACGGAGTGACGTTCCTCGTTTATGAACCGGCCGACGGCGCCCAAACCGTCTGCACCGTGCCGACCTTGCGCGGCGCGGCCGGCCTGCACCTCGAGGTGCGCCGGCGCGGAACGCAGATCGAAGCGACCGTCGACGGCGCGCCGACCGGCGCATGGCGGCTGCAGCTCGCCGGCGTGAAAGCCGTGGGGGCGGTCGAGGGGGGAACCGCCGCCGCGGATCCCCTCGGGGTCGTGATTTCTCCGGCGCGCGGATCGCGGAGCTTGCGGGTGACAGTGGCGGGCAACGCTTGAAAGGCCGGGCCATGCCCCGTCATCCGGCAAAGAAGAAGCCGATCCGCGCCGCCACCCTGGCGGATGTCGGCCGGGCGGCGGGCGTTTCCGCCATGGCCGCCTCGGTGGTGCTCAATGCCGCGCGCACCTCCTCGCGCATCGCCCCCGAGACGCGCGCCCGCATTCTTACCGCGGCTGCCCGCCTGCGCTATCGGCCCAACGCCGCGGCCCGCGCCCTGGCGGATCGCCGGATGAACACGCTGGGCGTCGCGGCGGTCGTCGATGGTGGCGAGTTGAACTTCTACTTCCTTGACCTCTTCAACGGCATCCTCGCCGCGGCCGCCCGCCATGGACAGAACACGACTGTCTTCACGCTGACCGACTGGGAGCGGGACGCCGCCCGGCTCTCGGGGTTCTGCGACGGCCGCATCGACGGCCTCATCCTCATCGGACCCGTGCTCTCGCGGAAATCCATCCGTGCGCTGCCGGATCATACGCCGTTTGCCGCCCTGCATCCCAACCTTCCCCTTCCGGGCTCCATCAACCTGGAGAGCGACGAGGAGACCGGCGCGTATGAAATGGTTCGTGAACTGATTGCGCGGGGGCATCGGCGCATCCTCCATGTCAGCGGCCAGCGCGGCCTGTTGGGTGCGGAACGGCGCATTCGTGGGTACAAGCGCGCCCTCGCCGCCGCCCATATTCCGTTTGACCCGTCACTGATGATGAATGCGGGTTTCAGCATGGACGAGGGTCGGCGCGCCATGGGCAAATGGCTGGAACGTTCCATGGGACAGCCGCTGCCGCAGGCGATTTTCTGCGTCAACGACAGCAGCGCCATCGGCTGCCTGGAGGCCCTGGCCGAGGTGGGCCTCAGGGTGCCGGATGACGTCTCGCTGGCCGGATTTGACGACACGCTGGCGGCCCGCACGACCGTGCCCCAGCTCACCACCGTGCGGCAACCACTGCAGGCGATGGGGAGCGAGGCAGTGGAAACGCTGCTCGCGCGCATCAGTCATCACCACGGGCACGCCGCGCCCGAAGTCCAGGAGACCATCGTCTTTCCCACCGAAATTGTATGGCGGGACTCCGTGGGCACCCCCGCGGCAGTGCAAAGACTGGTGCCGGCATCCTAATCCGTCAGGAGCGTGACGCCGAGCAGCGCCAGGGTTGTCTCCATCGCGGGGTTGGAACGAAGATAGAGCGTGGAGAGCTCCGCATCCGGATGGGGATTCTCCCATTCGAGCGTATAAAGGTAGCGCTCGTAGTCGAAAGGATCGCCATTCTCGGTGATCACGAAATGCCTGACGCCGTCACCGTTGAATTGCGGGAAATCAGGCCACCAGTCCTGAATATTCGGCTGGGGCGCGTGCGGCGGAGGCTCGCCCATGCCCCGGGCCACGAGCGGCACGGAAATCGGCCGCCGTCCGGTGAGATAAAAGTCATACCAGGCAAACGGCACCGGTTCACCGACGTAGCCGCAGCCGTGCAGAAAATACACCGCCCGCACCCGCCGTCTCACCGGGATGGCCACTTCGACCGGCAGCATGCGTCCCGCCGTGGAAAGGGAACGATGCGAGCGCAACGCCACCGCCGCGTTGCCGCGATTCTGGTGTTCGTCGATCACATCGAAAGGCACCCCGTGGATGGACTTGCGCCCGGGGCCGAAGTGCAGCAGCGGCAGATTGCCCAGCCAGCTGTTCTGGCGCGTGATGGAGCGGTTGGCCAGGCCCGCAAGGTCCATGGGCGCAAAGGCCTCGGGTCGCGCCCCGGTTGTCAGCCGGTGCGGCTGCTGCCAGCTCTCCTCCGCCTCGCGCAGCCGCTGCTCGCGCACCTGCGGCCAGCTGCGCGAAGTCGGTCTTACCGTGCCAAGCCCCGGGTCTGCTCCGGCCGTCTTGACGGACGCGCGAGTCGCGACCGACAAACGCTGGCGCAGGGTCGACTCGAGGCGCAACCGCTGCCGCGGCAGCAGCCGGCCCGTGCGGCGCACCTCCAGCAGATTCTGGCACACCAGGTCGAGGGCCATGTGTCCCAGGATGCGCGTGTCGAAGCCGGCGCAGGTCACCGCCGGCTGACTGTTGCGGGCGTCGGCCGAATCGCCGACGACCACCAGTGACAGGTCCCGCGGAATGTTGACCTTTTCCAGCTTGGCGGCTGCGACGAAGACCGTGATCAGGTCCGCCTCGGACAGCACCACGGCGGTCGCCGCGGGACACTCGGAACGGATCCGGCGCAGCGTGAGGCGGACCACGTCACGGATATCCGAGGCCGCCTTGTAGATCTGCTTGGCCGAATCCTGCAGGCCCAGGCGGAGGCAGGTCTCCTCATAGGCCTGCCAGACGGCGGTCGATCGATGCAGCCGCCGGGCCACGCCGAGGCAGACGATGTTCGTGTGCCCCAGGCTGGTGAGATGCGCGATCAGACTCGCCGTGGCGCCGTGCAGATCCTCCGCGACGAGGTTGGGTCCCGGCGGCGCCTCCTCGGCGACAACGCAGGGGATCTTCAACCGCTCGAATTCCGCAGTTTCATTGTCCCACTCCCAGCCGCTTTCGTTGAGGTGAAAAATAACCCCCTCAAGCCGCTTCTGGGCGGCCAGCCGCAGGTGATGGCGCAGGCTGTCGCGGCCGATGTAGAAAATCTCCTCCACCTGCACTCCGCGTCGTTCCGCCTCCTCCGCCAGGGCGGGGAATCTCGCGATGCGATGGGTCAGCACGGCCAGGCGCGCCCCCGCCAGGGAGACGGTCCCCAGGGCGGTCGCCACCGGCATCAGTTTGTAGCCGGAACGGTGCAGCCGGCCGGCGGCGATCAGGCGCATCGCGGCCCGGTTGACGGCCGACTGGCTGACCTTCCAACGCCTCGCCAGTTCCTTCTCCGGCGGGAAGACCGTGGAGGGCCGGTCTTGAGCCTCCTGCAGCAAGTTTTCGTAACCCGCCAGAGCGATTTCGGTCGGCCGGTGTATTCCCAGAGTTTTCATTTGAAGCACAAGGATGTTGACGGTGAGCAGAGTGGGGACGGCGGAAAGGGAGCCGGAAGATTGCCCGGGAGATTCTTGCCGGACTGGAAGCTGATGGCGCAGAAACGGCGGAAGCGGCGGACCCTTTCGAGCGGTCGCGCTGCCGCGCACGGAAGCATGGAGCAGGAGCCGGAGGGGCGGCTCGCTCGAAGCCTCGCGCATCCATCCCGAGAGCATGCCATTTCACCAAACACCGCTGTGACTTTGCCCATGATAAACGCCATTTGACCACATTTAATGCATTAAATCCACGAGAAAATCGCCCTCCTTTCAATCATGGAATTGAAAGTATCATGACCTTGCCCCTCCATGGTTTCCGTCAGTCACCGAGAGCAAACCTTCACCCCTCTCGTTTTCCCTGTGCCCCCCTTTGTGGCATGTCCCGTGGATATGCCATCAAACCCGACTCCAAACACGTATGAACATTGATTCTGACGCTTCACTAAACGTTAAGACTAACTCACAACCCCCAACAAACCATATGACGCGAAAATATATTACGACGGGTGCGTTTCTTACCGCCGCCGTTTTGAGCCTCGCGGTTGTTCCGAGATCGTTCGGCCAGGCTGCAGCGCAGCCGACGACTCCCGCCTCCACCGAGACGACTGAAGAAGTGGTCAAGCTGTCTCCGTTCGTTGTCGACGCCTCTGCGGACCAGACCGGGTACAAGGCCAACACCACGCTGGCCGGAACCCGTGTCCGTAGCGATCTGAAGGACATTGCCTCATCCATTTCGGTTGTGACGCAGCAATTCCTCCAGGACACCGGCGCGAAGAACAACGCCGACCTGCTGGTCTACACCCCGAGCACGGAAGTCGCGGGCATCCGCGGTAACTTCACGGGCATCGCGGGCGCGCCGGTCTACCAGGAGAACACGGTCAACGTCACGACGCGTGTTCGTGGTTTGGACTCGGCGGACAATACCCGCAACTACTACATCTCCGACATCCCGTGGGATGGCTATAACGTTGGTCGCGTCGACCTGCAGCGCGGTCCGAACTCGATCCTGTTTGGTACGGGCAGTCCGGCCGGCATCATCAATACCAGCACGAACGACGCCTCCTTCAAGACCGCCTTCAATGTTGAAAATCGCATCGATCAATACGGCTCTGTCCGCAATTCGATCAATTTCAATAAGGTCCTCCTCGATAATCAGCTCGCGATCCGGATTGCTGCTTTGAATGACTCTGAGAAGTACGAGCAGCATTATGCCTATAACAAGAGCAAGCGTTATTTCGGTGCCCTCCGCTTTGACCCCAAGCTCTTTGGTGAAGGCAACACCACCAGCATCCGCGCCAATTTCGAGAAAGGCCAGGTCCGTTCCAACAATCCCCGCCAGCTTCCTCCCGTCGACGAAATCACGCCGTTTTTCAAGTCCGGGGCCGATGCCAATGGCAACTTGGGCTTCAACAAGCTGATCCTGAATCAGTACAGCCTCTCGAACGTGAATCCCTCAGGGGTTCTCCTCCCGGGTGGCTCGGGCAGCATCCTTGCATCGGCGACGTATGAATTGGGCGGTTGGTCAGAAACCCGCACGTATTGGCCGGATGTGGTCAACTATTACGAGGACACCCAAACAAACCTCAACAACGTCGCCAGCCCAACTCCGCCAAGCGGAACTCCGATCAAGGCCATTACCGGCACGATGAACCAGGGGCTCGCTTATGGTCAGGGCGTATCGGGCTTTGGTGCCGGGTTCAGGCCGTTTGGCATTCCCTCCATGAGCCAATATGCGGCTTACATCGGAACCGCGGGTGGCGGACAGCCGACCACGAATCCGAGCTACAACTACCCGCAGCACGTCGTTCCGGGTGGGGTGTATTACAACGACACGGTGATCACCGACCCCAGCATCTTCAACTTCTACACGCAGCTCTTGGACGGTCCCAACAAGAAGGAGTGGCAGAACTGGAATGCGTTCAACGTCGCCCTCGACCAGAGCTTCTGGAATGACCGCCTGGCGATCGAAGTGGCCGTTGACCACCAAGCGTACGACCAGGGAGCCTACCAGTGGCTGACTGGTTCCAACTACGCGATCACCATCGATGTCAACGCGACCTATGCCGATGGTACGACCAATCCGAATGCGGGACGTCCCTATGTCGGCAATTCCGCGTCATCGCCGTCGCTCAATCTCGCCAGTTCCATCGTGCGCAACACCTTCCGGGTTACGCCGACATTGGAACTGCGCGCCTCGGACTGGCTGGGCAACACCACTCTGGCCAAGATCATAGGCAAGCACAACTTCACCGGCCTATATGAGTCGAACACCGTGGTGCAGAACAACGTGTCTTGGGCGGAGTACGCCACCACCAACCAGTACATCACCGACAATTCCATTGCCGGTTCGAGCGTCAATGCGCTGGGCTCCAATCAGGAGTTCGACTGGATCGCCTATCTCGGGCCCATCATGACCAGCAATTCCTCCGCGAGCGGTGCCAATCTGCACGGCATCGACATGATCATTGCCCCGCCCCCGAGCGAGCTGGTCACGAACTTCAATTCGCGTTGGAACGTGAATCCCATCCCAGGCACGACTGGCTATGTCGATCCGACTGCGGTATATGTCAGCACAAACGGCAGTGGCCAGGTGAACAATACCGACACCCAGGCGAAGAATCCGGCGAATTACGTTGGATGGCAGCAATACAACGTTAACTGGAGGTTTGCCGATAACCCCCAAGACTACCCAGGCTTGGTGATGTCTGCGGGCAGGACCAACTTCCGGGATATCTCCCAGGGATTCACCTGGCAGGCCCATATGCTTGACGGCGATCTGGTCCCGGCCTTTGGCTGGCGCAAGGATGTGATCACCAACTTCCAGACGAGCGCCATCACAAGTCAGGGCACCGGCTTCACCAGTCTGGACTATCCCGACAATATCGTCTCCCGGTCCGATGTGCGGGGCGAAAGCAAGTCTTGGGGCGTCGTTTATCACCTTCCCAAGGCCATTATCTCCAAGCTCCCGGGCGACATGACGATCAGCCTGCTCTACGACTACTCGCAGAATTTCAAGGCGGATGCCGCGCGCCTGGATCTGGCCGGCAACCACATTCCCAACTCGACCGGCAAGACGAAGGAATATGGCATCGTGGTCACCGCGCTTAACGAGAAACTCTCGCTCAAGGTCAACTGGTTCGAGACCAAGGTCGCCGCCGCCCCGCTCGGGACGACGGTAGGAAACTCGATCGGCGGCCTCGGCAACAACGCCTACTTCCTCGCTGACGGCACGATCTGGGGCTATGCTTGGGCGGCGTCACTGCAGGACGGCCTGCGGGGTCAGACTCCGGGCACCAACTACTACGACTATGCGATCAACGACGGTTTCCAGCGCGGCACGCCGGCGCAGAATGCGGCGGCCGACAACTATAACCTCAATGGCGGCATCAGCCCCAACGGGGTTAGCTACGTGGGCGGCAACGCCGTCGTCAATGCGTGGCTGGGCAAGGGCCCGAATCCGATCCCGATCACGGTGTTCCCGAACTTCTTCTCGAGCTTCAACCTGAGCCCGGCGATCAATCCGACCATCGCCGCCAGCACCGGCAACCTCCGCGATTCCATTATCGGTGGTTACAATGACATCAATGGTCCTGCGCCCGGTGGCGGCTCGACCTTCGGTGACCACCAGACGACCGTCGACAACAAGTCCACGGGCTGGGAGGTCGAATTGACGGCCCAACCCATCAAGAATTGGAACGTCAGCCTCAACTATGCGAAGGTGAAGGCGACGCACGAGGCGATCGACGCGACCTCGCAGAAATTCATGGGTGCGATGACCGCGTTCATGAATGGGCCAGGCGGCCAGGTCCGTGAGTGGTACAACGGTGGTGGATCCCTCGGCGGCCAGTGGAACCCCAGCTTGGTTGCTCCCTACGTGGTTTACCAGAATGCACTCGGTCATGAGGCTCCTGAGGTCTCTCCCTGGAGACTCAATCTGGTGACGACCTACACCTTCGATCACGGGATGATCAAGGGCGCGTTTGTCGGCGGCGCCCTCCGCACGGAAGCCGCGCGGATCATCGGTTACAAGTTCAACCCGAACTTCGTCAATAAGATCGCTGGTGATCCGAACTACGCCACCAACCTCGTCCCCGGACTCGCGGCCATTACCACAGGCGGCTTGGACATCAACCAGCCCTTCCGTGGAAGCAATGAGACCCACGTGGACGCCTGGATCGGCTATTCTCGGAAGCTGTCCAAGGATATCAACTGGCGCATCCAGGTTAACATCAGGAGTGTCGGTGAAAAGGATCGCCTGGTGGCAGCGCAAACCAACCCGGATGGCAGCATGGCTCTGGCCCGCATCGTCCAGGGTATGGGTTGGCAGCTGACCAACTCGTTGGACTTCTAAACAGTACTGTTTTTGGAGAGGGTTTCCCTCTCCAGAACAGGCAAAGACTCAAGTCCGGCGGCGAAAGCCGCCGGACTTTTTTGTGCCCGAAACGCAAGCGCATTCAGAGGCGCGCATCCGTCCGGGATAACGGCCATACGCATCCGTCTGCTAAGGAGCTGGCTTAGGCGCCTGCTTCCGAGACTGGATCATATCCATCATCCTGCGCGCTTGCGGATCGTTCGGCCTCAATTGAAGAACCTTTTCATACTCGGTGATTGCTTCTTCAACCCGTCCAGTTGCCAGCAGCGCAGTGCCCAAGGCAAAATGCGCTTCGATAAAATCCGGCTTTGTCCGCAGCGCCTCCTGAATGCGCAGGATCCCGTCCGGAATCCGCCCGCTTTGGCAAAGAATCACCCCAAGATTGTTGTCGGCCTCAGCAAGATCGGGCTCGATCCGCAGCGCTTCCTCGTAGTGCCGGATCGCCTCTGAAGTCATACCCGCTTGGGCCAAGGCGTTGCCCAGATTATAGTGCGCTCTGGCATAATCGGGTTTACTCCGCAGTGCGTCCTCGTACTGTTGAATTGCCTCTCGGACCCGCCCGCTTCGCCAGAGAATCACGCCTAGATTGTTCCGCGCCTCGGCAAAATCGGGCTTTATCCGCAACGCCTCTTCATGGCGCTCAATCGCTTCCGGAATTCTGCCGGCGTGATCCAGCGCTAGTCCCAAATTGTAGAGTGTTTGGGCATCATGTGGTCTGGCTAGCAGTGCGGCCGCATAGTGCCGGATAGCTTCCGCCATGCTTCCGCTTCGGTCCAAGACATTGCCGAGGTTATTATGCGCGTCTGCATCATCCGGCTTTATCCGCAACGCGGTTTCAAAATGTTGGATCGCCTCGGACGTGCGACCATTTCGATCGAGCGCCAATCCCAAACTTGTCTGGGCGCGCGCATTCGTCGGCCACTTTGCCACGGTGTCGCTCCAGATGGCCAATTCGCTTTGGTAGTTCTCGTTGCGGCTTCCCGTGACCATCCCCAACGCTATCGCCAGCATGCCGAACAGGATCCAGCTTCGCCGCCCTGCCAATGCATAAATTCCCACCACCACCGCGAGGATCACCGCTGCCAGCGGCAAGTACATGCGGTGTTCAGCCATCGTTTGAGTCGCTACGGGTACTATGCTGGATGGAGCCAGAATCATGAAAAACCAAGCGCCCAAGAAGCCCAGAACCGGCCGGCGCCACAGTGCGATCACGGTGGCCACCGCCAGTGGCACGACGATCAATGCGTAGGGCAGCGCCTCCACCGGGCGCACACAGAACGTCCCGTATTCAAACACGAGCGGATACGGCCATACCGACAGCTTCAAGTAGTACGCGACCGCCTTGAACTGCGCCAGCCAGTACGCCCACGGCGCAACGCCGACGTCGAAGCCGGACGTGCCGCCGCGACTCCAACCCGTACCCGCCACCAAGCAGGCCAAGGGCAGCCACGTTGCCGCCAGACCGACATACCACCATCGGCGTCGCTGCCAGGCTTCTCGAAACGAACCGGCCAGGAACGTACGGTCGTAGAGCAACGCCAGCAACGGGGCCGTCGCCATCACTTCCTTTGTCGCCATGCCCAAGAGGCATGCTGTCACCATGCACCCTTGCCAAAGAGCCGGTCGCGGTGAGTCGACCGATCGAATCAGACAATAAAGCGTGAGCAGATAGCACAATCCCATCAGTGATTCGACTCGTTGAATGACATAAGTCACCGCCTCGGTTTGCAGCGGATGTAGTGTCCAAAGCAACGCGACCGCCAGCGCCAGGGGGAGAGCATCCCGTCCGAAACGCTCACGCAGCACCGGGCGAAGCAGTGTGCGCCGCACGATCCCCAATAGAGTTAGGCCGCTCAGAACAAGGATGAGCAGATTCAACGCGTGATAGCTCCCTACCTCGGTGCCGCTCAGCGCGTAGTTGATCGCTAGCGTGAGGTTGGCCAGCGGCCGGCCATTCACCGTTGTGTGCGCCGTTTGGGCCCACAATTCATTCCAGCTAGGCCACAACCGCCTGATACTAAGATTTTCCACGATCGCCGCGACGTCATCGAAAAGAAACGGTGCATGGAAGCAGCCTTGATATGCGGCCAGCGCACCCAGGGAAATAATTACGGCCGCACCAAGGATTTGGATGCGTTCTGAAATTTTAGACGAAGAACTCTTTGGGAGTGAAGTCGTCATATATGAATGGAACAATCTGGGCTTCGCGCATCAGGCGCCCAATTTCTGCGTGTTAAGGTCATTCCAGATACTCCCCTCGGGCCAAGGCATTCCGGCACGACCCATCTCAATGAATCTTGGGAGCGTCAACATGGATAAGGCCGAAGCTCCTTCTCTTTCCTGTGATCATGTAGACGGTCAAGAAAGCGTTCACCCCAGTGGAGGGATGACTTTCAAGGGGCCGGCGGGGAAAGTGTGAGACTGGAGACGCCGGACGGGATCGCGTGTTCCGAGATCGAACCCGCGGGCCAGCGGACCCGGATTTGGCGCGGCGGATTGGAGTCGGGATAGCCGAAGAAGACGGCCGCAGTGGATTGGGTATAGTAACCGGAGCCGGCATAGATCTCGCTGGTCTGGGTCGATCCATCGGCCAGTTCGACCGTGAGGCGCGCGCCCACCGCGGTAAGATTGCCGACGGGTCCCCGCAGTTGAATGCGCAAGGAATGACGGCCATCCGCGCCATTGTGGTGGAAAGCCAGCGTGGTGTGGTTATTCCGCGAAACCAGAAAACCGGGCCAACCATCCCGGTCGAGATCGAGCACTGCCAGCGCCTTGGCATCTCCCGGCACCACCAGGTTGCTTTCCGCGGGAGGCACGGGCGTGAAATGTCCGTGGCCATCACCACGCAGCAGCTGGCTGAGCCCGCCATCAAAACGGCCGACCGAGGGAATGGGCGCGAAGGAGTTCTGCACAGCATAGATGTCGGCGTGGCCGTCGCCGTCAAAGTCACCCGCGGCCATTCCTTGCAGGGGTGCGATCTGCGCCACGCGGGGCAGGGGCTCGAAGCGATAGGTGCCACCGGGCTGGCTGAGGAACACCCCGCTCCGCAATTCCGTGGCGGCGAAGCGCTGGGCGGCCGCCACTTTGTCGTTGCCCAGGATCTCGCCCAGCGTGGCCCGGGCATAGCTGTTGTTATTGGGAAAGCGTTTCAACACGGAAGGGATGGCCGCACCGAGATCGGTCCGGCTGCGCCACGGGAAGAGGCGCTCCCCCTCGTAGTACGCCTCGACAATCTGGGGCTCCTCGCCTTCTCCCTTGAAATCCCCGTAGAACAGGAGCGCAG
>Ga0265323_10001587_pt1 | contig 10970 bp, 9 predicted proteins | sample 41225metaG_FD_193580 | JGI IMG/M metagenome (GOLD analysis project Ga0265323, IMG submission 193580) | Rhizosphere microbial communities from Carex aquatilis grown in University of Washington, Seatle, WA, United States - 4-12-25 metaG | ecosystem: Host-associated > Plants > Roots > Rhizosphere >... | reverse complement strand
GCATATCGTGGCGCAGGAGCCGCTGATCCAGGCCGTCGTCGACAATGCCCGCAACGCCGCGCTCCGCGATCCGCGCTTCCCGTCGGTGACGGCCGACGAAGTCGCCCAGCTCGAAATCGAGATCAGCGTGCTCACCGAACCCCTGCCGCTGTTCTTCAGTTCGCCCAAAGATCTCCTGCAGAAACTCCAGCCCGGCAAAGACGGCGTGGTGCTTCAGATCGGCGGGCGCAGTGCGACGTATCTACCGCAAGTCTGGGAACAAATCCCCGACAAGGTGGAATTCCTCAATAGCCTCGCCGAAAAAGCCGGCTGCGAAGCCTCGGACTGGCGCGGCCCGGGCGTGTCCGTGTCGATCTACCACGTGGAGTCGTTCAAGGAGTCAGACGCGGGAAACCGCTGATCCGCGCTGATAATTCTCGTCTAGTCCGCGGAGAGGTCCGGGTAGGTTCACTGCTTTCGCATCGCTTTCATCTTATCCAAATTATCGCGAATCGCCGGGGCCGCCGGGTTGAGACGGGCGGCAATCTCCAGTTGACCGATCGCAGCCTCTAATCGCCCGGTGCCGGCATACTGCACGGCAAGATTGTTGCGGGCATCGACATAATCCGGCTTGAGCCGCACGGCCTCTTCATAGTGGGCGATCGCCTCGGGAATCCGTCCGGGCATCTGCGCCAGTGCATTGGCGAAGTTGTTGTGCGCCTCAGCTGAGTCCGGCCTGAGGCGCACGGCTTCTTCGCCACGCACGATGGCTTCGGGCAGCCGACCGGGGGCTTTCGCCAGCGCCACGGAGAGGTTGTAGCGAGCCTCGAAAGAATCGGGTTCAAGGCGCACCGCCGTTTCGAAGTGTGCGATGGCGTCGGCCAGCCGCCCGGGCATTTGCGCAAGGACCTGGGCGAGATTGCTGTGCGCCCCGGCAAAGTCCGGCTTGAGGCGCGCAGCCGTTTCGTAGTGCGCGATAGCTTCGGGCATCCGCCCGGGTATTTTCGCGAGAATCACGGCGAGGTTATAGTGGGTTTCGGCCCAGTCCGGCTTGAGCCGCAACGCCTCTTCAAATTGCGCCACGGCCTCGGGCAACCGTCCGGGCATCTGCGCCAGGGCCAGGCCGAAGTTGTTATGCGCACTGGCATCGGTAGGTTTGGCCTGCAGAGCCGCTTCGTAGTGGGCCATGGCCTCGGACAGCCGTCCGGGCATTTTCGCCAGGGCCAGGGCCAGGTTGTTATGCGCCTCGGCATAATTGGGATTGATGCGCAACGCCTCTTCGTAGTGCGCGAGGGCGTCCGGCAATCGGCCGGGCATCCGCGCCAGTATGATACCGAGGTTGCAGTGCCCGCGGGAAGTGCGGGGATTCCGGGCAACGGTGTCTTCCCAAATGCCCAACGCGCTGCGGTAGTCTTGGTTTCGATGAACGGTCAGCGCGCCGAGTGCGACCGCCCCGATGCCGAGGAGCACAAAGGCGCGGCGCCGAACGAGCCCGTAACCGACGAGCGTCACAAGCACGACCACCGCCGCCAACGACAAATACATCCGGCTTTCGGCCATCGGCTGGTCCGCGATCGGCACGACCGTCGACGTGGGCGCCAGAATCAGAAAAAACCAACAACCGAGGAACCCCGCCGTCGGTGCCCGCCGCCAGGCGATCGCGACTCCGACCAGAATCACGACGATGATCAGCGCGTACGGCGCCACTACCAGCGGGTCTGTCGCCAGAATTTCCCTACCATAATCGAACACCAGTGGATGCGGCCAGAACGCGAGTTTCACGTAATCCGTGACGACGCGCAGCTCCGTCAGCGCATAGGTTGGCCAACTGACACCGGCCTGAAAACCCACACTGACCGCCGCCAGAGACGAACGATGCATTAGAAAACCCAGCAACAACCAAGAAGCGGCCAGGCCCATGTAATACCAACGACGGCTCTTCAGCGCGGCTCGAAACGACCCGCTGACAAACACCCGGTCGTAAAGCAGCACCAGTACGGGTGCGGTGACCATAACCTGCTTCGTGGCCGTCCCGCAGAGGCAGGCAGTCACAGACAGGATTAACCAACAGTTACGGCTGTCAGCCGTAACTGACCGGATGAAGCCATACAGCGTCAGCAGATAAAACAGGCCCATCAGCGACTCGGCTCGCTGGCTGATATAGGTCACGGCTTCCGTTTGCAGTGGATGCAGCGTCCAAAGCAAGGCGGCAAACGCGGCCAACGGCAGGGCCGCTTCGCCATAGCGTTGCCCTAGACCCGGCAAGAGCAGCGTACGCCGCACAATTCCCAGCAGCGCGAGCCCGGCGCAGATATGGAAGAGCAGATTGACGACATGATACCCGCGCACCGACATTCCGCTTTCGGCGTAATTCAACGCCAACGTCAGGTTGAGCAATGGCCGGGCGGCAGTCATCCCATCAGCCGGCGGTGTAAGAACGTCGACGATCTGCCCGAGATGCCGGATGGACGGATTATCGCCGATCGACCCATTATCATCCAGCAAGAGCGGAACATCGAAGCTGTTCCAATACGCCCCCAGCGCCGCGAGCGTCAGGAAGGCGGCGACCACCAGCACGCGTCGGCCAGCCACCGCACCGGGAACGCCGGCGGGGATCGTGGGGCTGGGGGCACGACTCATGGGGGCGCATGCTGGACTGCACGCAATCGGTGGCAAAGCCGATTTTGCCGATGCAACCGGTGGAGTCGTTTACCGAGTCGTCCGATGGAAACCGCCAACACCAAAATCCTGTAGCTTTTACATCAAGGTCGCAAAGAGCGCGAAGAAGCTCACCACTTCCAACTCCTTCTTTGCGGACTTGGCGACCTTCGTGTAAAGTGCAGAGGCTTGAGGCGATTGGCATAATTCCCGCCAATCCGAAACGATGCTTCGGACGTAGCCGCCAACGTCAGGAGGCTGTAGCTCTGTGCTCTAATGCAGGCCTCTGTGAGCTCCGTGTCCAAATGCATTTCCTGGAATTACTTCTTCTCCGGCAGCGCGGCGGCGACTTCCTGGCCGAGCGCGGCCACGGCGTCGCTCAACGCGCGGGTCAACGCGGCGTAGTCCCGGCCGTCCCAGACCACGTCGGGCATGGTGATTGTCTTGCGGACGACCACCTCGGAAGTGGCACCGGCGGACGTGATCTCCAGCGTCGCCGCGAAACGCGCCGCTGCGGCGCCGCCTCCCGTCGATTGCACGCCTTCGCAACGCACGATGCCGATGGCGATGTCGAAATCGCGCTCCTGGTCGAAGGGGAAGGGAGAGGCGAAGACCCGGCCGGTTTTCGCGTCGGCCAACAGGCGGGCGCGCACCGCCCGGGCAATGCTGGCCTCCAGCGGCTCGGCCCAGCGGGCGTACTCGTTGTACACGAGTTCGTTTTCACCCCGGCGCAGGACGAGCAGGTCTTTCTTCAGATACGGCGCGACGTCCACCGGCTTCAGACCCAGCCGTAGCGTGCCGCTGGTGGGGCGTGCGACCTGATTGTCCAGCGCCGGGCTGGCCAGCGTGTAGTAACGCGTCGAGTCGGCCTGCGGCGGTGGGATGACATTGCAGCCGGCGACCAGCAGAAGGCAGACGGCGGACGACAGAAGGCGGAGGCGGAAACTCGGCAGGGTGGCTTTCATTTTCGTAGTTTTCGAGGGTGGCGCGGTCATCGCTTACTGCGGCGGTTTGCGGCCGGAGATCAACGCGGTCGGGTTGCGCTCGAGGAAATCCGCCAGGCGCTGCACGGCGTCGGCCGCGGCGGCGAGACGGGTAAACGCCAGGTCTGCGTCGGCGCCGAGATTTTGCTGGGCATTGACGAACCGGCGCAGCGTGACGGCGGAGGCGTTGAACGACTCCAGCGTCCGCTTCGCCTCGGCCAACGTGTCGCCGAACTTGGCGCCTGCGGGATCGATCTGCGCATCGAGCTTGGCCAGGACGCCGCGCAGGTCGGCGATGGCGGCGTCGAGGTGGACGAACGCCTGCTTGAACTCGGGTGAGGACGCGAGGGCGTTCACGGACTGCCCCGCCTTGGTCCATTCGGCGAGGAGACCCTTGACCTCGATCGTGTTGACCTGCTTGCGCGTGTCGACCAGCAGCCCCTTCAGCTCCTTGGAGAGGCCGGCGAAATCCACTTTTCGCAGATCGGAAAGAATCACCGAGAGGCTGGCCTGGTATTCCGAGATGGCCGAGGGCACGGCCGGCACGATGGCGTATTTCGACTCGGGGGCTCTCGTGTCCGGGGGATATTCATGGGGATTGTAGAAATCGAGCTCCACAAACAGGAGCCCTGTGGCGAGGCCCATGACGCCGAGTTGCGCCCGCAGTCCGTGGTCGATGAACTTTTGCAGCACGTCGCGATCGGACACATCGATGTTGGTGCCGTCGCGGTCGGCGATGACGTTGCGGCTCAACTCGCAGGCGACCGCCACCATCGACTGGTTCTGCGCGGCATCGTAGCGCACATTGAGGTCGACCACGCGGCCCACCCGCACGCCGCGCAGCTTGACCGGCGAGCCCAGGTCGAGGCCATGGATCGATTCGTTGAAATAGACGACGAACCGCTGCGGCCGGGAGAAGAAGTTCACGTCGCCGAAGGAGATCAAGGCGATGAAGCCCAGCACGAATGCACCGATGACAAATAGACCGATGACGGTGGGACTAACCTTGGTTTTCATGGGCAGGTGCTCCTAAGTGCATTTTGGGCTTCGACCGGAATGACAAAACAAAAGTTCAGGCGGATCGGGCGGGAGGTTCGACGCGACGGAGAAACTCGGTCACGCGGGGATCGTTGCTTTCGCGGACGAGGCGGCGCGGATCGCCCTCGGCGATGATGCCCTGCTCGCCGCGGTCGAGCAGGATCACGCGATCGGCCAGGCTGAAGATCGATTCGAGTTCGTGCGAGACGACGATGCACGTCGTGCCGAAGTTGTCGCGGATCTGCCGGATGAGCTCGTCGAGCTTGCGGGAGGTGATGGGGTCGAGGCCGGCCGAGGGTTCGTCGAAGAAGACGATGGCCGGATCGAGCGCCAGGGCGCGGGCGAGCCCGGCGCGTTTGCGCATGCCGCCGCTGAGTTCCGCCGGATAATAATCCTCGAAACCCGACAGCCCCACCTGGGCGAGCTTGAGGGTCGCGACTTCCTCGCGTTCACGCTTGGTGAGGTCGGTGTGCAGCTCCAGCGGCAAAGCGACATTCTCCCGGATGGACAGCGATGTCCACAATGCGCCGCTCTGGTAGAGGACCCCGAAGGTTTTGAGCACCTCGCGCCGCGACCGGACATCCTGATCGTCGAAGCGCTGGCCGAAGAAGCGGACCTCGCCTTGCATGGGCCGAAGCAGGCCGACGATATGCCGCAGGAGCGTGCTCTTGCCGCACCCGCTGCCGCCGATGACGAAGAAGATCTCGCCGCGCGGCACCGCGAAGGAGACATTCTTGAGCACGACCGTACCGTCGTAGCCGCACTCCAGGGCGGAGACTTCGATGGCGGGAGGGCTGGGGGAAATCTCGCTCATGGTTTTACCACCCGAGGATGTGGAACACCACGGCGTAGAGCGCGTCCGCGATGATCATCAGCAGAATCGCCGTCACGACGGCCGAGGTGGCGGCCCGGCCCACGCCTTCCGCGCTACGGTCGGCCTGCATGCCGCGCATGCAACCGGACAGGCCGATGATCAGGCCGAAGGTGACCGCCTTGATCAGGCCCGTGGCGACGTCGGACAGGTCGACGATCGTCAGCATCTCCACCCAGTATGCGGTGGGCGGAATCTCGAGCACGGTCTTGGCGATCGCCATGCCGCCGAGGATGCCGAGGCAGTTGGCATAAAGCGCCAGCAGTGGCGTCATCACGGCGAGCGCGACGACCCGCGGCACGATGAGGAAATCCACCGGCGAGACGCCGAGCGTGACGAGGGCGTCGATCTCCTCGTTGGCCTTCATGTTGGCGATTTGCGCTGCATAGGCGGCGCCGGTACGGCCGGCCAGCACGACCGCGGTCATCACCGCGCCCATCTCGCGCACCGTGCTCAGCCCGACGAGGTCGGCCACCCAGATGTCGCCGCCAAACAGCCGCAGGACGATCGCGCCGGTGTAGGCGAGCGTCACGCCGACGAGAAAGCTCGTCAGGCTCACGATGGGCAGCGCCATGGCGCCGCATTGCTGCATCTCCGCGACGCAATCGCGCCAGCGGAACCGCTGGGGCTGGCGGGCGAGAGCCGTGGCGCTCAAGACGAATTCTCCCACGAAGTGCGCAAACCCCCGGACCTCCCGCCACAGGCCTTGCGCCGTCACCCCGACCACCGACAGAAAATTCGCCGAACGGTCGAAAGGCACGCTGGTGCTTTGCGCCACCTCGAACTGGGCGAGGAGCGTCCGCACTTGCTCCGGGAAAGACGTGGTGTCGCAGAACACGCCGGCCACCCGGCACCACTGCTGCGCCTCGTGGAGAAACAGCAGGAGCGAGCTGTCCCAGGTGACCATGCCCTCCGGCACGAGGCGTACGCGTTGCGGCGATTGCGCACCCAATACCTTGGTCCAATCCGGCCGAGAGCTCGTGATCCGCCAGTGGCCGGACAGCGTCAACACGAGTTCGTCGCCATCGGTGCGAGCCGACACCTGCGCTGCACTGGTTTCCGGGCTGGCGGACATCGCGGGTATCATCGACCACCAATGTCTCCGCCGCAAAACCAAATTTCGATGGCCTCGCGCGAGCGGCGGCGTTTGCATCGTGGCCTGCCATGCGGTTTCGCACCTTTCTTTTCGACCTCGACGGCACGCTGATCGATCATTTGCGCGCGATCCATCGCAGCTACTGCCACACGCTGCCCCAGCTCGGCTATCCCGCCCCCACCCTCGAGCAGGTGCGGCGCGCCATCGGCGGCGGCCTGGAAAACGCCATGCGCAAGTTTGTCCCTGAATCGCGCCTGGCGGAGGCGCTGGCCATCTACCGGCCTTATTGGGACGAAACCATGCTCGACGACGTGGAACTGCTGCCCGGCGCCCGCGAACTGCTCGCCTATTTGAACGAGCGCGGCGCAACCTGCGCCGTATTCACCAACAAGCACGGCCCGTCCTCCCGCCGGGTGTGCGAGCATCTCGGGATTGCGCCGCTCTTGCGCGCCGTTTACGGCGCGACCGACACGCCGTGGGTCAAGCCGCAGCCGGAGTACGCCGCCCGCGTGCTCGCCGAACTCGGGGCCGACGCCGCCAGCACGCTGCTCGTCGGCGACTCGCCCTTCGACGTGCAGGCCGCGCGCAACGGCGGTTTCGCCGCCTGCTGGTGCGTCACCACCGGCACGCACGATGCGCAGGAACTGCGCGCCGCCGGGGCCGATCGCATTTTCACTGGCCTCGGAGCCGTGCGCGACGCGCTGGTCGATTGAAGGCCCGTCGCCCGCTGGTCACCGCCCGCGCACCGCCGTGACTTTGGGCTGCACGCCCACGCCTTCGAACCGCAGGTAGAAGCTGCCCAGCAGGCCAGGCTCGATCCAGACTTTGCGCACTTTGGGCATCGGTGCGGTCACATAGCTGCCGCTCACGACCCGCCAGCGTTGGCCGTTGGCGAGTGCGATTATGGTGCCCGGGGTGAACCCCGCAAACACGCCGACGATCTCGGTTTCGGCCTTCTCATACTCAACCTCGGTGCCAGGTGGGAGAATCACCTTGGAGAAGAAGCCGGCGATGCCGCCGCTTTTCGCGCCGCGGGCCTGGGTCGTCGTCTGGGCCTGGGCCGTTGCCGCCTCGGCCTTGGCGGCCTGCACTTGGGCCGTGGCCCGCGCCTCCGCCTCCGCTTTGGCCGCCCGCACCTGCTCCACCGCCTTCGCCTCGGCTTCCGCCGCCGCCGTGCGCCGGGCTGCTTCCAGCTCGCCCGCGCGGTAACGCAGCACGAGCGCATCCAGCCGCGTCAATTCCGCGGGCGTCAACTTGTCGAGCCCCGCGGCGTTGAACTCCGCCGGCGGCACGGTCTGGGTGAACGGCTCCGCGGCCCGTCCGGCGAGACCGACGGAACAGCACACGGCCAAGGCCAACCGCGGCACGATTTTCATGCGCCTATTGAGCGGACAATCGGCCGCCGGCGTCAATCACGTGATGCGATTACAGTACTTCCTCCGCCGTCCACTCCATCCTTGCCAACGCCACCGGCCGCAGATCATTTCCTTGGAACCTTTACTGCCTCGTGAACGGCCCCATTTCCCGCCTGCTCGATCCATCGCGGATCATCCTCCACGTGCAAAGCACGCGCCGCACCGCCGCGCTCCTCGAGGTGGCGCAACAGCTCCGGGGCCATCCCGAGGTGACCGATTTCGACGGTTTCTACCGCGATTTGCTGGCGCGCGACCAACTCGACACCACCTGTCTCGGCCATGGCCTCGCGCTGCCGCACGCCCGCACCGAGCACGTGCGGTCCATCGTGATGGTGGTGGGCCGCAGCGAGCGCGGCATCCTCTTCGATCACGATCAAGAGGACGTGCGCTTGATGTTGATGCTTGGCACCCCGCGGTCGAAGCCCGGCGACTATTTGCAGATCTTGGGCGCACTCTGCAAATTATTGAAGGACGATGCCAATATTGAGGCGCTCCTCACTGCCGCCACCCCGGAGGATTTCATCCGGACCGTGGTCGCCGCCGAGGAAAAACGGCTCGTCGCGGTTAATGTTGCCCGGTCAAACGTGCCCGTGCCGGCGTGAGGCGGGCCGCCGGGCGGGCCGGCCGCGCGGTCACGATCCGTCGACCACCGACACGCATTGGTAGAGAATGCGTCCACCCGGATAAGGCGTGGTGCCCGTCACGAAAAGTTTCCGTCCGATTGCCATGAAGGGCATGCCACTGGCGAGGCGCGGCGCGAGGCCGTTTTCCTTTTCGAGCGCCGCGACCCACTCGGCGTCCTGCGCCAGCACGAACGCGCCGTTGGGCGGGGTGATCAAAATCGAGAGCGTGGCGACGCGCGCGGCCCGGCGTCCGGCGACGGGCACGCCCTCGGCGGCCACCGGCAGCGCGCCGGGGACGGAGACCTGCTGGGCCTGCCTGACCTCCAGTTTGATCATCCGCGCCACGGCTTCCGGTCCGGATTCGCCGAGGACCGAGGCCACCCAGTCGAGCAGCAGATTGCGGACGGCGTTCAGATCGGCGGCGAGCGCGATGGGGTCCATGCCCCCGCTCTTGTGGATGGCTTTGACCAGGCTGGAAATTTCCTTGAGGTAAACGTTCTTCTGCGCGCCCGGGATGTAGTACATCACCACCAGGTGCACCGGCTTCCCGTCCGCGGCTCCGTAGTCGATGCCTGGAGACGACCAGCCGATGGCGCAGAAGAGCTCGCCCTCCTCGCGGCGCGCCCGCACGTGCGGCACGCCCACGCCCATGCCGATGCCGGTGTTGCACTCCTGTTCGCGCAGTTTGACCTCCTCAATCATGTCGGTGCCGACCTCGATGTCCGGGTTGGCGTCCAGAATGCGGGCGAGGAACTCCAGGGCGCGTTCCTTGCCCGCGTCGGGCAACTCGAAGAGCCGGCCTTCCTGCAGTGCGGTCAGAATGCTACGCATGGCCCCTATCCGAACGAAGAGCCGCGCCGAGACAAGACTTCGTTATCGGCCGGCCCCGCGGCGCCCCCGCGCGAATCTCAATCCAGGCCAAACCGGCGGACGAACCACATCTTGACCGCGTGCGTCAGCACGCTGTAGGCGAGAAGGAATCCGGCGATCCAGACAAAAAACATCGGGGGCAACGGCGTCAGCCCGATGAAACTCGCCACCGGCGAGAACGGCAGCCAGACACCGACGGCCATGACGAGCAGGGTGGTAAACGTCATCGTCTTGGACGCCCGGCTCTGGATGAACGGGATGCGTTGGGTGCGGATGATGTGGACGATCAGGGTCTGCGTGAGCAGCGATTCCACGAACCACCCCGTGTGAAAGAGCTGTTCGAGATGCGCGCTGGCCGTCGTGGCGACGGCCCCTCCGGCCGGCACGACGTAGGCTTTGCACCCGAAGAAATAGAGCATCAGGAAGAACGTCGCGTAGTCGAAGAGCGAACTGATCGGCCCGATGAAGAACATGAATTTCTGGATGCTCTTGATATTCCACCGCCGCGGGCGCGAGAGGTACTCCGCATCGACGTTGTCGAGCGGGATGCCGACCTGCGAGAAATCGTAGAGGAGATTGTTTACCAGCACCTGGATGGGCGCCATGGGCAGGAACGGCAGGAAGTAGGCGCCGCCGACGACGCTGAACATGTTCCCGAAGTTGGAACTGGCGCCCATTTTGATGTACTTGATGATGTTGCCGAAAACCTTGCGGCCTTCGAGAATGCCGTCCTCGAGCACGAGCAGGCTTTTTTCGAGGAGGATGATGTCGGCCGACTCCTTCGCCACGTCCACGGCGGTGTCGACGGAGATGCCGACGTCGGCGGCCTTCATCGCGAGCACATCGTTGATGCCGTCGCCCATGAACCCGACGACGTGGCCCTGCGCCCGCAGCGTCTTGATGACTTTTTCCTTTTGATCGGGCGTGAGGCGCGCGAGCACGTTGGCCTCGTCGACCTCCTTCGCGAACGCCGCTTCGTCCATGGCGGCGAGCTGCGGTCCGGTCGCAATGCGCGTAATCGGCATGGCGACGTCGTGGCAGACCTTGCGCGTGACGAGTTCGTTGTCGCCGGTGAGAATCTTCACCGTCACGCCGGAGCGGGTGAGCGCATCAATGGCCTTGGCCGAGGTGTCCTTGGCCGGATCGAAAAAAGCGATGTAGCCGAGCAGAATCAACTCCGACTCGTCGGCCACCGAGAAGGTGAGCTTGGACCGGTCGAACTCGCGGTAGGCGATCGCCAGGACGCGGTAACCGTCGGCACTGAGCGTGCGGTACTCGTCCATCAGGTCGTCGCGGATGAGGCGGATCAGCGGATTGATGTCCTCGTCGACCTGATAGTGGTCGCACGCCGCCGAGACTTCCTCGACCGCGCCTTTGCAGATCAGCACGTGGCGGTCCTCGTAATCGATCACCACCGACATGCGGCGGCGTTTGAAG
>Ga0265323_10001585_pt1 | contig 10977 bp, 12 predicted proteins | sample 41225metaG_FD_193580 | JGI IMG/M metagenome (GOLD analysis project Ga0265323, IMG submission 193580) | Rhizosphere microbial communities from Carex aquatilis grown in University of Washington, Seatle, WA, United States - 4-12-25 metaG | ecosystem: Host-associated > Plants > Roots > Rhizosphere... | reverse complement strand
CGTTTGAACAACTTTGACCGAACTGATGCCGATATCGATGCCAATCACAGTACGACCACTGCACAGCGACTTCTGCAGCCTGCGCAATTCAGGGCTGAGCGCGGGCTTTTCCTGTCGTTGAACGCTATTCTTTTCTTCAGCCATATTTCGCTTAACCTTCTCCCCAACTTCCGGCAACAACTGTGAGGCTCAGGGGAACGCCAACGACCAAAGTCACTTTCTGATGAACAGTCCTGGTTAACCCGTTATAAATTCCGCTTGCCGTGATCAAGATGTCACTCCCGGATGTTTCGACCCACATCGTATAACTCCCTCCAGAAAACGACTCGTTCCGGGGATCAGTGGGATTCGGGCCGGCAGCAGCCGGATAAGCCGTTGTCCGCCACGACCCGTCCGTTGTCCCGTCAGGAGCCGTTCCCAAGACATAATATATCGCTTTATTGAGACCCGCCTCGGCCAAATAAATTGCCTTGGTGGAATTGCTAACGTAATCTGCTTTTCTGATAGCAGTATCTACTGAAAAAAGAAAGATCGTCGTAAAGACCGCCAGCACAAACATGAACATCATTGTGATAAGTAATACGCTGCCGCGATCACCGTTCTTTTGTGTCAATTTGTTCATAAGCGGATCGAGAGGCCCATTAAAGATTCCTTGGCCTGACCTTAGTGCGCATGTGCACCGTTTCACCGTAATAGACTGATGTGAGGTCAATGGTTATTAAATTGCCGCTTTGGCTGAACACCGCCGTTCCGGGAGGTTTCACATACGTTATCGCTATCGGACTTTGGCCCAAGGTATCCGTGGCACTCGCCCTGAGTAAATAGTAAGAAGTTGCGTTATAAGGCGGGTACGGCCCAGCATCCGTCGGATTATACAAATAATACTTGTATTGTGCAGGACCCCCACCAAGGTCTGCCGTGAAACTAACACTGTAATCCGTCAGCGCATCGATACTGGTCGCCTTACGAAGATTTCTGACTATGTTGTCAACCGCCTGTGTCATTTCGGACTTGATAATGATCCGGTTCTGGCTCGCATCCCAGGTTCGAAAACAGGTCATGTAGACAAAAATGATCGAGCCCGAAAGGATTACAAAAATCCCCAAACTGATGATCAATTCCATTACCGTAAACCCTGTCTTTTTCATACTCTCGCTACGGGGACGGATTTGTAAAAAGGGTCACCAGGCTAACAATCTGTTCTGTCCCTTGGAAAGTCCAGTAGACGTTGACCGTCACCTGTTTGGGGTTTCCGGAAACCAACACTTCACGGCTGTAATCAGAAAAAGCTCCGCCGATGCTGCTTTTCGCTGAGGCATAGGTATCGATATTCGCCCAACTGGAGGCGTTTTTGACGGCTTCCATCTGCTCCTGAGCCAGGTTCAGTGCAATGGTCTGCCCTTCCACACTCTGATCAGAGGTAATAGCTTGAGAAAATGCCAGCACCACTGGCACCACACCAAAGACCAACACTGCTATGGCCAGGATGATTTCCAATATTGTAAAACCGTCGCTGGGGATAGCGGCTCTTTGTATCACAAGCCTATTGATCCTTAGCAACCACTGCCGTTGGTGATACAAAGCACACTGCCTGCAGTCCCGGCCTTGGTGACCGCGCCAGTAGTAGAGCTGATCGCGCTAATGGATCCATCGCCAGCAGTCCCCACTGACCAAATCGAATAAAACTTGCCGTTGAGGATATAGTTGTACTGCGTACCTGCAGCCGCGAAAGGATCGGTTAACGCCGACGGGAGGATCTGGGGAGTCGCCGCGATCAGAGTCGTGCCCAATGTGGTCGTGGTCGCCGGATAAGCATTCGGTGAGGCATTCGTATAATAAGATTCCAGTGACGATTGTTCCGCTTTAAGTTCGGCCTTCACCTTACTGATGTTGGCCTGGTCCTGCATACCTTTCAAGCGTGGCACAGCGACGCTGATCAGGATCGCGATGACGGACAGGACCACCAGGATTTCCAGGATCGTAAAACCTTTTTTGTTCATTTTTTTCTCCTTTGTTATCTGCTTAACGTTGAATCGTTTTAACCATATCGAACATGGGCAAAAGCACTGAGGATAACATCACGCCAACAATGGCCCCTAACAAAGAAATAAAAACGGGCTCAATAAAGACTAATAAATTCTTAGTCGAAAATTCGACCTTATTTTCATAAAAATCCGCCACTTTTTCAAGCATTAAAGCCAACTTTCCCGACTCCTCACCTATTGATATCATATATACCACATCTTTGGGGAATTCTGAATGCTTCATAAGTGGCCTATGAACACCTTCCCCCTTTTCTACGCTGACCAGAACCTCATCTACAATAAGAGCAAAGACGGAATTGTCAATCACCTCTTTCAGGATATCCAGCCCCTGCCGGATCGGGACTCCTGAATTTAATAAAGCTCCCAGGGTGCGGCAAAAACGCACAACAAGGATTTCACTGATCAAGGTTCCAAATAAGGGCAACTTCAAAAGGAAACGATCCCAAAGGTCCCGGCCGAATTTTGTCTGAAAAGACATCTTTATTGCTGTAACTGTCCCGCCGATCAGGATCAAAAACAACCACCAATAATGTTGCAACGTCATACCGGCTGAGTACATGAATCTTGTTGTTAGGGGCAGCGGAACTCCTGCCCTGTTAAAAATCTCGACGAAACGTGGCATGACCAATGTCAGAATGATCGTGATAACCCCCGAACCTGCGGTGATCAATATCGCCGGATAAATAAGCGCGCCCTTGATCTTCTGCCTCAAACTCTCCTGTTGCTCCATGTATTCTGCCAGCGTCCTTAAAACAGCATCTAGCGTTCCTGACGTTTCGCCCACCAGCACCATTTTAGAAAAGAACATGGAAAAAATTCTAGGATACTTTTCCATGGCGTCCGATAATGAGGACCCTTCAGAAACCATTTTTGAGACCTTGCGAATGACATCAGCCAAATAGGGATTGGACAATTGCCCGGCGATACTTCTCAGGGCGCCCAATAACGGGATGCCGGCGTTGACCATGCTGGCAAGGTTGGTGGTAAAGATCATCAAGTCATGGATTGTGACCCGAGTGACGGGTACCGGCTGCGCAGCTGACCCGGTTGTCTCTTTAGGGCTGGCTATCGCGCCTGAAATGATCTTCACCGGCGTGTACTGCTGCTCACGCAAACGATGGATGGCCTCCTGCTGAGAAGGTGCTTCAAGGCTGCCCGTTAACAGCTGACCGACGTTATTCCTGGCTTTATACGAATACAACGGCATTGGGATGCTCTTATAATTATTCCTGCTGCGTCACTCGATACACTTCTGCCGGGGTCGTTATACCAGCAGTGACTTTCTCCATACCACAGTCCCGCAAGCTCTGCATTCCTGATGCCACTGCCGTACGGTGGATCTCGTCAGCCGAGGCTTTGCTCAGGATCAAAGAGCGAATCTGATCATTGAGCCCCATCAGCTCATAGATGCCGGTACGTCCTTTGTAGCCGGTCATCATACAGAAGCCGCAACCTTTCCCACCGCATTCCTTGCAAATCAGTCGCACGAGGCGTTGCGCCATGACAGCGATGACCGATGAGGTCAAAAGATACGGTTCGACGCCGATATCCAAAAGGCGCGTGACCGCGCCAGCGGCATTATTGGTATGCAGCGTTGCCAAGACCAAATGTCCGGTCAGCGCTGCCTGAATGGCGATCTGCGCGGTTTCAGGATCACGGATCTCGCCGACCATGATCACGTCCGGATCCTGTCTGAGGATCGCGCGTAAGCCACGTGAAAAGGTCAGGTCGACTTTCGTGTCGACCTGGATCTGGCGGATGCCGGGTAAACGGTATTCGACCGGGTCTTCGATCGTTACGATCGACTTTTCAGGCGTATTGATCGTGCTGACCGAAGAATAGAGCGTTGTGGTCTTGCCACTACCGGTCGGACCGGTCACCAAAATAATCCCATTCGGACGCAGCAAAAGAGCGCGATATTTCTCAAGAACATCATCCTTGATACCGATCTTCTCCAACCCTAAAAGAATATTGCCGGTGTCTAATAGCCTCATGACAACATTCTCGCCGTAAACCGTGGGCAAAAAAGAAACGCGGATATCAATGCGCCGGTTCTCCATCTCCATTTGGATCCTTCCGTCCTGGGGTTTGCGATGCTCGGCGATATCCAGGCTGGCCATGATCTTAATGCGCGAGACGATCGCGGCCCTGAATTGTTTGGGAGGCTGAGCTTGCTGGTGAAGAATCCCGTCGACGCGAAAACGGATGTTCAAGGAATGCTCTTCCGGCTCCACATGAATGTCCGAAGCGCCTTCCGACACGGCTTTGGCAATTATCAGGTTGACGAACTTCACAACGGGCGGCTCCTCTCCGATGTTGTGCAACCGGAAAACGTCAACCTCTTCATCGTCCTTGACTCCGAGCTTGTTGTCATCAAGGGTCTTGATGATCTCCTGCATGTCGCCCTTGCCCATGTAAAAATCATCGATCGCCTTCCTGATCTCATCCTCGGTCGCGATGACCGGATCGATGATGAGCCCGGTCTTCAAAGCCAGTTCATCCAAAACATAAACATTGAACACATCGACCATTGCGCAGGTCAACGTGTTAGCGAATTTCAGGATGGGGATGACCAGGTGTTTGCGCGCCAGCTCCTCGGGAACGAAATCAATAATCTTGGAATCGATGAGCATGTACCCAAGCTCGATGCGGGGAATGTTCGCCTCTTCGGCGATGAAATCGACCAGCTTTTCCTGGGTGATGACACCCAGCCTAGGCAAGACTGCGATCAGGCTGTCGCCGCTAGACCGTTCCTCCTGTCTGGCCTGGTCCAACTGCTCCTGGGTGATGACACCCTTTTCCAGAAGCAGCTCACCAACTGATCTTTTAGAATATTTTTTCATAACGGAATTTGTTCTCCTTGATCGCCGACCGTCTAAACACGATTGATCAGCTCTGAAACTTTGTGCAGTAATTCGTTAATGTCTAAAGGTTTATTGCAAGAAACATCAGCGCCCACCTGTGAACAAAGATCCAGTTCCGACTTATCCGCAACTGCAGTGGTCATGATGAGGGGGATCTTCCTGAAACGCTTGTCCGCCTTAAGAAGTGCGCACGCCTTAACGCCGTCCATCTTGGGCATCATCCAATCCATGACAATGAGGTCAGGGGCCGTTTGTTTGACGACAGCGATGGCTTCCATGCCGTTCGTAGCTTTCAGAACGTCATAGCCTGCCGCCAGCAGTCTTGACTCCAGCAATGTAAGGAAACTTTGTTCGTCATCGACGATAAGGACCACCTTTTTTTTGGGCTGTTCCGCCATAACCATCCTTCTGTTAAAGGCTCATATTTTTACCGGTCTTTTCTGCAACTTTTTCAGTCTTCAGGACAGGTTCGTCGAGGCAGGTATTGAAAAAATCATCTGCCGCGCGAATGTAGGGGCTGTCCTTGTAAAGTTCTTTCAACTTCACCAAAGCCTCGTGCGCCGCAGAACATTTGCCGAACTTGCTGGCGTAGATGGCTACTATCTTGTACAGGCAATAATCTCCTTTGCCCGAATGGGGAAATTCTTCAAAAATCATTTTGTACGTCTTAATCAGCTCGGAATTGCGATAAAGGTCATTAGGGGGATTCTTGATGACGTCGTCTTCCAGGCTGTCGGCATAAGATAAAAGACCGGAAAGGATGTCCATATCCTTCCCAACGGCCTTGGTGTCCACAAAAACCTCGTGTGCCCCGTCATTCTTAAGAAGCGGCGCCTCTTTGGGCGAACGGATGATGTGAGGAGTAATGAAGACCGTGAGTTCGGCATTCTCGATGTCCGTGTTATGCCGCTGAAACAACCAGCCGATCAGGGGGATCGACTTGAGGAAAGGTATGCCTTCTTTTGTCCGGTCATCCTTCCTGTTGATGAGCCCGCCGATAATGATAGTATCATTGTCCTTAACGCGGATCGTGGCATCCGCCTCCCGAGTATCAATGCGCGGTCCCGCTGCCAGAGCGGCGAAGACAGCTGAAACCTCAGGATGGACTTTCATGGTGATCCATCCATCCGGAGAAACCTGCGGCGTCACACGGAGAGTCGTTCCGACATCAACGAACAGCGTGCTCTGCGTATTTCCCTGCGAATTGGAAGTGACCTGAGTATACGGATAGCGCTCACCGATGATGATGCGCGCCTCCTGGCCATTCAGTGTTGCTATCGACGGAGAAGCCAGAATGCGGGCTTTGTGTTTTTGTACCAGGGCATCTATCGTAAGGTCCGTTGAAATCCCCTTTAATACCGTTTTCCAATAAAACTCCTGGCCACCGTTAGTTGCTGGTAGATTGGTCTGCAATGCCATGGACTCAGGGGCTTTTGTCGCGCGGGAAAAAAGCCCGCCTCCCGCTGGAGCGTACTGCGCATTGGCTGTCACCCCCACATACTCGAGTTCTGTTGAGTCGATGTCCACGACCCTGGCCTCTATAAGGACCTGGATCGGGGCCACATCTATCTCGGCGATCAAGGCCTTGATCTTCTCCATCCTCCGGACATCATCCATGATGATGAGGCTATTGGTCGCCTCATTGACCTGAATGTCACCACGTTCCGAGATCGCCTTGCTCAACAACTGTTTGGCGTCTTTGGCAGCAAGGTAACTTAACGCGATCGATTCGGTGACCTGTTCCTGTTCAGATTTGGGGACAATGTAAATGATGTTTTCCTTGCGACTGAAGGTATAGCCATTAACACTTAAAATGGCGTCCAGGGCTTCATCCAAGGAAATATTCTTCAGCTGCGCTGATACTTTACCGGTAATGTCCTTTGTTATGACGAGATTCAGGTTATAGGAATAGGCCAGGGCTTTGAGGACAGAGGTCAGACTTGCATCGACATAATCGAGGTTGACATCTTTGAGCGGTTGCGCGGGAACCGTACCGTTCTGAGCCATAAGTGGCTCATAACCGATACTAAAAATAAAGATGAACAGCGCAATAAAAAGACACTTGGATGGCCGAATCAACAAGGTTTTTCCCCTGTTTTTACTCTTGATAATTAAATATATATACTTAGAGAATAGGATAAAAAAAGATAATATATTTTCAAATTTAGTCTAATACATACAAACAAATAGACAACTTAAAGTTATCTTTTTTCACATGTTCTTTTAAGCCTCAACTTGCACGATTTTCCTGTGAATTTCTGATAAATATTCCTGTGTTCAGCTCGACAGTCACACTTCTTATAATGAACATACTAGCACTGCCTGGAGATGTTTTTTGGTTGATTCGCCGATTGACTTTTAAATACTCGTCTGTTATCCTGAAACAGTTTCTGAGGAGAATCCCCATGAAAAAGATCAAAATTGCCGTCGTAGGCGTCGGGCATCTTGGCTCACGCCACCTGAAGGTTTACTCGCAGCTTAAGGACAAAGTCGAGCTGGTCGGCATTTCTGACCTGAACCCGGAAACCGGCCAGAAACTCGCCCGCGAGTACCGTACCATATTCTTCCCGGACTACAAAAAGCTCCTGGGTCAGATCGAGGCGGTCAATATCTGTACCCCCACGGTCAGCCACTTTGAAGTCGCGAGCTTTTTTCTGGACCATGGCGTCCACACCTTCATCGAGAAGCCCATTGCCATGGACGTCGCTCAGGCCGATACCCTTATCGCCAAGGCCCGCGCCCAAAATGTCAAGATCCAGGTCGGGCATATTGAGCGCTTCAACAGCGCGTTCCAGGCGATCAAGGACATTGCGCGCAACCCAATTTTCATCGAGTGCCACCGCCTGAACCATTTCCCGAACCGGTCCCTGGACATCGGCGTCACCATGGACCTCATGATCCACGACATCGACATCGTGCAGGGGCTCATGGACTCGCCTGTGAAGGAGATCCGCGCGATCGGTGTCAATGTCCTCACTGACAAGGACGACATCTCCAATGTCCGGCTGACCTTTGAGAACCGCTCCGTTTGCAACCTGACCGCGAGCCGCATCTCCCCGGAGATCATGCGGAAGATCCGCATCTTTGTGCCCAATGCCTATATCTCGCTTGATTACGTGAAGCAGGAAGCCTTTGTTTACCGCAAGGAGAACGGCGCGATCAACCGCACCGCGCTCCCCATTGAAAAGGAAGAGCCGCTCAAAAAAGAGCTCGAGCACTTCATTGACTGCGTGCGCGAGGACAAGAAGCCGCTGGTCGCCGGCGAAGAAGGCCGTGACGCGCTGAAGACCGCGCTCAACATCCAGGACATCATATGGAACGAACACCTGCGAAGATCATGATCGTGGCTGGCGAAGAGTCCGGCGACATGCGCGCCGCTGCCCTCATCCGGGCCATCAAGGGCTACGCCCCCCAGGTCCAGTTCTTCGGCATTGCCGGGGAACGCTGCCGCAAGGAAGGCGTCGACACGTTCGCCGACATCACGGACCTGGCCGTCATCGGTTTTGCGGAAGTCCTCAAACATCTCTCCCGCATCAAGAAGGTCTTTGACCATGCCGTCTGGAAAGCCAAAGAAGAGCGGCCGGATATCGCGATCCTCGTCGACTACCCCGGGTTCAACCTGCGCCTGGCCAGAGAGCTCAAAAAGCTGGGCATCAAGGTGGTCTATTACGTGAGCCCGCAGGTGTGGGCCTGGAAAGCATCCCGCGTCAAACTGATCAAAAAGTGCGTGGACCGGATGCTCGTGCTCTTCCCCTTTGAAGAAGAATTCTACGCCAAGCACGGTTACAAAGCCGATTTTGTGGGACATCCGCTCCTGGATGAGGTCCGTGCGGACCGGCGCCCCGGCGACCTTTTAAACAGCTTGGGGCTCAGCGAGAAGAAGCCGACCCTGACGCTCCTGCCGGGCTCACGCGAAAAAGAGATCACGCGGCATCTTCCGGTCATGCTCAAGGCCGCCGCTCTCCTGCAGAAAAAGCACCCGCGGCTTCAGGTCATCCTGCTGCAGGCGAAAAACATCCCGGACGAACTTTTTCGGAAATATCTGAAAGCTAGTTCACCGAGCATCAAGGTGACAAAGGATTACTACAACAGTCTCAACTGCGCGGACTTTTGCGTCGTCGCCTCCGGCACCGCGACGCTCGAGACCGCCATCATGGGCAAGCCTATGGCCGTCATCTACCGGACCAGCTGGCCCACCTGGCTCATCGCCAAGCTCGTCATCCGCATCCCCCATATCGCTCTGGTGAACATCGTAGCCGGCAAGAAGATCGTCGAGGAGCTCATCCAGACGAACGCGACGCCCCAAAAGATCGCTGATGCCATCAGCACTTTCCTGACCAAGCCGGAACAGGCCCGGAATATCCGCCAAGAGCTCACCAGCATCCGGTCAAAGCTCGGCACCTCGGGCGCCAGCCAGCGCGCGGCCAAGATCGTCATCAGCGAGCTTCCCACCAAATAATTATAAGAAGACCGCCCTTTAAGAAATCCGGACCTTGAACACCAATTTTTTCACTTTGACCGGTGTGTTTTGCGGAGAGCAGCAGGGCCGGTGAGCCTCATTGGGCCAGAAGATCGCGAACTCTCCGGCGTGGACGAGATGGGAGGCAATGTCGCGGGACGCTTTGAAGAATTGATAGTCCCCCTTAGGATCATATTCCGTCAGCGGTTCAAGGACATCTGCCGGCGCGGTCTGCATGATCTCGGAACCTTGGACCACGAACTGCAGGTCCGCGTAAACACGATGGGTCTCGAACTTCCCCTCTTCCGGCTTTTTCGTTTCATATTCCGAAGGGCGGACGAAAAGCTCGCGGCCATTGATCTCAATCTCACCAACAGGAATTTTCAAGACATTGTTAGCGCGGAGGAAAGAAACAACGGCGTCAGCTTGAGGCAGCTCATGGCGGAACAGATTTTCAATACGGTCAAAGATCATGCCTTGATCCACCCCTGAGATCTTTTCGGTAGAAAATTTCTTCCGGAGACCACTTTCTTTCCCGACACCTTCTCGATGTCCTCGCGCGTCCTTCCGGCCACGGCCCCGCCATCTTTCGCATCCCGCTCTAAAGGCGGCATGCCTTTTGAATCCCGGCCGCGCGTGAGCGTGGTCGTGGTGGCCTCACCAAGCATAGTCAGGATGAGCTCCATGTCAGTCATATGGTCACGCAGGTTCTCCCGCTCCAGACCCTTCACCTTTTTGTGCTCATCCACCTTGAGGCCAAAGGCACCCTACATGATCTCATTGGTCAGGATCGCATAATCCAGTTCCGTCTGAGCGCCGCGGCTGCCCCATTCCTTGGTCAAGTCCTGCCTGACCGCAATGCCGCGCACACGCTTGTCGATCCATTCTTTCGGATACCCTTTCTTCTCATAGATCGCCCGCATACGCTCCATGGCGAGCTCGGGATCTTGGATTTCCTCCACTCGTTCCTTCCCAACCCTGGCTAGCCAAAGCTTGAAAGGTTCAGCTTTGGGGGACGGGATTGACTGAATGAGACGGAAAACCCCTTCCAAAGAAGCGCAACCGACCTGTCTTCTTTTCCCGTCCAAGGCCGTCATCTCAAGGGGGGTACAAATTGTACCCCAGTTGGATTCCAGCTGTAGGTCCCTCTGCCGCATCTTTTTGAGGTATTGCCTGGGATCCATGCTGTCTGTCAAGACCTCCACCACATCAATGATGGCGAACCACCATTGACCGTTCAGAAAGACTTTCCGAACCTGCTTGCCTTCGAATACTGCTACGTTGCTTAGATTGGTTTGTTTGGACATGGCGCCCCCCTGGTTGAAGGTTAGTTCCTCCGCCACTGGGGGCAGGCGAAAGGACGATGAATAATGCTTGAATTATACCAACAGAACCTGGTCGGGCAACTGATTTTCTTTGGTCAGGCGGGCTAACGCGGCGCGCCGGCAGGCTCCCTGACTCCGGCGAATTCCGCCACGCTCATGGTCATGGGCGCGATGTCGATGATGACCGGCGTGAGGCCGTCGATCTTTACATCCTGCACCGCACCGGGGGCGAACTGAAAAGCAGCGCCCGCGCCGGAATTCTGGACCTCCAGACCCTTCTGTGC
>Ga0265323_10001583_pt1 | contig 10979 bp, 14 predicted proteins | sample 41225metaG_FD_193580 | JGI IMG/M metagenome (GOLD analysis project Ga0265323, IMG submission 193580) | Rhizosphere microbial communities from Carex aquatilis grown in University of Washington, Seatle, WA, United States - 4-12-25 metaG | ecosystem: Host-associated > Plants > Roots > Rhizosphere... | reverse complement strand
TCATTGGGATAACCCAGGGAGTCGGCTGACTATCAACGCCCGCATCATGTCCAGACGCCACATATTCTTTAAAGAATATTATTGATGCAAAATATATTAATCGGCGCCAGCGAAAGCATGAGCAGAACAACCATCATCCAAAATAGGGAGGCGAAATCATGTCCTATCTGTTCACGTCTGAATCCGTCACCGAAGGCCACCCCGACAAGGTGTGCGACAAGATCTCGGATTCCATCCTCGACGAGCTCATAAGGCAAGACCCGCATTCGCACGTGGCGGTCGAAACGTTAGTCACGACGGGCCTCATCGTGGTGGCCGGCGAGGTCACCACCAAGGGATATGCCGACATCCAGGGCATCGTCAGAAAGACCATCAAGGAAATCGGATATGATAAACCGGAATACCAGTTCGATTCATTAGGCTCCGGCGTTCTGGTGGGCCTGCACGAGCAGTCGCCCGACATCGCGCAAGGCGTATTGGAGAAGAGCCTCGAGGACATCGGCGCCGGCGATCAGGGCATCATGTTCGGCTATGCCTGCGACGAGACGCCCGAATTGATGCCTCTGCCTATTTCGCTCGCCAACAAGCTTTCCAAGAAGCTGTCAGATGTGCGCCGCTCAGGCACGCTGCCATACATGCGCCCGGACGGCAAGGTGCAGATCACGGTGCAATATGATGACGATCACAAACCGCAGGAAGTGACGACCGTGGTGATCGCGCAGCAGCATGACGAGAAGACCACAGATGGGAAAGAGATCACGGCGGAGATGATCAAGAAAGACCTCATGGAGCTGGCGATCAAACCCATTGTCGGGAAATATTTCACCCCAAAGACCCGAGTCGTAGTGAACGGCACCGGCAAATTCGTGATCGGCGGACCGGCTTCAGACTCTGGAGTCACGGGGAGAAAGATCATCGTGGACACCTATGGTGGCATGGCCCCGCACGGCGGTGGAGCGTTTTCAGGCAAGGACCCCACCAAGGTGGACCGCTCAGCCAACTACATGGCGCGCTACATCGCCAAGAACATCGTGGCAGCCGGATTGGCGCGCCGGTGCCTGGTGCAGTTGGGATATATCATCGGGCACGCGGAACCGGTATCGGTTTTTGTGGACACCGAAGGGACCGGGAAAGTGCCGGATGCCAAAATCCTCGAGCTGGTGAAGAAGAATTTCAGGCTCAAGCCCGGGCAAATCATCATCGACTTGGACCTGCGCAGACCCATCTATGCCAAGACGGCCGCGTACGGCCATTTCGGAAGGGAAGAGCCGGGATTCACCTGGGAGAAGACCGACAAGGCGGCCGAGCTCAAAAAGCAGGCCGGGAACTAATCCTTACCGGGAGGATACGGTCCAGTAATTCGTGGCGCCGTTCGCCACCGCCTCGAGGAATTTCCCGTATTGGCTGCCGCGGGGCGCCTGCGAACTCGTGGTGTAGCCGAGGCCGTCCGAGCTCACCGTGATGGTGCCCAGGCGATCCGTGGTCCACACCTGCGTGTTGCGCAGGATCAGCCGGCGCAGAAGCGTCGGCTGTGGATAGAGGTTGGCGGGCGGGTTGGGGCCCACGCTGATGATGCCCTGCTCGGGTTTGACTTTCTCCAACAGTTGGAACGAGGCCGCGTTGGCCGAGCCGTGGGCGGATACCTTGAGCACCGGACACTGGATGGGGATCGAACCGGAGATGATCTTGCTGTCCACTCCTCCGGTCACCGTGCCGGCGTCGACGGCGGAGACGCCCCCGGCCACCGAATCGGAGAAGAGCAGCGAGCAGAACGAGCCATAGGAAACCTTGAGGGCGATGGAGTCGGCGTCCGGCGTTCCGATCAGCGGTTCGGATGGGTTGAGCACCTGCAATTTGAGCGCCCCATACGTTTTGGAATCCCCGTAGCGCACAGCCTTCACCTTGCCGGTTGCAAGATAGGGAGTGATGGACTGCCAAAGCGGGTCGCTGTAATTCATGCCGGTGATCCAGATCTCATCGATCGGGAAGTCCTGAAGGATGCGGACCGCCCCGCCGACCATGGCCGGGTCGTTGGATGAGAGGATGAGGAGGTTGAGGCGATCCACGCCACGGGCGCGCAGTTCGCGCACCAGACGCGGCGCCATGTCCTCGGAACCGGCGTCGAATAGGATATTGGCATCCGCGGTGCGCAGCAGGGTCGAATCGGCGAAGGAGACGTTGAGGAAAGCCATCTCGAAGGGGGCTTTGAGGGGAAGGGCGGGGCTGAGGTTTGCGGGGACGGGTTCGGGTGTGCCGGGAGAGATGGGAGTGGCCGGCGGGAGAGCGGGAGGCGCATTGTAATCCGGAGCCGCGGGGGCGGGGGCGGATTCGCCGATTCCCAGGCAGCCGAAAGCGAGGATAAGACCCACGAGGAGGGCGGAACAGAACAAGAGGCGGGAGGACATGGGCCGAATTGGGGATGGGCGCTTATAATGATTATCCAAACCCCAGACAGATAGGATAGGGACAGACCAAGGCGGCCGTTGATGTGGGCGTACTCGTTTCTCGAGGTGGGCTTACTCCTTCCTCTTCAGCGGGACAGTCGCGCGAACAGGCGGGAAACGAGCTCGATCAGCTCCCCCAGACCCGTCCATCGGGATATGGCGCCGAACATGGATGCGAACGGCTCGAGGATTGGAGAGAGGAACGGAAGATCGAGGCTGGGCGCCACCACATTGAGTTCGCCGAGTTTGCCGAATGCCTGGAATACACGCAATGCTTCCAAGCCCTCGAACGCGCGCAGGGCGCGCACCAGCACGCCCAGCGGAAGCAGGGCCAGGATTAAAAACCAGTTCTTCCGAAGGAAGAGGACCTTGTTCTTGGAGACATTGAACTGGGCGCCCATCTCCAAGAGGAGGACCCCCAATGCCAGCAAATCCAGCTGCGCCAGCACGCGCTGACGGGATGCAGAGAGCGTCCAGCCCCAAAGCCGGGGGCCGACCAGATCAAAGAGGGTGACGAGCAATAGGGCGAAAATCGCCAGCGCCACGCACCAGGTCCACAGACGATGCTGCCGTTTCCCGTGCTCCACGATGGCGCGGGCCTCGGCGGCCGGCAGCAACGGATGCGGCATCGGCACCGCCAAGGGATTGCCGATGGTATGGGCAGAACGGGCGCGCCCAGAAGGCTTCCGCTTGGTCTTGAGCCTCGATCGTTTCGGCCTCATTCGGGACCGACGCCGCAGGGTCGCCATCGGTTTGGCTAGGGGGAGATGGAATAAAAAGCTGATTGAACGTCCCAGTGTGTTTTTATCCCCCAGCGCCCCCATCCATCTGTCGATGATGACAAACAGGTTTGCCGATGGCCGCCCTTTTCGGAGAGCGGTCGTGTGACCTAAACCTGGAGCTCTGAGACACTTTCAGAAGAAAAACGTCTCGGGTGTCGTTCGTTTTTTTCCGAGGTTTTTTTGGCACGGAGATAGTTCTGGTATCGATAAAAAAAGCTCTGTGGGATCGGAGGGATTTGGACCCTCACATGCAGGTGTCTTTTCGGCATATCTCCGTGGAGACAGCCAACCTGGAGCCTGCCGCGCTACCAAGTTACGCCACGACCCCGTTGATTGGAAATACTACGGCTATGAAAGTTAAAGAAGGTTGTGATAGCGGGCGCTGGCGGCTGAACCGATCCATATGCCGCATTTTTCATCAACCGCTTCCCTGCGAGTCCTGCTGCCGGGCCGCATCCTCGGCTTGTTGTTTTTCCCTGGATTTTCGCTCAGTCTCCTGTTGTTGAGCCCGGGCCGCGGCGGCCGTTCTTTCAGTCTCCGCAATGACCCGAAAAGACTCCGTCTCCTTCGCCGCATCCCGAGCGGCGGCCGCTTCTTCGAGCGCGTGCTGGTCGTTTTCACGGTCCTGGGATTGCCGCAGCTCCCCTTCCTGCCGTTGGCTCATCTTGTCAATTTCCCGCATTTCGCGCCGCCGCCGCTCGGTTTCAGCCCGATTGTCCATGATCCCATCGTCAGACATACCAACACCTCGGATGACTATATTGTATATCCCGGACTATTTAATGCTATGAAAAAGGGGGTTACCAGTCGTAAATAGACGGAATATATACCGCCGGCACCCAAACCCGAATCGAAGATGGAGGTGGGGAGAATGGGAAACATCGCGTATTTCGAGGTGCCGGCCGATGACTTGAAGCGGGCGCGCAATTTCTATTCGAAAGTGCTGGGTTGGAGCATCAAGAAGACCAAGATGCCCGGCACCCAGGATGACTATTATTCGATCACCACCGGCAAGGCGAAGCTCGTGAAAGGCATGGGGGTGCTTAACATGGGCGGATTGACCAAGCGGATGATGCCGAACCAGCAGATCGTCAATTACACCCAAGTGGAGAAGATCGAGAAAATCGCGCAGAAAGCGATCGCGAGCGGGGGCAAGATCATCCTGGATATCATGCCGGTGCCCACCGTAGGGAAGATCGCGGTGGTGCAGGACAGCGAAGGCAATGCGATCGGGATATGGGAGGCCGAGGTGAAGAAGGCGAAGAGGAGGTAGGCAAACCGATTGGCACGCGGGGACGGAAAAGGGTGGATGCGTAAATAACGAGGTGATGGGATGCAGGAATTGTTTTACGCTTTCGGCATGGTTCTTTTGTTGTTTTCGGCTGGCTGCATCGGACCGTCCTTGGGCAATCCCCCCGCATCGGCATATGGGGCGCAGACGCCACCCGTTGACCAATACAACTCGCCGAGCAATTCGCAAACCCCAGCCTTGGACGCTCAAACCCAGACCCCCCCACCGGCGAATGCGACCGTTCGGCTCGTGGATGACCCCAAGTTGGGCCAGATCCTCACCGACAACCAGGGGATGACGCTTTATGTGTTCGCCAAGGACCAGACCAACGCATCCAACTGCAACGGTGCGTGCGCCACGATATGGCCGCCTTTGATTGTATTTGACGGGGCCGTGAACGCGAGGGCCCCCGGATCATTGGGCGTGGTCAGCCGGAGCGACGGGTCGATGCAGGTGACCTACAATGGGATGCCCCTCTACAGCTATGCCAAAGATAAGGCTCCGGGCGACACCAACGGAGAGGGCTTCAACAATCTGTGGTTTGTGGCCCAGAGCAACCTGACTTCAGTCCCGGCGCCGGCCGCGAACTCGGCTCAACAGGCCGCATCGCCGTGAATGATAGAGGCAGACCGATCAAATGGCAAGGCCGATCAAGGTTGGGTCGATCAACCGACAAGGATGATCAATTGATCATCAAGGCCCGATCAATTGACGATGTAGCCGTCCGCGTCCACGATGACGGCTGAATCGTCACGCAGGTTGGCATCCGTGTCTGGCTGATCATCTTGGGGGAATTTCTCGATAAAGTACAAGCTCTGGCCGGGCTGCAGGATGTAATTCTGGTCCGAATAAGAGGGCGAGAGGGCCTTGAGCGTGAAATTCGTGCGGCCATCGGCCAGCACCTGCTTTTGCAGCTCGAACCCCGCGAGGGCCGCCTTGGCGCTATCATCCAACGATTCGGACGAGATCAGGTGGGCCGAGATATAATCCGGCGAATCAGAGAATTTCTGGGAAGCGGATGCGTTTGATGCAGGGGCGACCCCTCCGACCGCCGAGGAGGAAGGGGCTGCAGAGACCACAAAAGGCTTATCCGATGAATTCGACATGGGAGCGCTCGGTCCCGCACAACCCAACAGCATGAATCCGACCAACAACGCCATCCACATCCAACGCATACCATCACCTTGGATTTACTAGCGTTGGCCGGCATATAAGGCCCTTGTTTCCAGCCGCTCACACCCACAGAGATATAACTTGTCGCTGCGTGGGGGATCCCAGAGGAGGTGTGGACATGAAAGAAACCAAAGTGTCGCCCGAATTGATCCGCTTGCTCAACCAGGCGCTGGAGCTGGAGCATAGTGCGTATGTCCAATACCTCAGCCATGCCGAGATCGTGGATGGTGAGAATGCGGAGCCGATCATAGAGAGGCTCAAAGAGATCGCCGGCGACGAGGCCAAGCATCAGGAGATTTTCCGCACCCTCATCGGCGATTATCTGGGAGGCGTGCCCACGACGGGAATCGCGCCGACGCATGAAGCCAAGACGATTGATGAGATTTTGCGCGCCAATCTGGATGACGAGATATTGGCCATCGACACCTACGGCAAGATCCTGGATAAGATCCGCGAGGAGAAGGACAACCTCCCCTACGCGTTTTTGAGATTGGAGCATGACGTGCGCCACATTATCATGGACGAGCAGGAGCACGCCTCCGAATTGCGCCGGCTGCTGAAGTTAGGCCCGTGAACAATTTATTCGCTTATCCTTTTTGTGCACAGGGGATGGTTATGCAAGATAGGAGCGCAGAAGGCCAAAAGATGCCGGTCCTCTTCGTGGGCCATGGCTCGCCAGAGAACGCGGCGTTGGACAATGAGTACAGCCAGACTTGGAAGGCCATCGGACAAAAATTGCCGAAACCCAAGGCCATTTTGTGCGTCTCGGCCCATTGGCTGACGATGGGCACCGCCGTCACGGCGATGGAGAAACCCCGCACTATCCATGATTTCTACGGATTTCCGCCCGCGCTCTATCGCATCATGTATCCGGCGCCGGGGTCCCCCCAGTTGGCCCAGCGCGTGCTCTCGCTCATCAAGACCGTCAAGCCGCAGGCCGATTCGGAGTGGGGCCTCGACCACGGCACGTGGTCGGTTCTCAAACATATGTTCCCCAAGGCCGACGTGCCGGTGCTGCAATTGAGCATCGATTATCAGTTGCCCTTGGCCCGCCACCATCAAATCGGAACCGAGCTCGCCGCATTGCGGAAGGAAGGCGTGCTCATATTGGGCAGCGGCAACCTCGTGCACAATCTGTCGATGATGCGAATGGGCAGCAAACCCTTCCCTTGGGCGGTCGAATTCGATGAAAAAGTGAAGGCTGATTTGAGCCGGGGGGATGCGGAGGCGCTCATCCATTTCCAACGCTACCCCGACGCCGACTTGGCCCTTCCCACCTATGAGCATTACCTGCCCCTGCTCTATGCGCTGGGGGCGGCCGGGAAGGAGAAGCCGCAGTTCTTCTGCGAATCGATCTTCGCATCGTCGGTATCGATGAGAGGGGTAGCTTATGGGATGGATTCGCTCTGATGCGGATAAAAACGAGTTGAGCGTGAGGGCAGGCGTTCTGGCGGCCTTGGTTTTAGCCTTGCTGATGGCCGGCTGCGCCCAGTCGCCGCAGCCGCAGTTCGGAATTTTCGGCAGCACGCATGAGCACGCCGACTTCAAGATGTATATCAACGGCGCGGCCGTCAACTTCTCTCAGGAGCGGTACCAGACGCCAGAGCCTCCCGGCGGAGACAGCAACGCGTGCGGCAATGAGACCACGTTGGCGCACCTGCACGGCGGGGATGGGAATATGGTGCACAAGCACGCCACTAATGTGACGTGGGGCTATTTCTTCTCCACCCTCAATATCACGATGAGCGATCATTGCATCCGAATGGACAACGGCGCTTCATTCTGCGACCAGGGAATGAGTCATTGGCGATATTTCGTCAACAATAGCGAGGTGGCGGGACTCAAAGATGCCGAGATCCATGACCTCGAGCGCGTGCTGCTGACATATGGGTCCGATGCTTCGGCGATTCCGGCGCAGTTGGCATCGGTCACCTCCGAAGCTGCCGCGGCCGATGCGCTGGGATATTGCGGCGCGCCGCCGATGGTTAATTTGACAGCTCCCAAACCCTGAACAAGCGGACGGACAGGATAAGGACGAGCCGGCTTTGGGGAGAAGTTTAATTAAAACTGGGCGCCAACAAAGCCACAAACCCGCATAGGGAAGACCATACACATACAGCGAAGAGGGATCCCATGGCAGTCATGATTTTCGTCACCGGCGGCACTTTCGACAAAGAATATAACGAGTTGGACGGCTTGCTGTTCTTCAAGGACACCCATGTGGCCGAGATGCTCAAGCTCGCGCGCTGCGAGACGGCGTATGAGCTGAGGACCTTGATGATGATCGACAGCCGCAACATGACGGACGCCGAACGGCGGATCATCATGGAGAACTGCCGCAGCACGCCGGATGAGAGCATCGTGATCACCCACGGAACGGACACGATGGTGGAGACCGCGAAGCTGATCGCCGCCAACATCAAGAACAAGACCATCGTGCTGACCGGCGCCATGATCCCCTACAAATTCGGCAGCTCGGACGGCACCTTCAACTTGGGCCAGGCGATCGCGTATGCCAAGGCGATGCCGCACGGCGTGTACATCGCCATGAACGGGCATTGCTTCAACCACGACAACGTGCGCAAGAACCGCGAGATCGGGAAATTCGAAAAACTGCGCTAAAAGTGCAGCCTTTTAAAAAAAGCGATAGACGATCGTCGGATCGGGACAGGCCGCCGGTGCTGCGGCGGGTGGGATCAGTCCTTCAGGTCCATCTGATCGGTCAGGGCCTTGATTTTTTTGGCGAGCATATCCCGCGTTTGGCGGTATTCTTCGAGAGATTTCCCTCTCGGGTCGGGGATCGACCAGTCGAGGCGATGAGGGGCCGCCACGAAAGGGCAGGCATCGCCGCATCCCATGGAGATGGCATAATCGAATTTCTGAGCTCGATAATGCTCAACGCTTTTCGGCACGTGCGTGTGAAGGTCGACGCCGATTTCATCCATGACTTCTACGGTCTTGGGATCGATCTCGGATGCTGGCTGGCTACCGGCCGAGAAAGCCCGATGACCTCCGCCCGACATGCGGTTGAAGAGGGCTTCGGCCATCTGGCTGCGACCGGCATTGTGGATGCAGACGAACAGCACGCGCATAGCCTCGACCTCAGGCAGAACCCATCTCCCCCGCCGCGGGATCTACTTCTTCCCCGTCACCTTGATGAGGTGATAGCCGAATTCGGTCTTCACCGGAGCGCTCACCGTTCCGACCGGGAGAGTGAAAGCCGCATCCTCGAAGGGTTTGACCATTTGCCCTTTGCCAAAGAACCCCAAGTCTCCGCCTGATTTGCCGCTGGGGCAGGTGGAGTATTGGCGCGCCAAATCCTCGAATTTCGAACCAGCGGCTAATTTCTTGACGAGCGCCGACGCTTCGGTTTCTGTTTTGACCAGGATATGACTTGCACGCACTTCCATAGATACACCTCTTAGAAGATGATGATGGGAGAAGGGCTGAAATCTTTTAAAAGATGGATTGGTGCACAGGAGGAGTGGTGATTATGATGTCATTCGTCCATCTGAAATCCGAGGTTGACAAGAAGGCGAAACTTGGGAAGAACGTCTATGTGGCGGCTTTCGCAGCTATCCGCGCAGACGAAGGGAGCATCGAGATAGGGGATTGCACGTCGATCCAGGAGTCGTGTGTGGTGCATGGTAAGAATGTGAAAATCGGTTCTTATGTCACGGTGGGGCATGGAGCCATCGTGCATGGATGCCGCGTGGGGGACCGGGTGCTGATCGGCATGCACGCCACGCTGTTGGATGGATGTGAGATCGGCGAGGACAGCATCATCGCCGCCGGGGCGCTGGTGCTGGAGAATGCGATCATTCCACCCCGCTCGGTCGTCATGGGCGTGCCCGGCAAAGTGGTGAGAGAAACCCAAGAAGAGGATATCGAGCGAATCATGGAATCGGCGCAGAGCTATTTGGGGAAATTGAAGAAGATGGGGAAAGGAGATTGAAACGAGCCGTTCACCCCTATTTTTTCTTGCGACCCACCATCTCTTTGGCTTTCGCGGCGATGTGTTCGGCGCATAGCCCGAATTTCTTCATCAGCTCCCAAGCCGCGCCCGATTCGCCGAAGGTGTCCGGCACGCCGATCATATCGAAGAGGATAGGATGACCGTAGAGCGAGGGCTCGGACAAAATGGCAGAGGAGACCAGATTTCCAAGACCCCCTTTCTGATGCTCCTCGACAGACAGCACGCAACCCGTGTCGCGGGCGGCCGCGATGATGGCTTTTTTGTCGAGCGGTTTTAGGGTGGAGAGGTTGAGCACGCGGGCGCTGAGGCCGTATTCTTCTTTGAGGATCCAGGCCGCGCGCATGGCCTCGGCCAGCTCGGGGCCGCAGGAGAGGATGGAGATAGATTCGGATTCACGGGCGAGTGAGGGGTCGGAAGACAATTTCTGCTCGAACGCGTCGATGAAGTTCGGTTTCGCTCCAAGGTAATGGATCACCGTCGCCTCGCCGAATTTGTAGGGCGTCGAGGCCGTGGTCACGATCGGCGTGGCTTCGCGCGCGAGACGCAGATAACAAGGTCCTCTGATCTGCTCAATCATCGCATGCGTGGCTTTCTTCGATTCGATGGAGTCGGCGGGCACCAAAAGATTCATGCCCGGCAGGCCGGCGATCTGGAAGAATTCTTCGAGCGCTTGATGAGTCGCGCCGTCGGGGCCCACCGAGATGCCGCCGTGCGCGCCGATGATCTTGACATTGAACTGTCCATAGGCCACCGTGGTGCGGATCTGATCCAATGCCCGGCCGGCCGCGAACACGCCATAAGTTCCGAAGAAGGGGATCTTGCCCTCTTTCGCCATGCCGGCGGCCACACAGGTGCCGGACTGCTCGGCGATGCCCATCGAGAACCATCTATTTTTGCGCTCGGGCTTTTTGTCATAGAACATATTGATGCAAATAGAACCCGAGATGTCGGCGCCCAGCGCCACGACATTGGGATTCTCATTATCACAAAGCTCTTCGCCGAAGCCCATGCGCGTGGGCTTCATCTCCACTTTCATGTTCTCCTGCGCGTTCCACCAGTAGTTCTTGGAGAATTTCGGCATGGACGCGTCGAGGTCAGCATCCACTTTCTTCTGCCAAGCGGATGCGAGCGCGAGCATCTCGTCTTTGGGCAAGTGTGTGACGCCGAGTTCGATAAGCGCTTTGTCGAGCTCTTCTTTGGTCGGCGCGCGGCCGTGCCAGCCGGCTTTGTCTTCCATGAAGGAGACGCCCTTGCCTTTCACGGTCTTGGCGATGAGGACCGTGGGCTTGCCTTTCGTGCGCGCGGCCTCTTCG
>Ga0265323_10001581_pt1 | contig 10999 bp, 21 predicted proteins | sample 41225metaG_FD_193580 | JGI IMG/M metagenome (GOLD analysis project Ga0265323, IMG submission 193580) | Rhizosphere microbial communities from Carex aquatilis grown in University of Washington, Seatle, WA, United States - 4-12-25 metaG | ecosystem: Host-associated > Plants > Roots > Rhizosphere... | reverse complement strand
TAATAAGAAGTACGGTATTGACGAACTAATGAAGAAACTACGAGTCAGCAAAGATGATGTTGTCTATGTTGGAGATGCAATAGTAAAGGGTGGTAGTGATTATGCCGCTATCGAGATGGGGCTTGTTTATGCTCAGGTAAGAGATCCTGAAGATACAAAGTCATGGATTCGTAATGTTCTTGATGGTAAAACTCAAATATTACAATCCAAGCTTTCAGTATAAAGATTGTAATTCATAAGGTGCGCTACGGTGGGTTTATTGGTGGAGACGCGCACTTCGTTGCGCGGGTGACATCTTATGATTAGCAGGGCCCGGCGGAGCCTGCAAATTCCGCCACTACTAGGTCTTAATATGAATTCAAAAGAACTTGTCTATGACTAATATTTGATAGCTTAACTTACTTAATCGGAGTGTGGCGTAACTTGGTAGCGCGTTCGGTTTGGGTCCGAAAGGTTGTCAGTTCAAATCTGACCACTCCGACAAATGGGAAAGAAACATCGAGAAAACAGAAAGACAATCAAAGCCAATATATTAAAGATTCATAATCGCTGTTACGGTTGGTGCGAGAATGAATTTGGTGAGTTTATTAAGAAGACCTCCAAAGCAGAGGCTAGGAGGATTTTTTTGAGACGCCACTTAGCTCGTATTGGCATAGAAATCGAGCTTGTTCATTTGATGCAAAAACGTGCCATAGAAGATATAATGGCCATTGAGGATGCTGTGTTTTTGGGTGCAATATATGAAGCCAGTTATTCTATTTCGCAATGATGTAGATTGGCATCAAGAGGCTGATGCTGCTCGTAAGCATTTTACCTGTGTTGATAGCCGAATGGTTCTCAAAGGCAACTTGGTAATTGCGCGCTTCTCTGCGCTGCCATTTTACAAGGAACAGGAGGGTGACCTGAAGTATGTAGGGTGTAAGATGATTAATACCTACGAGCAGCATATGTACATTGCCGATCTTGGTAATTGGTATATGGATCTTGCAGAGTTCACGCCTATAACTTGGAATGAGCTTTATCTGATCCCAGAAGAAGGGCCATTCGTTCTGAAGGGTGAAACCAACTCGAAGAAGTTTCTATGGAATACTCATTGTTTCGCCAAGGATAAGAGGGCCGCTATTGAGGTCCATGGACGCCTCCTTGAGGATTCCATGCTGCAATACCAAAAAATATATATTCGAAAATATGTGCCATTAGAGGCTCTATCTGATGGTCTTCAGGGCCTGCCCATTACCAGAGAGTATAGGTTTTTTGTTTACAAGAAGCAGATATTGAGCGGAGGGTTCTATTGGAGTTCTCACTCAGAGGATATCAGATCTGAAGGTATCGACGTAAATCCAGAGGAAGTTCCGCGCTCATTTCTCAATGCAATTATTGATAAGATACAGAACACAGAGCTGAGCGAGCCTCCGACGTATTACGTAATTGACGTAGCAAAGACGGCTGCTGGCGAATGGATTTTGATCGAATTGAATGACGGGCAACAATCTGGTCTTTCTGATAACAACCCTGATGTTTTGTATAGCAACCTGAAGAGGGCCTTGGAAGACGACGGGCACTATGAATAGTAAAGTTTTGGATGAAATGAAAATTGCTTCTCAGGCTATTAGAGAGGCTAGGCTTGACAATTGGCGTAGATCTGATCCAAAATATACAATTCGAGAGCTGAAAAATGTAGAGGAAAGGCTTTTGGCGCTGAGTAAATACTATCATGAAAATATATATTTAATAGCCGAGCTTTCGGTAGCACTAGAAAATATAGAAGATTCAAGTGATTTACATTCAGCTAAGGCAATAGCACACAAAGCTTTAGATTTTATAATTGAAAAACGCGATGATTGTTATCCAAACATATATCCAAATGGAGAGGTCCATACAGGACATCTTTATAAAGAATATTTAAATATACCAAATCAAAAACACGTACAAGTATTCGAGCCAAGGCCATTGACTCAGGATAAGATTGATGCGCTTCATAAATCTCTTGGAATAAAAGAACCATAATTATGACTGCGCAACAACCTGAAATCATCATCATTGATGGTGAGGAGTTAGAGATGACATCCAATCCAAGTCTCCATGACAAGGCTGAAGCTGGTTGGTCAATGGACACTTCAAACTATCGAGGGTACGTTGGGGAGTGGGAGATTGTAGATAACAATCTATATCTCAATCGAGTGGTTGGCGGAGTCATGAAGGGGAAAGGTCCATTTTTTGCCGATTGGGTTTCTCAAGAACTTCATGTTTGGAAGGGGAATCTGCTTCATTATGTTCATGCCGGGTATGGCTCTGTGTACGAAGAAGATATGTTTCTGTCTATTGATAATGGTATTTTAAAGTGTACAGTAACAGAGAGCAATGTTGAAAAGTTCAAGGAGCAAGTTTTCAAAGAGGTTCGCGATGCTTACTCTAAAGAAAATATTGCATATTTGTATAGAAATTATCTAGCTCCAAACGGAGAGCTTTCTAGGTTGATTGAAAAATCCAAAGAAAGAAAACAAGAGTATATTGATTTTCAAAAAGATTTGGAGTTCGATGTCAAGCAAAGACTGATCGTATTGTCAGAAGATCCGTCTAGTGGAATTTCTTTGGTATACAAATGAAACAACTAATCGTAGCTATGCATTCATACGAAGCTCCGCCTGGTGCAACTGTCGTCAATACCACATCGCGCTCCAGTGATTGGGGCAGAGGGCTATCTCCATTCTTTCTTGGCCCAGTTAAGCTGTACGGAGACTACACATCTAAAAACGTAGAGAATGCTTGGCAGTACTCAAAAGTGTACGTCGAGTATACGGATGAGAATAACGAGCCAAATCAATGCTATTTCGATTGGGCCAAAAAAGGTTGGGACAAGCGCGTAGCTGATCGTTATCCAAAGGGTCGAGGTGCTAAGCCTTTATATTCATTATGGGATGGCCAGAAACTTGGATATGTAGAGGCTAGAAAGAAGATATACCTTCCTGTTTATTCTGGCGTGGTAAGAAATACCAGTGCCTTTTCCAAACTTCAGGACGCATTCGATTCATCTGATGTGTTGGTTCTTCAGGATTTTGACGCTCATAACATAAATGTGATCGGATATGATATCTTAAAGCTTGTTGAAAACGAGAATATCAAATTCGGTCATGGGTACGTACTTGCAATGATGTTACTTGGTTTGCTATAGAAAGAGAATATGACTACACCAATTGAACAACGAAAAGATTTGTTGGAACTAAATAATGACCTTGCCCTTATGACTACATATCGCAAGGCAATACTTGAAAAGTTGCCTAGGGCATGGGTTATGATTTATCACAATATACAAACTGGCAATTATGGTTTGGAAGTTACCAACTCTTCTGCTGTGGCCTGCACGCCAGAAGAATTAAATGAAATCAAAGAAATCATAAGGCTTTGTAAAAGTGATACAATTCCAGTAGTGGTTAAGAAAACAAGGAAGAAGAAAGAGGTGGTTTCATCATGAAGTATTCAGAATATCAAGTATGGTATCATGTATACACAAAGGCATCTTCGGCAATATTGCGAGCTGATAAAGACGACAATTTCACATATGAGGATGTTATTCGTAAAGCAAGTGCTATTGCAGATCACGCACTAGGTATATTCAAAACAGTTGATGATAAGCCAGCTATGCCAAACTCTCTAAACATTCAGGGTCTTGTCGATCAGGTAATAAAGGACTCTGGTAAGAAGAAAAATGATCACTAACCACGACCTAGTCATTGACTATCTGGCGAAGTGGCTGGCGGACTACGCCAAGGCCGCCGGACGCAGTGTATTTGTTGTGGGCTTTCGCGGGTGTCGTGCTGATGCTGTCTTGCTTCACATCTGTGCCAAGGCAGCTGAGCTATATGGCGGCTTATCTGTTGAGGCTTTGAGTTGCTCAATAGATGTTAATATCAGAGATATTTTCAATGGTAGGATAAGTGTCATTCACGGTGATAGTTTGGAATCATTTTATCTTCAATGTCACAAAATTGCTGAGGATAAAGGAATTGTGGTTGGGCCAATAGACAGAACGTTTGGTCTTTATTATCGAAGTTATGGGAAAAGAGCCGAAGGTAGCGCTGATATATTTCCGTTATTCGATATTGATTATTCTGATATCAGCGCTATTGCATATAGTTTATGGGATAGCAAACATATAAAATGGGATGTCTTTGACACAAAAGATCTTGGTATAATTTCTACAGATGTAGAGTTTGCCAATGATGCAGATGCATTATATGGAATAATTACTTCTGAAGTTCCTCCAAACCAACATCCTCGCTGGCCATATTTCATTGGTAGGCAAAAAGAAATTATAGCCAAAGTTTGGCAGCGAGAAAAGGCAACGCGTCATAAGAAACTTGATAGGCCATACCCAACACTTTCTGATAGGCCGCAATTTATAAGAAGAGCATAATATGATAGAGACATGCTGTGATATGATAGAGACATGCTGTGATCCAAGGAATATAGTTCGTGATGAACAAGGGATTCCAAAGGCGTGGTCAATAACTCTAAACGAATACCAACGATCAAATCTTATTTGGTTGTTGTGCGATGTAATTGGATATGACAAACAATCTGCTTTAGTTAATGGTTTGCATACTGGAGATTGGGTTGGTGAAATTGCCAATGCTATTAGAATTAACGAAAATGGAAATGTAGAAAAATCATCACATCCTCCAAACGGATCTGATCGCATAAGATAATATGCAAAAGGATAGGATTATAGCTTCGGCGCGAGCATTCCTCAATTGCCCATTCGATATTCTTGTTGATATGATCGGCCTGGAACCCAAAGAGGATTGGCATCTTTGGTTGGACCCAGAGGGAAATCGGTTGCGAATCTTCAAGAGCCGAGCTGTCCAGGTCTACCCTGCGCAGGTACAAGCCACAAAAACCAAGGACGTGTTCCGTAAGGCTAGACCAGAGCTGATTGAACACCACAGCTATTGGGGAATTCTTATATCCGGATATAACAAAAACATACTCATACTTCTTGGTAATGACGGTAAGATTCGAAGCTCTTATTTCAAAGACAATATATGGACAGAAAATATCAGTCCGTTATTGTTGGGCTTTGGTATTCTTAGGTATATAGCATCTGGATACTTAGAGTCAAGTGTAAGAATAATCAAAACACTTGATATTACATATCCTAAAGAGTTTGAGATCGAGGAGGCCTTGGCATTTGGAATTCCAATTGAAGATAACAACAATCTTAAGGAAAGAATTAGATGCCTTCTGAAAAACCAAGATTCAATGGAGCAATAGACAGAGCTTGCGGCAATGGATTTTTCTCAGTTAGTATTGACCTTGAAAACGGCAATACAAGGAAAGTAATGGGTCAGCTCTCCGGTAAGATGAGAACAAACAATATCAAGGTTGTAGAGGGCGATAAAGTTGATGTTGAACTTGATACATTCGATATGACTAAATGTCGAATAATTTATAGAAAAAAGTAAGTCTTGAATTCGCTTTGGATATGCGAAGCCAAGCGGTGCATGGCATTCTGTTTTGGTAGTTTCAGATCAAAAAACTACCAATATTAACTAGGAAATAATATGGTAAAACCAAGCGATCACAATCCTAAGGGCATACTCAAGTTTGTAAAAGGCGATGCAACCATTCCAAATGGAAGCAGCAATCGCTACGTGCTTCAAATCGTAAACGATGATGGAAAGTACGGAGCCGGTTTCTCTGGCGAACTCGCCAAACGATGGCCGAAGGTTGAGGTTGAATATCGCAAGTGGTGGAGAGAGCGCTTTGGTAAGTTGGCGCTTGGTGACATTCAAGTCATACAAATACTTAGCGACCTAGTTGTGATCAATATGGTAGCGCAAAAAGGTATTGTGGATCCAAAAAACCCTAAGCCAATTGACTACACCGCCCTACAAAAGTGTTTGGACAAGGCCGGAGATGAGGCATCTCAACACAGGTCATCAATTCATATGCCAAGAATCGAAACTGGTTTGTCACAAGGCGATTGGAGGATTATTGAGTCATTAATTGAACAAGAGCTTTTAAAGCGCGGACTTAATGTTACTATATATGACTTGTAATATATAGACATAATGTTATGAATAGGTTAACAACAGAAAAATTTATAGAAAATGCTATGGCGGCACATGGAGAGCGCTATCTGTATTGTAATGTTGAGTATATAAATGCCAGATCTGTTGTTGTTATTACATACTGTATATGAATTTTATGGTGATAGGATCCATGGTAACTTAAAGATATATAACAGTAATATGATTAGCCCAATTGGCAAGACATATGGCGATCTTTATAAGACTACAAAAGATCGTGAATTGGCTTTTATAAATGCAGGTTATAATCTTGTTACGATATGGGAATCAGAGTTCAAATCTAAATATTGGTATGTTTAAAGGAGTGAGTATGGGAAATGGCTGTGCAGTAACAATTCTTAGAAACGAACTAGAGTATAAACCCACCTTAAGAAACTCTATGGCTTCTGTATTTCAATCAATACAATATGAAGTGTTCAGCATAATAGATTTCTTAGGTTACACAAGAGATGAGTACGTACTAAATCCGTATCCTCTTACAATCGAAAGAGTCGATGGTAGTCCTGTATCTGAAATATTACTTGGCTGTATCAGATCGAGATTGGGCGAAAGACTAGATATCGCATCATGATTGGTGGTAAGAATGGCCGAGACACTTGGCTCTCTTTGTGACAAGCTTACAATTGTCAAATTAAAACAATGGCACTCAGACAAGCCAGAAAAACTTCAAAGTCTTGATCTGCAAGAGAAACAGCTTGTTGAAGAGATAGATGAGTTTGTATCTCTTGCAATTAGCGGAGAGATAATACCTGAGCGCTTAACATTTTCCGCAAATAAGGTTTATCCAAAATTCAATGAGTCGAGCATTGTTGGAGGTTTGGGTGAACTTATAGCCAAGCTTTCCGATGCTAATTCTAAGGTTTGGCATGAACAGGAAAAAGCTTATTCATTCGATAGCGTGCCGGCTTCTGAGAAAGATCAAGTAGTAAAAAACTTGATGGTTTTTAATCTGGAACGAAGTCGTTGTATGGATCAAATAGATTTGCTTTTTCGAAACGCTATAATTTCTAAAGGTTAAAATGCACCTCACTCGTCGTAAGACTTGCCGCGTTTGCGGCTCATCAGCCCTTACCCAAGTTGTCAATTTGGGAGAACAGAACCTCCAAGGATCCTTTGTGAAGCCAGGCAAAGAGATGCCGCCGCTGCGCAAAATACCAACATCTTTGATACGTTGCGATCCGATGCGCGATGAGAGTGCCTGCGGTTTACTGCAGATGGAATATACTGTACCGCCGGCTATTCTGTACTCGGCCTACTGGTATCGCTCAGGCACCAACTCAACAATGACCAATCATCTGCACTCTATAGCAGATGAAGCTATAAGTGTGCTCGGAGAACGTCCTGAAATAGTTTTGGATATTGGCTGCAATGACGGTACGTTGCTAAATGCCTATCCGCATGATTGTGAAAAATGGGGCGTAGATCCTTCTGATTTGGTTTTGGGAATTGATAAAAAAATCAAATTGGTTAGAGACTTCTTTCCATCAAGCTTATTACTATCAAATTTACAAAACAACGACAAATCTGATAAGTTTGATATTATTACATCAATTGCGATGTTCTATGATTTAGAAAATCCAGTTGCGTTTGCTCGTGCAGTAAAATACGTATTGTCTATAAATGGCATTTGGTGTTTCGAAATGTCATATATGCCACACATGTTGTCTTCTACTAGCTATGACACAATTTGTCATGAGCATTTAGAGTACTATAGCTTAGCTGTTATCGAAAATATCCTGCACAGATCTGGGCTTAAGTTAATCAATGCGTCTATTAACGACAGCAATGGTGGCTCGTTAAGATGTTACGCAATACATGAACATAATAATAGAATATATCCAAAGGAATACTCTGATAACATCAACGCCCTTCGACAATCAGAATTTGACATGGAGCTTGATACCGATAAGCCGTATCGAAACTTCCAGGAGCGCATCAATGTTCATCGCGATCAGCTGATGACTTTGATTAAGGGGCTTCGTGCTTCAGGTAAACGCATCCATATCTACGGAGCCTCTACAAAGGGAAATACTATCCTTCAATGGTGTAATCTTGACTACCGTATGATCGAGGCTGCAGCCTATAGGAATCATGACAAGGACTGGGCCCGCACACTTGGAACTGACATTCCAATTATGAGCGAAGAGAGATCTAGAGCAATGAAGCCTGATTATTACTTGGTTTTACCGTGGCATTTCAAAAAGGAATTCATCGAGCGTGAGCAGGAGATGATCAAGAACGGAACCAAGTTCATCTTCCCGCTTCCAACAATTGAGATCGTCTAATGTTGGCATTGATTTTTGGCGGAGGCGGGCAAGATGGTGTTTATCTTTCCGATCTGCTAAGAAAGAATCAGATTAGTTTCATATGCCTGCCGCATCGTTTACTGGACGTGTCAGACTTTCATGCAGTAAAAAGGATCATTTCCAAATATCACCCTGATTACATATTCAACTTTGCGGCGGCTTCCACCACACGCCACGATGCATTGTTTGAAAATCACGCTGCGATTTCAACCGGCACACTAAACATCTTGGAATCTGTCAAGCGGCATTGTCCAACAGCCAGGGTGTTTATTACCGGCTCTGGCGTTCAGTTCAAGAATCACGGGCCAATTGATGAGAATGCCAAATTCGAAGCAACTAGTCCGTATTCGGTGGCAAGGATTCAATCTGTATATGCCGCACGTTACTACCGATCCCTTGGGATCAAGGCGTACGTGGGATACCTGTTTCATCACGAAAGCCACTTGCGACCATCGGGCCATGTCAGCAGAATGATTGTTGATGCCGCCAAGCGCATCACTCGTGGAAGCGATGAGAAGCTGGTCCTTGGCGATATCTCGGTTGTCAAGGAGTGGGCTTTCGCTGGTGACATTGTCAAGGCCATCTGGACGCTAGTGAACCAGGACGCTGTCACAGAAGCGGTTATCGGAACAGGTGATGGCCACTCCATACAAGAATGGATTGAGGCGTGTTTCGGCATTATGGATTGGCGAAATCATATCATATTGAAAGACGATTTCAGTGCCGAGTATAAATGCCTAATATCAAATCCTTTGGTAATAAAATCGTTGGGCTGGAAACCAGAGGTTAACTTTTATCATCTGGCATGGATGATGGTAACCAATAAGCGCGTATTGGTCAAATGAATAAGCCGGTCAAAGGTAGATCTAATACTGTGGCACAGAAAAGCATGATGATAGAAACAATATTCCAAGCTTGGATTAAGTGCCCAGATCTGCGCCTTGGCCAATTGATAGTGAACGCTATCCGAGCCTCGGAAACAGCCGCAAATGTTCCGCTGTTCTACATCGAGGATGATAATCTTGAATCGGCTATCGTGGAGTTTGCTTGCAAGAATGAGAAATGATATGTTTGTTAGATTGATAACCAGCGATGATTGTGGCAAGACGCATAAATGTATAAAGTGCGGAAGCTTTAAATACGGAGTCAGGTTTGATTACGCCTATTCTAGATGTATCTGCGGAGGAATTACATACGCAGTACGTTTGAATTTGTGCAAAGAGACCGTTGAGCGCTGTAGTTCTATTATAGCAAAACAAAACCCTGTCGAGGAAGCCCAGCCGCTCCAATTTGGAAATCATGGATAATGAAAGTATTGTGGATTATGATCGTGCGGTTGTAAATTTCTTACACGAATACAGAAATGAATTTAATGAAGCTGCACATAAAAAAAACCAGGAAAGAAGGTATATTAATAAAGCTGGGTTTAAGTTAATATATAACTGTGGACCATATGAGCATAAAATTGTTCACTGGCAATCAGAGATGAAAGACAGTGATTGGCCGATCACTGCCCCATATTTGTACATTAATCCCAGCCCTATCCTTATCGGAAGCGACTGTCCACCACAATTGGTGCCTTTCATTGGGCCAGTTCCATTTACAAACAGATACAGAATTGGGTTTGAAGGAATTTCTTATAAGGATGAAAAGATATCATCTATTCCAAGGTATGGATTCGAAGATCCTGTGAGCCTAGCAGCAAGGCTAATGCTGCCTCCAGGTTCGTTTATTCAGCCATTTGTTTGGAATAATGATTTGGGCTTTTCTGGAAAAGATAAACAGTTAAAATATCTGTTGAATTACTGTCGTGATAATTCAATTTCCTTGACTAAAGGAATGGATATTAAAGATATTCGGCGTATCTTTTGTTGTGATAAGCTTGGTAACTCATTTAAGTCTGAGTGGGCTGTATGGGAAACACCAAAAGGCGGTTTGTTTGTTGGCCCAGTTGGCAATACAATAATCACATTCTAATCATCATCATCGGCGTACTGAGCGAAGCTCCCGAGGTAAATCGGGGGCTTCCCGGCCTCTATGTCAGCTTTGGCGCTGCGTATCCCCTCATCGAGTGCCGCCCGTGACTCTGGAGATAGCGGTGTGTTTCGCAGTGTGAAGTGCTTTGCTTCGCATTCATCGCAGCGTACCTTGATCCAATGTGCCGAGTCTCTAAGCTTGCCGTATTCACCACACGTCTCGCAGATCTGCTTACTCATCTCTTCAGCTTGAGAAATGGTATCTCGAATATGTTCGGTTGTGCCTTCGCAATAGACAGTAAGGCTGCCAAATTTCTCTTTGATTTGTAAGATCTTGAATCTGCGCTCGGCTACGGGTAATTCGCTAAGATCTTTGTTGATTACGAAGAACAGACAATCAAGAAGCTGATACCATCCACTGCCACAGTGAAAGTCAGGCTCTCCATTGGGAAATACAAGTGGGTATTTTTCGTAGAAGTTGTTCTTGTTCATATATACTCATGTTGCGGAAGATACAAGGGTCGAACTTGTAAGGCCCTTTCGGACTCGCCTCTTTAGCAAAGAGGTCCCGTTGCCAGCTGTCGGGTAAATCTTCCAAAGATTCTTTTTGCGGAGAGTGCGAGATTCG
>Ga0265323_10001580_pt1 | contig 11005 bp, 14 predicted proteins | sample 41225metaG_FD_193580 | JGI IMG/M metagenome (GOLD analysis project Ga0265323, IMG submission 193580) | Rhizosphere microbial communities from Carex aquatilis grown in University of Washington, Seatle, WA, United States - 4-12-25 metaG | ecosystem: Host-associated > Plants > Roots > Rhizosphere... | reverse complement strand
TCTTCTGTGTAAGCAAGATCAATAGCAGTATCCAGGTCTTTTATGCGGCCCCTATTGCTACCTTTGGTTTCGATATATCGTTCAATACTCATAATTTTGCATTATAGAATGTTTTATTGATTTTATCAATAGCGATATTGCCGGTAAAGTTGCGAAGTACGTATACTAAGGGCAGCCAAGCATAAGCAGTATCAAATATTTTATTTACGCTTCAGAAATATTAAATAAAAGACAACAAACACCAGCACCATCGCTATATTCGCTATTAGCCGTTCACGGAACCGGTGTCTGAAGAAAAGTAAATCCACGGCAACTACAGTAGCTACCATCAGTGCAACGTAAAATACCGGAACTGCATCTCTTCCCATTTTGACTATTTAAAAACCTTGCGTGCAAGACTCGCAGCCAGAACACCAAGCAAGAAACCGCTGGCAAAAATAAGCACATTATGGAACCTGCTAGCGCTGATTAACATCCACGCTAACAGCAATACTATTGCCCAGGCCACAAAAACACCAACGACATAAATCCAATATGGGTATTTTTTCATTATGTCTACAATTATAGTTCATAAATATCAGCACAAAGAACGAAAAGGCTCCTGACCGGTAGGCTCAGCCAAAATCATTATGCTTATTTAAAGCGTTTTAATCCTTTTTATGGCAATCGCAGTGACATTCCTGGTGGCAAGGGCAATCACAATGTTCCTTTTCTTTATGCTCTTTTTGCCATTCTTTAATTTTGGTTAAATCTTTTTTCATTGAACCCTCAACCAATTTATCAAGAATCTTCTTTGTGCCTGCTTCTGAAACACCTTTTTCGTCGAGCACCAAGCGCAACTTGGTTAACTTATGAGAAGCTTTTTTAACCTTCCACATCAGATGTTCATCAATCATTTTCTCATCAATGCCCAGTTCTTTGAGTTTCGCGGTCAACTTTTCCTTTTTCTCTTCACTCATTTCTTTATGCTCAAACATAACTTCTCCTTGTTAATTTATATAAGTAATGCAAATACGTCCATCTACCATAATCATTATAGAGGATATTGCTTACGGTTCGCTGAGAGATACGTTACACGAGGCCTATATAACAAATGTAAAAAAGGATCTTAAAATTGTTCTGGACCAAGACGCTCAGCCGAGTTGGTCGAGCAAGTTCATGTTTTTTTGCGTCGATAAACGCCAACCCTAGGCATGACCCAAATGGTTACAATAATTGCCAGTAGTACCGCAAAACCGCACATGATCGAAGGTATGCCGTTAAGGGTAGCTCTGTCTATCAAATTTACCGTCGTTGTCGGTATAAGAAATGCAGCATAGCCTAGGCTAAATCCATAAAGAGCACTTTTTTGAGCTGGTTGTTTCGACTGCAGAGCAAATTTTATACTGGTAAAGAGGCCCATAAGCACCCAGCCGTAGTAGTACACTGCATAAAGCCACGTAAGGCTAGTGTTCACCTGAAAAATTACATAGTTGCCCAGGCAAGCATCACCGGTTAGGGATCTTGCAGACAGCGCAAAGTATAGGACAAACGCTGCAGCGCTTAGGTAGCCAACGTATATTAACGAACGATTTTTCTTGCCCGTTATAGTACTTATGATATGTATACCCAAGGGCGGTAGAAGCGTAATGGCAACATAGCCAATGTGTGACCATTGAATCAACGAAGAAGATCCTGTACAAACTCGATACTCGGCTAGTTGAAACGAAGCCAGCAATAATAACATTAGAGCAACTAGTCGTGATAATTTATTAAACTTGTACCGCCAAATAATATAGAGTAAAAAAGAGATCTCGATTATGCAGGTCACAATCATCGCCAGTGGCGAAAAACAAAATATTTTATCCCGGTAGCTTCTAAACATTAAAATAATTCCCAGCCCTAAGCGTAGCATTAGTTAAACGAATAGCGAGGAGCCAAATCGGTACTAGACCCAGAGGCTCAGCCAAGCATAAGTACAATAAAAACTTCCTGAACGCTTGCTTTGCGACTCTAGCGGGCCGATAATGAAGTTTGTAACAGAATGGAGGTTCTTATGGGCAGATCAAAACTGGTAGCAATCGTTGTTGTGACCATATTAGTTATTGGAGGAACGGTCGCTTTAACTCACAAGTCGAATAATAACGCTACGCAGAATACATCAAACACCAGTTCAACATCTTCAAACTCAAATCAAACGCCAGCAACCGGAACAATTAATATTAAAAATATGATGTTTACGCCACCCCAAATAAGCGTTCAGAAAGGTGGCACAGTTACCTGGACGAATAATGATAGCATTGCCCACACAGTAATCGACGATTTAAGTAATGTGGGTGGGCCTGCGAGTGGCAACATAGAGCCCGGCTCAACTTACAGTTTTACATTTGATAAAACAGGCTCATTCCAGTATCACTGTAGTATCCATCCTTCAATGCGCGGGACTATAGTCGTAAAGTAGAAACAAGTTTTGGGCTAGAAAGTAAAATTTCGAGTGAGCGATAGTTAGGGAGTAAGTCCACCAAAAGCAGCCATAAGCATTTTGGCGTATGTTGTTTAGGGGTTGTTTATCTACCGATTTTTTTACGATGGATACAACCCGCCCAACAGCATGGACGGCGTTTCCCCTCCAAAAGCTCCGTAATTGTCCGCTCGATATGATTTATTCTTGTCTCTGGCCTCTTGGTAGTTATGGTCCAACAAATCCATTCATTGCGCGCCAGCGGCGTGAGGTCCTCCCACCGCTCCTGCGCAGATTCGTCAGAAGCTAAGGCTTTTCGTAAATCTGCTGGCATTTTGTGTACCGTGCCATCGGGAATTTCAAGTTTGCCCATGCTTCTATGGTACATCAAGCTTTAATACGGTGGTTGCGAAGTACGCACACTGAGGGCGGCCATGCGGCCCGGTTAGCGTATCTGTGCATATGGTGTAACATAAAAATATGCGGAGTTATATAACTTTAGCGGTGATTATCGTTTTTGTCTTTATCGTGGCGGAAAACGGAAAACAGAACATAGCGAGCAGCAAACTAGTGAGTGACGCGTCCTGGCCCAACTGTACCCTTACATTGCCACTGGCTGAGACGGGAATTGTCGGTATTAATTACGGAAAGGTCTTTACGGCTAATCCCTGTCTGGCAAAGGAAATACTGAATTATAGGACTCCATCCGTGTATGTCAATACAGCCTATCCGGGCATAGCCTACGGCCAAAAATTCCAGCATTCACCCCACGATTGTTCGGCTGACGATACCAGCTGTTTAGCCTACAACTACGGTTATAATGCCGGCCTTTATGATATTGACTATACTTTACGCCTGGGAATCGTTGCCAACCGTTGGTGGCTAGATGTTGAGACTGATAATAGCTGGGACAATAACGCGCAGGTTAACCGCAAATCTTTAGAGGGTACGTTTGATGCTATCAGCCGTTTCGCAGGCAGTGATCGAACGGGGTTTTACTCTTCGCCAAGCCAATGGAACCTGCTGACCGGCAGTTGGCGTAACAGCTACCCCGCCTGGATGGCTACCGGCAGTGCGGATGAAACAGCAGCCATGAAAGCCTGCAGCGACAAAAGTTTTACCGGCGGGCCTATAGTTCTTACGCAATTTACCCCAAGCCTGGACCAAAATTATCCTTGCACTGGTTTGTTCTAGGGCTATTTTGACTCGCCAAAGATCACTGGTTCCAGACCGGTATGCTCAGTCGGGTGGTAGAATTAGAGTAGATGAATGGATATAGCATTGTTAGCGCCGATGAGGCTAGGGACCATTATGCCGGGACTGATGTGCCCGGCGAATTTCGCAGACTAACCGACGCGCTAGGTTCCGAGCAGCTGGCCGTAACCCTAATTCGCATTCCGGCGCACTCTGATTTTGAGCAGGGCACCGGCCATTTCCATGATGAGATAGAAGAGGTTTATATAATCACCAAGGGCACGCTGACCATGCGCTTTGGCGATGATATCGTTAAGGTTCCAGCCGGCTCGGCCGTGCGAGTAGCGCCCAAAACACCCCGTTCGCACCGCAACGAAGGTGACGAGCCGGTAGATATGTGGGCTATCTCACCAAAAACGAACAAGCACGACGCTACCAAGATAGATGATTTCTGGGAAGCTTCAGACCAGGCCAAACAAAAAGCCTAGGGTTTTTGGTACCAATGTTGACTACTGGAAACTATAATATAAGCTTAAAAGGCAAGTTAATAAAAGGGAGTATATGCACAAGATATCTTTAAAACCGGCACTTCTGGCAGGCAGCGTAGTGCTGGTGGTAGCCGGTAGTACCGCACCGGCGTTCGCTATTGCTACTATCGCGCCGGAAGCCCAGGCGACAGTGAGCACCCGGCTAGACGCGGCAAAACTAAAGCTGTGTACGGTTCGTGAAAAGGTAATAGATAATATTTTGACGCGAGTCGCCAACCGTGGCAACCGTCACCTGACACTGATTAGCGGCGTGGCAACCAAAACCGAAGCTTACTACATCAGTAGCGGTAAGACGCTGGGCAGCTATGACTCCTTAGTAACTACAGTTAACGCTGATAAAACTGCCGCCCAGATGGCAGTTGATCAAGTCAAGACTGACAGTACTGTGTTTAAGTGCGATGGTACCGACCCATTGGGTACCTTGCAGACTTTCAAAGACCATGTAAAAGCCGAAGTGTCAGCTCTGCAAGATTATAAGTCCAGTGTTAAGGACTTGGTGGCAGGAGTTAAAAATGACCAGGCATAATAATAATTCCGGCTTTGCGGTTATAGAGGGCTTGTTGATTTTAGTAATTGTAGCCATTATTGGTTTTGTCGGCTACAAAGTTGAGAAGACCAGAAACGACACCAATAAATTGAACGAACAGAGTGCCGCGCAGCAGGTGGCGGTGCCAAAATCCAATACTTCCGGCACCGGAGTACCGGCTAGCATCAAATCCACTAGCGATTTGACCAAAGCCCTAAACGTTCTAAATACCGACAACCCGGACGATAACAGCGCCGACTTAACTCAGATAGATAGCCAGTCCAGCGCGTTTTAGCGGTGGTGGCGTTTTTTGAGGCGAGCCAGTTGTAGCTGGGCGCTGCTGTGTTGCAGCGTACGTTTGGCTTCGTGCAAGGCGGTGTGGCTCTCGGCACCGGCGACCAGTTCTTCTGCCCGGGCAAGCGCTGTCTCGGCCTCTTGCTCGCTGACTTCTTCAGTGGTCGTTACCTCGTCGCTGATAAAACGGGCGGTTTTTCCATCTATTTGGATCACTCCGCCAGAAACGGCAAAGTGTTCCATGTCGTCGTCGCGGGTGCCGGCTTCTTTACGGACGCTGATGACCCCGGCTGCACCAGCGCTGATGAGCGGCATGTGGTTTTCGAACATGGCAATGGTGCCGCCCTGGGTTGGCACAAGCACTTCATAGACATCATGGTCAAACTTGAGGCCGCCAACCGAAACTAGCTGGAAATGAATCATTTCTTAGTATTTTTATCGCCGGTTTTGGCCGGCTCATTTACCTGGTCAATGGTGCCCTTCATATAGAAAGCCTGCTCGGATTTGTCATCGTGTTTGCCCTCTAGGATTTCTTTAAAGCCGCGGATGGTTTCTTTGAGCGGCACGTACTGGCCGGGAATGTTGATGAAAGTTTCGGCTACAAAAAACGGCTGGGTCAGGAAGCGCTGGATGCGCCGGGCACGGGCGACCGCCTCTTTATCCTCGTCTGATAATTCTTCCATGCCCAAGATAGAGATGATATCTTGCAGGTCCTTATAGCGCTGTAACACACGCTGGACTTCGCGGGCGACCTCGTAGTGCTCCTGGCCAACGACTTCCGGATTCAAAATTGTGGAGTTACTGTCTAGCGGATCCACGGCCGGGTAGAGGCCTAGTTCCGTGAGCGCGCGGCTAAGAACGATGGTTGAATCCAAGTGAGCAAAGGTTGTAGCTGGCGCCGGGTCGGTAAGGTCGTCGGCCGGTACATAAACCGCCTGCACAGAGGTGATGGAACCCTTTTTAGTCGAGGTGATGCGCTCTTGCAACTGGCCCATCTCGGTGGCTAAGTTGGGTTGGTAGCCCACGGCGCTGGGCAGGCGGCCCAGCAGGGCGGAAACCTCGGAGCCTGCCTGCGTAAAGCGGAAAATGTTATCTATAAATAGCAGTACGTCGTTGCCTTCGTCGCGGAAACTTTCGGCAATGGCCAGGCCGGCAAAGCCGACCCGCAGGCGGGCGCCCGGCGGTTCGTTCATTTGGCCAAAGACCAGTGAGGTTTTATCCAAAACGCCAGAATCCTGCATCTCGTAATAGAGGTCATTACCCTCGCGGGTGCGTTCGCCGATGCCGGCAAAAACACTCCGGCCTTTATGGAATTTAGCAATGTTATTGATAAGTTCGGTTATAAAAACCGTTTTACCGACGCCGGCACCGCCGAACAGCCCGACTTTACCGCCCTTGGAAATTGGCGCGATTAAGTCGATAACTTTGATGCCGGTCTCAAAAACTTCAATTTTGGCGCTTTGTTCCATGAGTGTTGGCGCGGCGCGGTGAATTGGGCCAAAGCTTACTCCCTCGGGTGCCGGTTTGCCGTCTATCGGTTGGCCGATAACGTTGAACATCCGCCCAAGAGTTTTATCGCCCACCGGTACGCTGATTGGCGAGCCGACATCTGTTACTTTATCGCCGCGCTTGAGGCCATCAGTTGGGCCAAGGGCAATGGCACGGACGGTTTGTTTGCTAAGGTGCTGGGCAACTTCCAGCATGAGTATGCCCTGCTCGCGGTCGATAATCAGGGCATTATAAATTGGTGGCAAATGGCCCTCGAACTCCACGTCTATAATCACGCCGACAATCTGAACAATCTCTCCGGATTTCTTGGCGGTTGATTTGGCAACTGTTGGCATATTATTCCTTCCTTTAGCCGGCTATGGCCGCCGCACCACCGGTTATTTCGGCAATTTCCCGAGTGATGGCAGCTTGGCGGGTGGCATTAAGCTCCAAAGTTAGGTTGTCTATAAGGTCGCCGGCGTTGCGGCTGGCGTTGCCCATGGCCATCATGCGCATAGCGTGCTCCGAAGCGGCGGATTCTATGCGCGCTTGTAATAGCTGCGATTCAAAATAAAGCCGCAAGGCTTCGTCTAGCACCGATTCCAACGAAGGCTCAAATTCGTAGACTGTTTTGTCCTCGACTTGTGGAGTAGCGGCTGGGGGCGGAGCAACCGGCAGTAGTTGTTCAACTTCTATGTGTTGGGACAAGAAGGATATAAAACCGGTGTAAATGATTGTCACCGAGTTAAAACGTTGGCCGGCGATACCGTCGGCAATCAGTTCCAGCACAGGGGCAAAAATATTACTTTGCGGCACGTCGGCTATCTCTTCGTATTCACCCAATAGGTGGATATAGTCCAATCTGGCAAAAAAGCGCGCGCCTTTGCGGCCAAAAACTACAACTGACGGCTGGGCGCCGCTGGCCCGATCTTGCGCAAAGCGCTGAGTAGCAGCGTGCAATACATTGGAATTAAAAGCGCCAGCTTGCCCGCGGTCGCTGGTAAACACAATGTAGAGTGTCACGGGCTTATCAACAGCTTTAAAATACGGATGCTGCTGGGCTTCTTGCGAGGGCGCCACTTTACGGACAATAGAGGCAGCCACTTCCGAATACTCACGGGCAGTTTTTACCGCCAAGTGCACCCGGCGCACCCGCCCGGCCGCCACTACTTCTAGGGCTTTAGTAATCTGTTTGGCATTTTTAACCGAGCGGATGCGCCGGTTGAGGGCCTGGGTGTTGGCCATTTATGCTACCGCCTTTGCTTTTTTGGCTTCAACGACCTTATAGCCCTCGGCGGCTTTGCGGGCAGTTCTTAGGATGATTTCACTATCGGCGGTCGTTGGCGGGGTACCTTTGTCAATCTCGGCAACCATCTTCTTGTGATGCTGTTCCAGATCGGTCAACAGGGCGTCTTGGGCGGCTTTGGTTTTTTCTATCTCTATATTGTCAAAAGCCCCGCTGGTTGCAGCCAGAATGCTGGCTACTTGTTGCCAGACGCTCAGAGTAGAATACTGCGGCTGCTTTAAAATCTCGGTTAGAAGCTGGCCGCGCGACAGGCGGGCCTGAGTTTCGGTGTCCAAATCGGATGAGAATTGGGCAAAAGCGGCCAGTTCGCGGTATTGGGCCAGGTCTAGGCGCAGGCTGCCGGCCACGCTACGTACCGCTTTGGGCTGCGCGGCGCCACCAACACGCGATACGGACAATCCGACCGAAATTGCCGGCCTAATACCTTGGTAAAACAGGTCAGTTTCCAGATAAATCTGGCCATCGGTAATAGAGATTACATTGGTTGAAATATAGGCGCTAACGTCACCGGCCTGGGTTTCTACAATAGGCAGGGCGGTCAGACTACCGCCGCCCAGTTTGTCGGAAAGTTTGGCGGCTCGTTCCAGCAGGCGGGAGTGTAAATAGAACACGTCGCCGGGGTAAGCTTCGCGCCCCGGTGGGCGTCTTAGCAGCAGTGACATTTGACGGTAGGCCACGGCGTGCTTAGAAAGATCGTCATAAATAATTAGGGCGTGGCGCTTATTGTCGCGGAACCACTCACCAATAGCGCAACCGGTATAGGGTGCCAGATACTGCAGGCTGGCCGGATCGGCGGCAGAAGTTGCTACGATAATACTTTGTTCCATGGTGCCTTCGCGCTTGAGACGTTCAATTAGCCGGGCAACGGTGGCATTTTTTTGGCCGATGGCCACGTAAATATTAATAATGTCACTGCCGCGCTTGCTTTGGTTAATCATGGTATCGACAGCAATAGCGGTCTTGCCGGTTTGGCGGTCACCGATTATTAGCTCGCGTTGGCCGCGGCCGATAGGAATCATAGAGTCAATGGCGGTAATGCCGGTTAGCACCGGTTCGTGGACGCTCTTGCGGTCAATTACTCCTGGGGCCGGGTTTTCCACGGCGCCGCGGGCTTTAGCTTTGATTTCGCCCTTGCCGTCCAGCGGACGGCCCAGCGGGTCGACTACCCGGCCGACGAGCTCCGGGCCAACCGGTACGGATAGTACTTCGCCGCTAAGGCTTACCCTTGCACCGGCCACAACCAGCCGGTCATCGTCCAGCAGTACGGCACCAATTTCATCTTCTAATAAATTAAGCGCAAAAGCTGTGACTTTTTGGCCATCCAGTCCGTCTATCTCCAACATTTCGCTATAACCGCAGCCGCGCAGGCCATAAATCCAAGCCACGCCATCGCCGATACGTGTAACTATGCCGCTGCTTTGTTCCTGGCCGCTGGCGCGCAAATCGGCAATGGCATTACGGACTTCTTCGCTGAGAGATTTAACGTCAAACGTGTTTTTCGGCACCTAAAATTCCTTCCGTATGTCGGCTAACGCGCGGGCAAGTGTTTTATCCCAGGCATGCTGAGCGGTTTCGATGCGCACGCCCCCAAGCACGTTTTTATCTATTTGCTCATCTAATATTACACTATCAACCTTGGCAGCCTGTTTAACGAAACTCTGGATTTCTTCTTTGAGCGACTGGGTGAGCGGAAAGGCACTGATGAGTTTGGTGTTGGCGGTTTGGCCGCGGTGCTCCAATTCCCAGGCGATGTCGGAAACCAGCAGGTCGGCCTCTTTTTGGCGCCTACTGGCAATTAGCACCGAGCCTAGCTCGCGGGCAATCTCAGCGACCGGCCGCTGGGCAATCAGCTGGGTAGCGCCGTAGCTGGCTAAGAGCCTACGTGACGGGCTGGTCATGATTTGAGCTCCTTCAGGCTGGTCTCTATTAAGGCCTGGTCGGACTTATCGTTCAGTTTTTGGCGCAGTACCTTTTCGGTAGTTCGGACTACTAAGTCTGCCAGTTCGCCCCGGAGTTCCTGGTGTAAACGTTCGCGCTCCTGGCCAAGGTGGGCTTTAGCCTCCTTGATAACTTGCCCGGCGCGTTCGGTGGCACTGCTTTCGGCGCTGGCAATTACACCCTCAGCTTTTTTGGCGGCGTCGGCCAGGGAGGCGTCGGCCCGCGCGCGGGCTTTGTGGAGCAGCTTATCGGCTTTTTCCTCAGCCGCTTTCAGGGCCTCCTCGGTTTCCTTGGCTTGCAGCAAGCTGCGCTCCAGTGCATCACGGCGGCTCTCCAGCGTGGCAACCAGTTTGGGGAAGACCCAGCGCCGTAAAATCAGCAGCACCAGCAAGAAAGTGACCAACTGGAATATGAAGGCCTTAAGATTAACCCCTAGCGAAGAAATTCCGCTGGAGCTTGAGCTGGCAAATTGTGCGCTTGGATTTAGCAAACTTTTTCCTTAGTTTAAAACTCTTATGTAGTGAAGACGATTAGCAGCACAAAGGCCAGAACGGCATCAACCAAACCGGCCATAACAAAAGCCGTGGAAAGAATCCGGCCTTGCATTTCCGGGTTGCGGCCAATGGCGCCAACAGCAGCTGAGCCAATCAGGCCGACGCCGATAGCCGGGCCAATCGCACCCAGGCCGATGGCCAAGCCCTTAATTAATGATGGATCTACGTGGTTCATTGCTTCTCCTTTGTTGCGTTCATTATTTTATACCCGCGCGGCCTCTATCTGAGTGCCACCGGCTTGTTTCTCATCATGTCCATCGCCAATCGCCACCGACAAGTAAGTGGCACTTAGCATCATGAACACATAAGCTTGGATAATTGAGAAGAATATCTCCAGAAATACAGCCGGGACGGTCGCCAACCAGCCGAAGTTTCCGGCCAACTGGCTGATAGCGGCAATTAAAACTTCGCCGGCATAGATTACACCAAAAAGCCGCATCGAAAGGGTGATTATACGCAGCAGCTCGCTAAAAACTTCGTTAATGCCAATGAAGAGATTCATGGGGTTCCAGAGCGGACTGGCAAAATAATGCTTAAAATGGCCCCGCAGACCAAGGGCTTTGACGGCATTGTACTGCACTAAACCGATAGTCAATATAGCCATAGCCAAAGTGGAATTTAAGTCAGTAGTAAATGGCCTAAGCAGCGGTTCGGTGAGGCCGCCGCTGTGGGCGATAACGGTGCCGACCCCAGGCAGCAGGCCGGAGCCCGAAAGAT
>Ga0265323_10001578_pt1 | contig 11012 bp, 11 predicted proteins | sample 41225metaG_FD_193580 | JGI IMG/M metagenome (GOLD analysis project Ga0265323, IMG submission 193580) | Rhizosphere microbial communities from Carex aquatilis grown in University of Washington, Seatle, WA, United States - 4-12-25 metaG | ecosystem: Host-associated > Plants > Roots > Rhizosphere... | reverse complement strand
CGTCTCGCCGCCCGACACCCCCGAGCCGATGAACCGCAGCCCCTTCTCCCGGAGGGCCTTTTCGCGGCGGATCGTGTCGGTCCATTTCGCATTGCCGCCATCGATGACAATGTCTCCCGCCGCGAGTAACGGCACGAGGCTGTCGATCACCGCATCGGTCGATGCGCCGGCCTGCACCAGCAGGACGATCTTGCGGGGCGTGGAGAGCGATTGCACCAATTCCTGCGGCGTCGTTGTGCCAACGAGTCCCCCTGGAGTATTGGGATTTTCCGCGACAAACTTTGTGGTTTTTTCGGTAGTCCGGTTATAGACGGAGATCTGAAATCCGTGGTCCGCGATATTGAGGGCCAGATTCTGCCCCATCACAGCCAGACCGATGAGTCCGATATCGGAGTGAGGTTTTGGCATAAACGATAGAGTAACCGACCGCCGCACCGGTCAAATCCCAATCCGAATTACCCGAATGGAACGATCCGGGTTTCCCAACGACCGGACCCGCCTGACTAGTAAACCGTCGACCGGATGGTAGTGGTCGGCACGGTCGCTGCGGCGTTTTTCGCCGCCGCCGGATCGCCCGCATCCGGCCGTTTGGAAAGCGGCGGAGGGGTGGAGGGGAAGAACGGGGCGATCAGGTCGACCACCGGGCTGAGAAACTTCGGCTCATTGCGCTGATAAACCCAGGTCAGGGTGACCACGACCATGATCGTCCCGCTGATGATGACAAAAATGATCCGGTTCATCTTCGCGACATGCTTAATCAAAAAGATCGCGACAATCAGGACCAGAATTGCCATCCCGAGATAGCCCAGATTCTTCGGCGGCACATTCCGCAGTTTTTCCCAGACCCCTGCAGCAAAGACCAGCATGCCCTTGGAGTCTAAGCGGGCGCGGGGGAGTTACGAGCCGAATTCCATTCCCGGAAGGTTTTACGCTTTCTTGCCACTCGGGGCTTTGCGACCCCGGGTTTCTCCGGGCGCAATCCATTCCGCCGCACCGCGCGCGTAGTGTTCCTTCTTCCAGATGGGAACCCGGGCTTTCAGTTCGTCGATGATGTACCGGCAAGCGTCAAAGGCCGCCGCCCGATGGTCCGCCAGCACCCCAACCCACACCGCCGCCTCTCCGGCGCGGAGCCGGCCAATCCGGTGCACGCACACGGCCGCCTTCAACCCGAACTTCTTTTTCGCCGCCGCCACCACGCGGCCGCCTTCTTTTTCGGCCAGCCGGTCGTAAGCCTCGTACTCGAGGAGGCGCACGGTGCGCCCGCGATTGCGATCGCGCACCCGGCCTTCGAAACAGACGCAGGCACCCGCGCCTTCTCCGGGGAGGCAGCGTCTCAGGGTGTCCGGCTTGAGCGGCGCGCGGGAAAGGCGGAACATGATCACGATCTACCCTCCGGCAAAAGGCGGCAGGAAGACCACCGTGGCGCCATCCGCCAGCGGCGCGCTCCAGCCCGAGAAATCATCATTGAGGGCAACGCTCAATCGTTCGGCGGGAATCGTAAAGCCATGGCTCCGCTGGAGCTCCGCATACAGCACCGCCAGCGTGGCCGCCGTCGTCGCAAGCGTTTCTTCGCGGCAGCCCGCCTGCTCCCGCAACGCGGCGAAATACTGGACTCGCACGGTTTTCACGGCGCCCGGTAATCCGTCTTGCCGCCGGTCTTTTCCCGGAGGGATATTTCCTTGATCACGATTCCCGGTGAGATTGCCTTGACCATGTCGTAAATCGTCAGCGCCGCCACGCTCGCACCGGTCAACGCTTCCATTTCCACGCCGGTTTTCGCGTGGGTTCGAACGCGGCAATGAATCGTGGCCTCCCGTCCGCCAGGCGGAAGTTCGATTTCAATCTGGCAGTCCTCGAGCGGCAACGGGTGGCAGAGCGGAATGAGTTCGCTGGTCTTCTTGGCCCCCATCACGCCGGCCAGGATCGCCGTCGCAAAGACCGGCCCCTTGGCGGTGGCCAGATCACCCGCCTTGAGCTGGCGCGCCAATTCCGCGGGCATGGACACGATCGCCACGGCATGCGCCGCACGTTCGGTCACTGCCTTGTCACCGACATCGACCATGCTTGGCCGGTTCTGGGCGTCCACATGGGAGAGCATGCCGACCAATGTTGCCCAAAATTGGCCGGGAGCAAAATGATTCTAGGAGCGCGGAGGACGCAAGTCCGACGGGCTCCTACGCCCACGGCCAGAACCGGACCCCCGCACCCGCAGGGAACTCCCGCTGGCCGGCCGGCAGCTCGACAAAACCGCTGGTCCCGGTGAGACCGGCAAAATCCCCGGAAGTGTTGAGCGGGGCTGGCCGCGCGAGGTTTTCCCCCAGCGGTCCCTGGGTCGTCCGGACCACCAAAAACCCCGTCAGCTCGGGCGGCCGTTCCACGGACTCGGTGAGCCGGGCGAACCGCGGCGCAGCTGGAGGCAGATCGGCCATTCTGGCCAGCGCCGGCAGCACGTAACGGTGCAGGCAAATATAGGCGGAGGCCGGGTTTCCAGGCAGCGCAAATACCGGGGTTTGCCGCGGGCTAAGTCCGAACCAGAATGGACCGCCGGGACGCTGGGCCACGCCCTGAAAAAGTCTCTTCACGCCGAGTTCATCGAGCACGCGGGGAAGAAAATCAAACTTCCCTTTCGACACCCCGCCGGCGATCAGCACCACATCGTACTCCGCGGCGATGTGCCACAGGCGATGTTCGATTTCGCCCCGCAGGTCGGGCAGATGAAACCGCTCCACGCGGCGCTGCCCTGCCGCAATCAGCGCCGCCCGCAATGCGTAATCATTCGACCGGCGGATATGGTGGGGTGCGACCACCGAACTCACCTCCACCAACTCGTCGCCTGTGGCCACCACCGCGATCTTGGGCTGGATGGTCACCGCCAGATGGGCGTAACCACACGAAGCCGCCACCGCGATCTCGCAGCCGCCCAGGCACACGCCGGAGCCAACCACGACGGCGTGGGCGGGACGATCAGAGCCGCGCCGATGAATCGCCTGCCCGGGGCTGGCCCGGGCTCCCGCCGTCGCCTCGATGAATCCGTTGTCCCGGGTGACATCTTCGACTGGCACCACCACGTCGGCGCCCGCCGGCAGCACGGCGCCCGTCATGACCTCGATGAACGCGTCCGCTTCCGGCAGCGTCAGCGCCATCATCCCGGCCGCCTGAACGCCCGCGATCCGAAACCGGCGCACCCCTGCTTCCCACACGTCGTGGCGGAGCGCATAACCATCCATCGTCACCCGGTCGAACGGCGGAAGATCGCGGTCGGCCACCAGCGTTTGGCGCAACACCCGGCCCTGCGCCTCGGCGAGCGGGCAGTCCTCCGCCGGCAACACCCGCACGGCTGCAAGCACCTGTTTTTCTGCGTCAGCCACTGATAGCATGGGCCGACTGTAGGGCGTGTTGACAAACTGACAAGCCACGGCGCTGGAGGTACAGTCCACAAGAAAGAAACTTTTTGGGTTCGCGTCCTGGCGCTTCCGGCCATTTGCGTTAGCGTCTTTCTCCTCATGTCCGACCTCCGCGATCAATCTGGCCGGCCGCTTCGCGATCTCCGCATCTCGTTGACCGACCGCTGCAACTTTCGCTGTCCCTATTGCATGCCCGCGGAGGTATTCGGACCCGATCACGCCTTTCTGCACGACGGCCAGGTCATGTCGTTGGCGGAGCTGCACCGCATCGTCCGGCAATTTGTCCGGCTTGGCGTGGAGAAAGTGCGCCTCACCGGCGGGGAACCGCTCTTGCGGTCCGACGTGGCCGATTTGGTTCGCATCCTCAAGTGCGACCTGCAGGTGAGTGACGTGGCCTTGACGACCAATGGCTGGCTGCTGGCCGGCCGAGCGTCCGCCCTGCGCGAAGCCGGACTTGATCGCATCAATGTCAGCCTGGACAGCCTCGACGCCGAAACTTTCGCCCGGATGAGCGGCGGCGGAAAGACCCGGCGGATCGAGCGGGTGCTGGAGGGCATTGCGGTGGCGGCCGGCCTCGGGTTCCCCATCAAGATCAACATGGTCGTGCAACGCGGCGTCAACGACGGCGATGTGATGGCGATGGCCGCCTGGGCGCGCGAACGGCGCTTCACGCTGCGCTTTATCGAATTCATGGATGTCGGAAATCACAATGGCTGGTCCCGCGACCGGGTGGTGCCGGCGCGTGAGATCATCGGTCGGCTGTCGGCCCAATGGCCGCTGGAGCCCTGCGAGCCCGCCTATCGTGGCGAGGTGGCCGCCCGTTATCGCTATCAGGATGGCGGGGGAGAGATCGGACTGATCAGCAGTGTTACAGAACCGTTCTGCCGCGATTGCCATCGCGCGCGCCTGTCCGCGGATGGAAAACTCTACACCTGCCTTTTTTCCTCCTCCGGGTGGGACATTTTAGGAGCCCTGCGCGCGGGCGCGACCGAGGACGAGCTGCTGGCGTATCTGGTTCGCGTTTGGCGCGGCCGGTTGGATCGCTATTCCGACGAGCGCGCCGAACTCCTCGCCCGCCACGAAACCCGCCGCAAAGTCGAAATGAGCTATATCGGGGGCTAACAGCCTGTCGGGCGTCGCCCTCCAGGCTGCTTAATCAACGGCGGACGCCGTTTGGTTGGAAAGCCAATATTACAAATAAAGTTCTGAACGTTGAAGGGGTGGTGCGTCCTACCAGTTTGCCCGCAGGTGCGCCAAGTCATCGAAGCGCGGGCCAAGGAGATGGCTGCCGCCCAACAAGCCGATCACCCTCCACTGGATTTGTACCCGGCCTCCTGCGTCACAAATCCGATCTCCAGGTCTCACGCACTGCTACGCATAAGTCCGTCCCAAATGGCGCCAGCCATTTGAATAGCAGCCCGGAGGCGAAGTCCGACGGGCTGCTACCGGTAGTGCGTCGGTCGGCCAAAATAATCGAGCATCCAGACTTCGAGCCAGACGCGAAACCGGCCTTCGTACGTCATCTTGCCGAATTCCTCACGTTGGAAATGGGGAAACAGGAAACCGAGTTCCGTGTTGAGACGTTCAAGCTCGAATTGCTGCTGGTTGAGATCATCCACGGGCTCGGCGGTCCAGGGCTCCAGCTGTTCGCGCACGACCGCCAGACGTTTTTGGTGCCGGGTCCGCAGGCTGCCCAGACTTCTCAGCCAGGGCTTTCGCTCCACCAGCCAGTTTTCGGGATAAAAGCCGCCGAACGGAAGGTAGAGATTATCGGTGATGTAGCGCATCCCATCGACGGTGCGCGAGCTCAGCGTGCAACACACCGAGATGGCGCCGTTGGCCTGGGGCACGAACGTGATCTGAATGCGGGTGTGCGCCTCCTGGTCCTGGTAGACGGACACCCGCAAATAGATGCCGCCTCCGATTTCCGCCTTGAGCGACTGCACCTGCGTGTAGTGCTCCGCCCGCAGCCATTCCCGCACCTTCAATAGGCGCTTGTGCGTCGGCCATTCTTCGCCGCTGGAGTTGGCGACATACCGGGGAAACAAGGGCAGAGGACTCTCGCTGAGCGCAGTGATTGCCATCCAGTTGTAAGCCGTTTCCATCAACAACCAGGCGAGGAAAAGGACCAGTGCCAGGACCCAGAAAGGTCGCGTGCTCCAGTCCCAATCGATCACCAGAAAAGCACCACCAAAGGCGAACAGCAACCAGCGCAACCACCGCACGAAGATCGCGATCACCGGCGAAGCCAGACGCTGGTTGAGGGAGAACAACACCAGCGAGGCAATCGCCGTCGCCAACAGCAAATAGACAGGATCGAATTCCACGGATAATCTGCGACGACCGTCAGCCACCGGGCCCGAGCGCCCGGCACCGGCGATGCGCCGGCTTTAGCTTAGTCGCACCGGCATGATCACGCAGATAAAGCTCTCGAGTGTTTTGAAAACCCCCGGACTGACTTCATCCTTCAGCTCAAAAAAGACCTCGTCCTTGGTCAGGGCCCGGAGCGGATCGAGCATGAACTGCGGATTGAACGCCACCTGAAGCTCCGGGCCGCTGTAGGAAATCGCCATCGCTTCATGCGCTTCCCCGAAGTCCGGACTGGATGCGGTGATTTCCAGCAGATTGCTGCTCAGCTTGATCTTGACCGAGTTGGCTTTCTCGCTGCACACCAATGCCGCACGGTGCACACACTGCAGGAAGAGTTCGCGTTCCAGGCGGATGCGCTGGTGGGTTTCCTTTGGGATGACCTGCTGGTAATTGGGATAATTGCCCTCCACCACCTTTGAGAACAGGTAGATGTTTTCAATCAGGCCGCTGGTATCCTTCTCCGTTGCGATCTGGAACGATGCGCGCCGCTCATTAAACGAGATTTTTAGCTTCGCGCCCTTGTCCAACAGTCGCAGCAACTCGTTCACCGTCTTGGCTGGCAGAATGATACTGCCCGAATTCGCCGCGGGGAATTCAAGCTCCTTGCTGATCAAGGCCAATCGCCGTCCATCGGTCGCGACCAGCGAGAGCTTGCCATCGCGAAAGTTCAAATAAACCCCATTGAGAATGTATCGGGTTTCATCGGCCGACTGGGCGTAAGCGACACTCTTGAGCATGTTGGCCAGCTCGGATTGCTCCAACGAGAACGATTTTTCCTCCGCAAAATCCGGCAGCGGGGGAAACTCTTCCTTGCCAATGCCCATGATCCGAAATTGGGAACCACCGGAACTCAATTTAACCTGATGATTGGGGGCGGCATCGAACAAAACATCTACATTGGGCAATTCTCTGATAATCGTTGCCAGCCGCTTGACCGGAAGCGTTACCGAGCCCGGCTCTTTCACTTCCGCCTTGATTTTGCACCGGGTCCCCAAATCAAGATTTGTCGTGGTCAGCGAGATGTTATCCTTCTCGGCCTCGATCAAAACATTGCTGAGGATCGGCATTGTCGCCTTGGAACCGACAACGTTGAGAACCTGCTGCAATCCATTGCTGAAATGGTCACGGTTGATTTTGAACTTCATGTGGGGAGAAGGGCGGAGTGTTGAGTCATTAACAAAGGATAATCGTGGCTGGGTTCAACAAGGAATTATTCCATCTTATTATAGACGGTGAATTTGCCCAATAACTGGCAAAACAAGAGCGGATTTCACTCGATGGTTAGAAAAGAAGGGGGTGGTGGACAAACGCCGAACAACAGAAGGTCAACCAGGGTCTTATTCACAAGCAGGCTCTCTGTCGAAGGTTATTGGTTCAAAGACGATTGGTTCTTCACGAGTTGTTTCCGCTGGAGGCGCAGGTGGGAAATAAGTTGAATCCGGCGGATATGGCGGATGACGCCGTAAAAAATGTAGGCAAGAAAGAGGGAGATAAAGGTGATCTCTTGGAGCCAGAAAACCGAGCCGGCGATGATGATGATCACTACGAACGTGCGAAAACGAGTCTTGGTCTGCCAATCGACCTGTTTGAAGCTAGGATAACGAATCGTGCTGACCATCAGCACGGCAATCATCAGCAAGAGAACAGGTAAAGCGAGCGCAAGCCGGTGGAACACCAGGTTGTCCTCAGAGAGGTGAAGCAACAGCAGCACGAGAGATACCACGGTTCCCGCCGCCGCAGGAACTGGAAGACCGACAAAGTCTTTGCTGCCATCCTTGGGTTTGTAAAGAAGCGGGTTGGTGATGACATTGAACCGCGCGAGCCGGACCGCTGAGCAAAGGAGGTAGATGAAACCAATAAACCAGCCGATCTGGCGAAAGACCGGGTAACCTTGGGTCGGCGAAAGGATCAGGAAAAATACCATCAAGGCCGGGGCGATGCCGAAAGAGACGATATCCGCGAGTGAATCAAATTCTGCTCCAAACAACGATTCCCGCCCCCCGAGACGGGCCAGGCGGCCGTCCAACGAGTCAAAAATCACGGCGGCGAGAATGAACCAAACTGCCTGAGTATAGAGATCTGCCGGAGAATGAGGGGCATACGTACCAGGTGCGATTGCCTCCAGTCGGGCCTGAATGCACTTGATTACCGCAACGAACCCGCAAAACAGATTCCCTGCCGTCATCAGGTTGGGCAGGAAATAGATACGGCTGGCCTGGGTGACGTTGTAGGGGTTCTCGCGCGATTCAAGGTCTGGCATAGGAAAAGGCGGAACCGGGAACCATGGTCCAGGCCACCGCGAGAAGGGTTATTTTTTGCCCGCGGTCAGGCTCTCAAGATACTTCCAAAACTTCGAGTGTTGTTCGAACAACTGCTGTTCCGATACCGGAAGTTTCGTACGGAAGAGGAAGTCCTCCAAGGAGTCTTTGTGCAGAATGTAATGGGTGTGGAGCTTGTCCCCCGTCATTTCGAAGTAGAACCGAAAATCGCCGGAGCGCAGCCGGTAGAACACTTTGCCACCGCGGGAGAAACGCCCGAGCGGTTCGCGCGGATTGGCCAGATCGTCCGGCGTCAGGCGGCTGATCGGGTCAACCACCGCCATCTGCGCGAGCGTGGGCAGTTTGTTCAGCTCGCGCATGCTCTGCTCGGAAAAGGTCACTTGGTACATAGTCTCAGATGACAGCGGGTCTGGTCATGGCGATCAGGGACGCAGCCAGTGTCATTCACTTATATCCGATTCCCGGTCGATTCAGCAAGAACGCAAATCAAAGGGATTCGCCACGCATCGGAAATGGATCGCGCCCGGCCGTGGAAATGCGCCATAGATCGACCGGGTTGAAAAGAATTGGCGCCATTTTTGCCGCGCTGGCCGGCCTGTCCGCCAGCCTCGCCACTCCTGCCGCCAGGGATGCCGCCGCGATCGAGATCGAGATTCCGATCCGTTCCGGGGGTTACGGCACCGCGTTCTACGAAGCGGCTGCCCGGCAGTTCGAAGCGCTTCGCCCGGGCCTCAAGGTCAACCTGTACGGTGATCCGCGGATCGAGGACAAGGTGCGGGTACGCATCATGGGCGGCGATTACCCGGATGCGGCTTTCGCCCCGTATCTGTCCTGGCCGGTCCTCATCTCCGCCGGCAAGGTGCGTGACCTCAGCGGGGATCTGGCTGGTCTGAATTGGGAGGGTGACGCCCGCTGGGGGGAGACGTTTCTCCCGGGCGCACTTGATTCCTGGCGCGTCAACGGGCGGGTTTACGGGGTGCCGCTGAGCTATGCGTGCTGGACCATTTTCTATAATCAACGGATGTTCCGCGTGCATGGCTGGATCCCCGCCCGCACGTGGGACGAGTTTTTTGCTCTCTGCGATCGGATCCGCGCGGCCGGCCTCGCGCCCCTGAGCTTGACCGGCGTCTACGGAAATTACCCGGACGCTTTTTTGCGGGCCGCGTGCTATGATCTGGTCGGCGCGGAGGGATGGAGGCAGCTCAACGATCTGCGCCCGGGCGCCAGGCTCGATCCCCGGTACATCCAAAGCGCGGCGCTGCTGCAGAAGATCGGCCAGCAGTATGCTTTGCGCGGCTGGGAAGGAGCCACCCATACCGCGGCCCAGCTGTCGTTCCTCGAGGGGAGGGCGGCCATGACCGTTTCCGGATCCTGGATGATCCAGGAGATGACGGGAAAGATCCCGGAGGATTTCGAACTGGGCGTGATGAATTTCCCGGTCTTCCCGAACGGCGTCGCCGACCCGTCAACCATTCAGACCGGAAGCGACAGCTTCTTCGTTTTCGCCACGGGTGACCCGCAACGCGAACGCGCCACCGTGGATTTCCTGCGCTTCCTGACCTCGCGACAAAGCGCGGAGGACTTTGTGCGCCAGGTCGACAGTCCGGTGGCGGTGCGCGGCGTTCCGCTGGCCGCATTCTCCCGCCGCCTGCAGGCCACGGCCGCCTTGATCGCGCAGGCGAAAGAGGCGTTTGGCATGCCCCAGGTGATGCTCGAGCCGCCGTCCCTCCGGCAGGCATTGACGGACGGACGGATGGCGCTGATGGAGGGTCGCATCACGCCGCAGCAATTCGGCGAACAGATGGAAGCAGCGGCGTCTCAGGATCGGGCGCGGGCGGTGAATCCCGACCGGCTGGAATATCGGCACGTCTTTTTGGGCTCGTTGCTGCTGTTGTTGGTCGGAGGCACGGCAACCTGGCTGGGCGTGAGCTGGTGGCGCCGCGCGGACTCCCGCCACCGCGGGCCGCCGTCGGCGGAGGGAGATTCAGCCTTTGGCCGGCTGCGGGCTTCGGTTGGCCTGGGGTTTGTCGGTCCGGCGCTCGTGCTCTATGGCGGGTTCGTCCTGCTGCCCGGTCTGGCGGCCTTCAGCTGGGCCTTTCAGCGTTGGGACGGCATCGGGCCGCGCGCCTGGGCGGCGGGCTTCAATTTCAAATCGTTGCTCTTTGAGAACGACGGATTCTGGCTCGCGCTACGGAACAACCTCTACCTGATGCTGGTGCCGGCGATCTTGGTCGTGCCGCTGGCCTTGCTCTTCGCCGCGCTGATTCACCGCGGTGTGTGGGGCGCGCGCATGTTTCGGGTGGTCTTTTTGTTTCCCAACCTGCTGGGCGGGATGGCTGCCACGCTGCTTTGGCTCAACGCGTACGAACCGCACGGCGGCCTCGTCAACGCCAGTCTGGTGGCCGTGGGACGGACCTTGGATCTCGACTGGCTGCGCGGATTCGACGGTTTTCCCTGGCTGGCCCAAAGCCATCTCTATCCAGCCCTGATCCCCATTTACCTCTGGATGGCCTGCGGCTTCAACCTGGTGCTATACCTGGCGGCGATGGAAGGCATCGACCCGCAGCTCTATGAAGCGGCCGAACTCGACGGCGCCCCAGCCTGGTGGCAATTCTTCGGCATCACGCTGCCCCTCATCTGGGACGTGGTCATCATCTCGGCCGTCTTTCTGGTGATCAGCGGCCTCAACGCGTTCGAAATGATCTGGCTGCTGACCTCGCAGGATCCCTCCAGTGCCAGCCACACGCTGGGCACGCTGATGATCACATCGATGTTCAAGGAATTCCAAATCGGCCGCGCGGCGGCGATCGCCGTGATCATGTTTGTTCTGGTGCTTACCGCCAGCGCGGGGGTGATGCGCGGACTGAAACGGGAGGGATCGGAATGACCGCGGCGCGCCGCCCTGGTCGATTCCGCGTGAGCCGCACCTTGGTCGGTGCGGTGCTGGCCGGCTACGCTG
>Ga0265323_10001575_pt1 | contig 11018 bp, 7 predicted proteins | sample 41225metaG_FD_193580 | JGI IMG/M metagenome (GOLD analysis project Ga0265323, IMG submission 193580) | Rhizosphere microbial communities from Carex aquatilis grown in University of Washington, Seatle, WA, United States - 4-12-25 metaG | ecosystem: Host-associated > Plants > Roots > Rhizosphere >... | reverse complement strand
TCCGCACCTACCGCGTCCTCGAACTCGCCCTCTATCACTCACTTGGCAAACTGCCCGAGCCGGAGTCTACCCACGATTTCTTCTGACGAGCCGATCTTTTGATCCCACCTGCAGAAAGTTCCGGCAGTTCCTCATCGAAACCACCCGGTGACGCTCGATGTCACCCACAGATTTCTCCGACGAGTCATTTTCAAATGGCACCCCGTGTTTGCCCCGCGGTATGTGAGCATCATCCGTGGTACCGAGTTAATTGTCTCGTTCATGACATTGGCGGAAATGCGCCAAGGTGCGCTGGACGCGAATTGGGGACAACGCAAGCAGGACTTGCTGGAGGCCTGGCTTCGACCGCGTGGTTTGGTGCCATTCCAGGAAACCCCTCCCTCACGGTCGGGGCTCGAACGGAGCCGGGCCCAGGGGGCACCCCGTTAGCGGGCGGTATCTCGATAGCACCAAACCAAGCGGTTACGGTACTAGCTCGCGGATTTTTCAGTCCTGAATTCGGACAATCTGCTGGGTTCGACCTGGGCTCAGGCGCGAAACGAGAGCGAGGAAGGGGCGCCAGATGAGCGTAGCCGATGCGTGGATCGCGGCGGGACAGGAGATCGATCCTCAGTAGTCGGCAAGGATGTCCGGGGACACATCCCGGGGATCGGCGCTTCGCGCCGCGTGGTGCAACACGGGAGCAGCCATCCGGCGAGGTCGAGGGGGGCCGCTCAGTGGTGGAACCGGGCGGCGGGGGCGGTGCTCCGGAAGCCGGGTTGGGCGGCGAACCAGTCCAGGTGGCGGCGGATGTCGCGGATCAGCATGTCGGCCAGGTCGCGGGTGAAGCCGTTGCGCACGACGACGCGCTGGACCACGAGGTCCTCGCGGTTGGCGGGCATGGGGTAGGCCGGGACCTGCCAGCCGCGGTCGCGGAGGCGGTCGGCCAGGTCGTAGAGCGACCAGTGCGCGGGCTGCTTGAGCCGCCAGGCGAATACCGGCAGATCCGTGCCGTGGCTCACCAGTTCGAAGGGGCCGAGCGCGGCAATGCCGGCGGCGAGGGAAACGGCTACGTCCTGGCAGGCCTGGTGGATTTCGCGGTAGCCCGACTTACCCAGGCGGATCAGGTTGTAATATTGCGCCACCACCTGGCTGGCCGGGCGCGAGAAGTTGATGGCCAGGGTCGGCATGGTGCCGCCGAGGTAGTCCACGTTGAAGATCAGCTCCGGGTCCAGGTCCGCGGGTTCCCGCCAGATCACCCATCCCACGCCGGGATAAACCAGGCCGTACTTGTGGCCGGAGGTGTTGATGGACTTGACGCGCGGGAGGCGGAAATCCCAGACGAGGTCCGGTTGCAGGAACGGAGCGACGAAGGCGCCGCTGGCGCCATCCACGTGGATGGGGATATCCAGGCCGGTCTTCTCCTGCAGCCGGTCGAGCGCGGCGCTGAGGGCGGCGACGTTCTCGTAATCGCCGGTGAAGGTGCTGCCCAGCACGGCCACGACGCCGATGGTGTTTTCGTCGCAGGCGGCGGCGGCCCGCTCGGGATCGGTCGCGAAGCGGTCGCCCTCCAGCGGGACCGAGCGCGCCTCGACATCCCAATAGCGGGTGAATTTGTGCCAGCAGACCTGGGTGTTGGTACCCAGGACCAGGTTGGGCTGGAGCGTGGATTTGCCGGCCTGGCGCATGCGCTTGCGCCAGCGCCACTTGAGCGCCAGGCCGCCCAGCATGCAGGCTTCACTGGAGCCGATGGTGGCGGTCCCGAGCGCGCCTTCGGCATCGGGCGAGTGCCACAGACCGGCCAGCATGTGGACGCAGCGCATCTCCAGCTCGGCGGTCTGGGGGTACTCGTCCTTGTCGATCATGTTCTTGTCGAACGTCTCGGACATCAGCTGGCGGGCTTCCGGCTCCATCCAGGTGCCGCAAAACGTGGCCAGGTTGAAGCGCGAGCTGCCGTCCATGATCAGTTCGTCGTGAATCAGGTTGTAGGCCGTATCGGGGGGCATTTCGCCCTCGGGAATGGCGTGGCGGGGAGACGGCCCGAGCAGCCACTGGCGGGCGTACATGGGCCGCATGACGCGCAGCATCTGGTGGTGGGGGTGGGTTTTCTCGTCCATAACCGGATATGACTCTACCACACCGCCAGCGTCACGCGGTCCTGGCTGGGGACGCCGCCGACGGCGATGCGGACCGGCACGCTCGAGCCGGCCGGCGTGGAGGGCGGAATCTGCGCGTTGATTTGGAACACGCCCGGCATGAGCCACGGGGCGGCTCCGGCATACTGCACCACGGCCGGCTGGCCACCGATCTGGACCGAGACGGCGGCGAGCGGTTTGGGCAGAACATCCACCGCCAGCCGCCCATCCACGCCGGGAGGGTCGGTGAGGCCTTCGCCGGTGGCCCACAGGCTGACCACGGAGCCGCTCCTGGCGGGATTGGCCGCCGAATTGACGGTGGTGTCCTGGTTCAGGATGGAGCCCTGCCCGGTGCCGCTGGCATCGCTGGTGAACAGGCCGGGCGCGGTGGCGCTGACGGCAACCTGGAGCGGGTCGCCGCGCACGCCCTGGTACTCCACCTGCACATGCGTCACCGCGCCGGACGAGCCGGAATAGGGCGCAACCGCCGAGCACTGCGTGGGCGAAACGTACACCAGCGGCGCCGGAACGCCGTCGAACAGGACGCGCACGCCGCCGACGGCGGTGCTGACCATGCCGCTGGAATCGAGCGCGAGGCTGGCTGGGGCTGCGGGCCCGAGGCCGGTGCCCCAGATGTCCACCATCTGTCCGGGCGCGACGGCGAGGCCGTAGGAGGCGGCGCTGGTCACCGCCTTTACCACCGGTTTGGGCACCGGGAAGGCGGCGGGCGGGATGGCGAGCAGGGTGATGGAATTGGCGGGGAACACGGTGGTCAGGGAGCCGGCGCTGGTGGGGGCATCGGATTGCTGCACGATGGCGCCCAGGAGCGCGCCGCTGTATCCCCACACCTGCGCGGCGGTGCCGGCGGCGAAATTTGCCAGCGCCAGGGTGCTCGTCAGATCGGCGCCTGTCTTGTTGATGACGATGGCGGTGAGGTACAGATCCGACCGCAGCGCGCCGAACACCGAGAGCCGGGCGGGGTCGGAGCTGACGCTCTGGACGGCGGTCTCGCCGAAGGCGCCGCCCACGGCGTCGTAATTGCGGTACATGCGGAAGGCGAAGGCGCCGGGATCGGTGGGGCCGGGCGGGCCCCACAGCGTCGCCATATCCAGCCCTTCCCGCCCGAAGACGCCCAGTAGTTCGGCCTGCGCCAGGGCGCCGTTCAGCGTGTTGAGGCCCGTCCAGTTGTACTCGGAGATGGCGATCTTAGTCCCCGGGTAGTTCTGCGCCACCATCTGGCGCAGCCGCGGAATCAACTGCGGGGCGATGGGCGCGCCGTTGCGATCCGGGTCGACGATCCAGTAATTGCCGCTGACCAGGTAGGCGGGATCCCAGAACTCGCGCGTGGAATCCAGCCGCAGGGCGTCGATGGCGGCCGATTCGGTGCCGCTGTCCAGCGCGCTGGGCTCGTAATAGGCGTGGATGTCCAGGATATCCACGAGGCGCGTTCCGTGCTGCCGCTCGTACTGCTGCATCTGGGCGAGATACCACGGGAGAAACGCGACGCCGCCGTGGGCGTTGCGGTCGACGGGGTTGGACCAGTATTGGCCGCCGCGCGAGTTCCACCCGGCGACGATGTCCTTTTTCGAAAAATAGAGCGACGCCCAATTGTCCGCCACGGGTCCGGACACCAGCGCGGTCGGGTCGGCCTGCTTGATGGCGGCGGCGTAGGCGGTGTCGAGACTGAGGAGCTCGTCGTAGGTGTAGGGATCGGGATGAATGTCGCGGTGGGTGGAGTCCCACCAGATCGGTTCGTTGTCCAGGCTCCAGATGGCGACGCCGCCCTGGCCACCCTTGCCATAGCGGCCGATCAGGTAGCGGACCCAGGCGGCCTGAAACGACTGGTCATATGGGGCGTAAGCATCGGTGGGATCGTTCCTGATATACACCGGACTCGATGGCGCCTTCCCGTCGTTCACCGAGGGAGTGCCGCAGGCGGAGGTGTACTGGATGCCATCGCCGCAGGTTATCGGGTGATACGGGTAATAGGGGTCGATCTTACACTGGTTCGGGTAGTTCGCCTGATTGAAGCTGCACATCTCCTGGCGGGCCTTGGGCAGCCAGCCCAGAATCGGCACGGTTGCCAGAATCCTGCCGCCGGTGGTGCGGGCCTGGTCCGCAAAGGCATTGAAGGAGCCTCCCTCGGGCAGCCTGGAAGGGTCCGCAACGGCGGCCGGGAGCACTTCGAAGAACCAGTCGGAATCGATGTTGTTGACGTCGAACTGCCAGTGGTAGGTGCTGGTGGCGTTGCCACCCCACCGCCGCAGGGTGGACCGCACGCCGGGCGCGGCGGCGGCGAGCGCGGGATTCACCGGGCTGCCGGTGTTCCAGTAGAAGTTGATTCCATAGATGTCCGGGGAGATGGCGTGCTGGCCGGCTGCGGCGTCGATGGAAAGCGCGGGAGGCGCCAACTGCGCAGCGGCCGGGAAGGCTGCCCAGCAGAATGCCGAGATTGCGAGGAGGGTCCTCATCTATTTCCCGTATACCCCGCGGCCCACGCGACGCATCCAGTCCAGCTCTTCGGGGGGCATGGGCGGCTGCCTGAGCGCCGCCAGCGCCTCTTCCACATGTTGCGCCGTGGAGGGGCCGGTCATGCAGACGTCGACGTCGGGCTGGGCCAGGACGAAGCGGTAGCAATCGCTGGCGGTGGGCACGCGCTCGCCCTTGGGGATGCGCCCGCCGCGGAGGAACAGCAACGGGCTCGCGGGCCGCCCGCTGGCGATCAACTGGCCCCAGCTGGTTGCGGTGAAGGAGACCAGTCCGGGCCGGTTCCCGGCCGGCAGGTGGGGGAAGATGTCGCGCTCGGCGCCGGTGTGGGCGGCGTTGTAGCGGAAGTGGACGGCGTCGTAGGCGGAGCCGCGGGCGATGTCCGGGACCAGGGTCCGCTGGTGGGTGGAGACCGCCAGGTGGCGCACCAGCCCACGCGAGACCAGGGTCCCGGCGGCGTCCTGGATGGCCGTTGGGACGGGCTTCTGCCACATCCCCAGCAGCAGCAGATCGGCGTGATCATAGCCGATGGTGCGGAGGGCCCGCTCCAGGCTTCGCCCCAACAGGGCCGCCACCCGCGAATAAGACTGCACCACGAGCACCATGCGGTCGCGCCGCCCGGCCAGGTTGCGCAGCGCCTGGGCGAAGCGCCGGGTGCGCATGCTGCCCCAGTACAGGTAATTCACGCCCTCCTCGAAGGCGCGCTCGACGGCGGCCGTGGGGACGCCGTAACTGGCGCTGATGCCGAGGCGCGAGACCTGAAGGCCGGTGCGTCCCAGCGAGGCGCGGTCGTAGGATAGCTTCATGGGGATCCAGCTCCGCCAGATGCGGTTCAGAACAATGCTACCGCAGGGGACCGGTTCCGGGTCGCGCGGCCCCGGAACTGCGGACCGCACCGCGATCCGTCCGCAGGAGCTCTGACCCACGATGCGCCGCCCGGCCGGCAAGGCGTCCGCTGTCGGCTGCCTCGCAGGAGGCCGGTGCAACCCCTCCCTCACGGCCGGGGCCCGGAAGGCGACCGGTTGCCCCCATAGCCACGTTGCGGTGGCGCGCCCGTTATGCTATTTATGGGTTCAAGCCGGAGAACTAGAACCAATTCGCAGCCGCCCTGCTCCAGTAGCGACGGTCAGCCGTAAAGCTCTTCAAAAGGATGGCATCCCGTGGAAGCTGTCAATCGCAAACTCATCCGTCCGTCTCTGAACGAAATCAAGGAGCAGATCGCGCCTCCGCGCCGGCCGCCGCAGCAGAAGAAGCCGGTGCCGCCGGATCAGACCAATGCGGAGAACTTTTACTACGTGAAGCAAATGCAGTCGAAGACCGCCATGGTCTTCGTGCTTCGCGATGGGGAAACCCTGCACGGCGTGATCGAGTGGTACGACAAGTGCTGCCTGAAGGTGAACCGCACGGAAGGGCCGAATCTGCTACTGTACAAGCCGGCCATCAAGTACATGTACAAGGAAGCCTAGGCTTCCCCGCCCTTCATGCGGTCGCGTAGGGCCAGGCGCGACGCACGCCGTTCCCCGGCCTGGCGGTAGCGCCGCACCTCATCCCCGGTTTCCGGAATCACGGGTTCAACAGCGGTTGGCCGGCCATCCGGGTCCAGGGCCACAAAGGTCAGATATGCGGAGCAGGTGTGCACTCTCCGGCCCGTCATCAGGTCCTCGGCCTCCACGTGGACACCCACTTCGAGAGACGTCCGGAATACCCGGTTCACGGAGGCGCGCAGCAGGATCAGGTGCCCGATGTGAACGGGATGCAGGAACTGGAGGCTATCGACCAGGGCCGTCACCACCGGCCTGCGGGCGTGCCGCATGGCAGCCAGGGCTCCAGCCAGATCGACCAGGTGCATGACCCGGCCGCCCAGCATGTTGCCGAGGCCGTTGGCGTCGTCCGGGAGGGCGAGTTGGGCGTACTCGGAGGCGGATTCGCGAACGGGTTTCCCGGTCATGGGCGGTACTGGGGCCATTTTACTCCGATCCGGCGGCCTGTTTGAGGCGGCGCAGGTAGCTGGCTGCGTAGGCCCGCGCCTGGGCGGCGAAGGGCGTGGCCTGGAGCGGCGGCTGGAAGCGGTCTTCAGCGAAGCCATATTCGACTTCCCCGTGATCGAGCGGGTGGTGGCCGCGCTCGACGGCGTAGCGGATTTGCACGCTCTGCCGGTCGCCCGAGGCGATGGCGAAGCGGACGGCATCGGCGGCGGTATCGGCGGGGAATCGCGGGCAGATGCCGCGCGCGTATCCGAAATTGCAGAGCGTGAGGCAGTCGCCGGAGGGCGGCACCGGTTCGGCCGGTTGCGCCAGGCACACACCATCCCAGGCGTCGCCGAGCGGCAGCGGAGTGCCTGGGGCGGCGGCGCCGGATGCGCGCGGCTGGCGCGGGCTAAAACAGGGACAAGAGATTTCCTATTCTACCGTGTTCCCCACTCCCACAGGCCGTAGGCCGAGCTTTGGGGCAGCGCGTGGCCGAGTTGGCGGGCCAGCATGGCCATCTGGCCGCGATGGTGGGCGTCATGGGCAAACAGGTAGGCGAGGAAGGCGGCGGCGTCCGGTTTGAAGCCTTTGACGCGGCCATCGCCGGAAAGCGCGGCCCGCAGGACCGTCTCCAGAGCCCGCCAACTCTCCTGGAGGGCGCCGGCGGCCTGGTCCTTCGAGCAACTCTCGCCTTCCAGCCTGGCGGGGAGCCCGGCGCTGCCGGAGACGCTCTTAAGCCACATGAGACGCACATTGTGGATGTGGGCCGCCATCGCGGCGATGGTGCGGCCCTTGCCGCCGGGCGGGGTGGCATTCCAGGCCGCATCGGGCACGGCGCGGATCAGGAACTCGTCGATGCGCTGGTTGATGGCGAAGGCATTCAAAAGGGAATCGACGACGGCGAACGGTTCAAGCGCTTTTTTGGGCTGCATCCGATATCCTCCAGTGGCATGGTGGCTACAGGCAGAATACTGGGGATGATTGGGGACTTGGAGGCGATTCATCAAAAGCGGCGGCTCGTGTAGTGCGTCACACGGAATGACCTTTGTCCTTCCGGCAACCGCCAGGGCTGAATGGCAGAACACACCTGAGCCACGGATGGACACGGATACACACGGATAAGCAAAACGGGTGTTATCCGTGTTTATCTGTGTGTATCCGTGGCTCAAACCGGTTTTGGGAAGTTGCCTGGGGCCTCCGGCGTGGGGGCAGAACGGGCTGGCGCCGGACCCAGGCATCGGGCGGCGGGCACTCTCCGCTTCACGGATGCGGAACCGCCGGCTGCACGGTCAGCGTGGTGGTGGCCGCAGCCACGCCGCCGACCGTCGCCACCAGCGCGTAGTCGCCGTTCGCCAGCGCGGAGGGAACCGTGACCGCCACCTGGTACAAGCCCGCCAAACCGGGCGCCAGCGCCGCTCCATACACCGCTGCCGCCACGCCGCCGATGGTGACCGAGACCGGGTTCGCCGTGTTGTACGCTGTGCCGGACGGGACCTCCGCACCGGCGGGCGCCGCGGGGCTGGTGGGGCCGAAGCCGGTGCCCCATAGGACGATGGCTTCGCCTGGCCTGGCCGGCACCGTGGTGGCACCGGCGAAAGTACCGTTCTTCACGGCGGGGCTGTAATCCGCGTGCGTGGCCGCCGGTTGCCCGTTCGGCCACAGGAAGAACGCCGGGCTGAAGGGCTGCGAACTGGCAGTGGCCTGGGCGGTGGCGCCGCTGGCCGTGGTCACCGTGACCAGCGCGTTGCCCGGCGCCACGCTGGAGGTCAGCACGTCGATCAGGCCCGGGCTGACGTATTCCACATACGCGGGATTGCCGCCGACGGTGACGCTCACGCCGTTGAGCGTGGAGGGCAGGACCGCATTCGCGATCGCCTGGCCCCAGTCGCCGCTGAAACCCGCCGGCGCGAAATTGCTGCCGTAAATGGAAACCCAGGTGTTGGAGGCAATCGCCAGTTGCCCGCTGGCATTATTGGAAACCCCGGCGATCTGCGGCGCGCCCGCGGCGCCAGCAACGATGGCGAGGCTGGTGGCCGCGCTCGCGAATGCTCCGCCGCCCGACACGGCGGCCTGGTTGGTCACCTGGCTGTAAGCGGCCGAAGACACGTTCACGGTCACCGTGATTGCGGGATAGGACGCACCACCCGCCAGTACGTCGCTGCGCGTGCAGGCGCTGGCCGCGCAATTCCATCCGCTGCCCGCCATGGATACCAGGGTCAGGCCGGCGGGCACGGTGTCGGTCACGGTGACCGCGCCGGAGGTAGCTCCCGCGGCGGCCGCATTGGCCACACTCAGGCCAAACGTGGCGGCGGTCTGTCCGGGCGCGAGAATGCCGCTGTGGGTGCTCTGAATCGTGAGGACGGCGCGGGTCCCCACGGGCGTCAGCGCGCGGATGGCGTTGTTGTCGGCGTCGGCAATGTAAATGACACCCGAGGGATCGACGGTGACACCGGCGGGATTGGCGAAAGCCGCGGATACGGCGGGGCCGCCATCGCCCGAGTAATCCACAGTGCCGTTGCCGGCGACGGTGCTGATGATCCCGGCCGTGGAAACCGCGCGAATCCGGTCGTCCGGCCCGTCGGCAATGTACAGGTTGCCGGCGCCGTCCACGCCCACGTCATAGGGAAACAGGAACCGGGCGCTGGTAGCGGCACCGCCGTCCCCCGGATAGGAGGATCCGCCGCCGGCCACGGTCGAGATCTTCCCGCGGGTGTCCACTTTGCAGATGCGGTAGTTATTCGAATCCGCGATAAACAGGTTGCCCGCCGCGTCCACCGCCACACCGTAGGGGAATGCCAGTTGGGCGGCGGTGGCCAGGGCGCCATCGGCGGATTGGCCCGGCACGCCGGTGCCCGCGACGGTGGCAATGGTTCCGCTGGTATCCACCATCCGGATGCGGCTGTTGTAAGTGTCGGCGATGTACAGGTTGCCCGCCGCGTCCAGCGCCAGGCCATACGGGGAACGCAGTGACGCGGCCGTGGCCGGGCCGCCATCGCCCGAACTGCCGGCGATGCCGTTGCCGGCGACAGTGGCGATGAGCCCGCCCGCCGAGACTTTCCGGATGCGGTGGTTGTTGGTGTCGGCAATGTAGAGGTTCCCGCCGGCATCCACGGCCACCGCCATGGGAAGGCTCAACTGTGCGCCGATGGCCGCGCCGTTGTCGCCCGAATAGCCGCTCTCGCCGGTCCCGGCCACGGTGGTAACGACCCCGCCCGGCGCGATTTTCCGGACACGGTGATTGCCTCCATCGGAAACGTAGAGATTCCCCGCGCCGTCCCTGGCCGTCCGGGAGGGGCCGTTCAGCGGCGCGAAAACGCCCGGTCCGCCGTCGCCCGTGGCGCCGCCCACCAGGGTGCCGATGATCCCGGCCGCCGAGACCTTTCGCAACTGATTGTTGATGGTGTCGGTGATGTAGAGGCCACCGGAGCGGTCCACGGCCACACCGGAGGGAGTGTACAACTGCGCCCTGGCGGCCGGGCCGCCATCGCCCGAGTTGCCGGGAGTACCGGTGCCCGCCACGGTGGCGATGGTCCCGGCCGCATCCACCTTGCGGACGCGGTGGTTCCCCGAGTCGGCGATGTACAGGTTGCCGGCCGCGTCCACGGCCACGCCTCCGGGCATGTACAGCATGGCGCCGGTAGCGGCCGCGCCGTCACCGGAATAGCCTGAACCTCCGGCTCCGGCCACGGTCGAGATTTTCCCGCTGGCATCCACCTTGCGGATGCGGTTGTTGTCCGTGTCGGCTATGAATAAGTTGCCGGCCCGGTCTACCGCCACGGCGGAAGGGAAGGCCAACCCCGTGAGGGTAGCCGCCACGCCGTCGCCCTGGTAGCCAAGCCATCCGTTGCCGGCCACGGTGGTAATCGTCCCGCTGGTATCCACCTTTCGGATGCGGCCGCCCTGGGTCTCGGCGATGTACAGGTTGCCGGCCGCGTCCATGGCCACGCCATAGGGAGTGCGCAAGCCCGCCGCCGTAGCCGGCCCGTTATCGCCCCCGGTGGTCCAGGTACCGTTGCCGGCAACCGTGGAGATGGTCCCGCCGGTGGCAATTCTCCGGATGCGGTCGTTGCGCGTGTCGGCGACGTAGACATTGCCCGCCGAATCCACCGCCACGCCGAGCGGATCGCTCAACTGCGCGGCGAGCGCCGGGCCGTTGTCACCCGAGAAGCCCTCTGCGCCCGTGCCGGCCACGCGAGTGAGGGTGCCGCCGGTGTCCAGCTTGAAGACGGCATTCAGATCCGGGCTGGGAAAGTAGAAGTTGCCTGCCGAATCCAGCGCCCCGCCGTAACCCAGCGGAACCGACGCGGAAGTGCCCGCGGCGGGCGTGGATGGCATGGCGCCGCCTGACAGCGTGGAGACCAGGTAACTGCCGGGCCCGGCGGCGCGGCAGAACGGGCCGATCGCCGGCAGCAGGGCCAGGGCTCCCAGAACGCTACCTAAGCGTTGGCGC
>Ga0265323_10001574_pt1 | contig 11023 bp, 8 predicted proteins | sample 41225metaG_FD_193580 | JGI IMG/M metagenome (GOLD analysis project Ga0265323, IMG submission 193580) | Rhizosphere microbial communities from Carex aquatilis grown in University of Washington, Seatle, WA, United States - 4-12-25 metaG | ecosystem: Host-associated > Plants > Roots > Rhizosphere >... | reverse complement strand
AGATTCGGGGGCTGATAATCGGTGTCGATTGGCATGATGTAGTCCATTTTGTTCTCGTAATCGTATGGGTTAATGGTATGGTCTTGGCATGGTGGAAATCGGTGAACTTGGCTGCTTGGTGACGTCTGTGGTGGGGTACTCCCCAAGGTACAGGGAATTGGGTGCCTTTCTGGTACTGGCTGGCCAAGTTGAGATGGCTGGGGTGGCGGCAGGAATGAAGCGGTTCGGGGTAAGGGGACGAAGGTTCGGCCCGGTCCGTGCCTGTGCGGGGTGACGATTGGAGCGGGTTGACCATATTGCTCCCATGCGCACCTCGTCGCCGATGCCTGGCGACGAACGGATGCGCCGCATCGGCGAATTGATCTGCAAGGGTATCCTCTGCTCGCCCGCCTTGCGCTTTGATCCCAGCGGGACGCTGGTCCGGACCGAAGCGGCCGCCGCTGAGCCCGAAGAGCGCATCGTGGACTACCTTCGCCGGCATCATTCGGCCTCGCCCTCGGAAATGCGGGCGGTGCTGAACCTCTCCCGCTCCCGGACCTACCGGGCATTGCAGTGGCTCCTGTTGTCCGGCCAAGTCGTCACAAATGGCGGGCAGACGTCGGCGGCGGCCTATCGCCTGGCGGACTTCGATCCAAGCCGGAACTAATGGCCACTGACGCCCAGTCCAGCAGTCCCCCGGCAGCGATGGTGCCGGTCGCCATCTACACCCGGGTGTCCACCGACAACCAGGTCGGCGGCCGTTTCGACTCGTGCGAGAGCCAGCTTGCAGTCTGCCGCGACCACGTCCGCAAGAACGCGGCGCTCGGCTGGGTCGAGGTCGGCCATTTCACCGACCCTGCATTTTCAGGGAGCACGATGAACCGGCCCGGCCTCCTTGCCCTCATGCACCGCATCGAGGCCGGCGGCGTCAAGGTGGTGCTCATCTTCAAGCTCGAACGGATGTCGCGCAACATCGACGAATGGGGACCGTTCCGGAACTTCCTGAAAAAGCACGATTGCCGTCTGGAGAGCGCGACGGAGGACATTTCCGAGAATACGCCGTCGGGCCGGCTCAAGAACAACCTGATGTTGAGCTTCTCCCAATATGAACGGGAGAACACCGTAGAGAAGACGAAGGTGAAGATGGTGCAGCAGGCGGTGCGCGGCTATTGGAACGGCGGGGCGCTGCCCTATGGGTACGCCTACGACAAGAATACGCAGAGCCTGCTTCCCCACCCCGAAGAGGCGCCGGTGGTCCGGCGTATCTTCGAAGAAGCGGCCCGCTTGGTATCGCTCGAACAGGTCGCCGGCGCCCTAAACCGCGAAGGGTTGCGCACGCGGGCTCGTCTCTTTCGGCACCTCGACGGAACCGAGCATACCGTAGGCGCCAAGCACTTCCGTTCCGACGGTCTGCGTCTGTTGGTCAAGAATCCGATCTACCGGGGAGTGATTCGATACGCCGGCACCGAATACCCCGGCCGCCACGAACCATTGGTGACGGATGAGTTATGGGAAAAGGCGAACGCAGCGGTTGTGAAGGCGGTCCGACCTGTCCAAGTGCTGAAGCTGGACCAGGACCGGCAGTTTCACCTCCTCAAGGGCCTGGTGCATTGCGGCTGCTGCAACCGCGCCCTCGTGCCGCACGCGAGCGGGAACCGCGACGAATCCGGCCGGTTCTACCGGTATTACTATTGCACCCACCTGGTGAAGGAGCGCACCGACTCCCGGTGCACCGTTCGTCGCATCGCGGCGGGGTCACTGGAGAGCGCGGTCGTCCAGTTCCTGAGCGAATTGGGCCGCCACCCCGACGTCATCGGTGCGGCGGTTGGCAGCTCCCAAGCGCGACGGCGGACCCGGCAGGAGGAGTTGAAAAAGGAGCTGGTGAAGCTCGATCGGGAGTTGTCCGAAACGAACAAAAACATCCGGAATTGCGTCGAAGCAATCACGGCGGGCGGCAAACGCATCGCGGAGGAACTGGCCGACCAAGTCGCGGCGCTAAAGGACAGAAAGCAGGAGCAGACAGTCCAGCGGGAGCGCTTGAGCCAGGAATTGGCATCCTGCGAGGGCGAGATCCTGGGCGAAGACCGTGTCGTCCACGCCGTGGGGCGTTTCGGCGAAATACTCCAGGGACTCTCACCGGAAGAGCAGAAGACGCTGGTCGCCCTGTTCGTCGAGCGCATCGTTGTGAAACCCTCCAAAGACGACGCCGGGGCATCACCGTTTGCGTCTGTGCGGCGGCTCGAGCTTGAGTTCAAACTGAACCTCCCGCGCCTGGTTGAGGGTATGGAGGATAAGGTCGTGGCTCAGGGAGCAATCAAGGGACCAATGGTCCGCGGAGTGGTCGTGACAGCCCAAGCGGTTCTCGGTCAGCAGGGACGGAGCAATCAAGCGACGATCCTAACCCCGTTCCGGTGCGGCGAGGATTTATCGCGACCTGCGGCCGAACCGGCGGCGGCATCCATTGCGATCAAGGCGCAGCATCCGCTATTGCGCGCGCGGGCGTGGCGAAGAATGCTGACCCTAGACTCCGATTTGAGTCTGCGGAAGCTGGCACAACGAGAAGGAGAAGTGGCGCCGACGCTGGTGCGGCATTTCAAGCTCCTGAAGCTGTCGCCAGAGATTCAACGATACCTCTCTCGGCTGCACGATCTGAAGGCGATACACTTCTTCAGCCAGCGGCGGCTGGCGCCGCTGGCGGCGATGAGCGAAGCCGACCAGCTGAAGTCGTTTCGGCAATTTCAGGTCGAGTTCAGCGTCCTCGCCACAAAGGTGCCCGGCAAGTCCTCGGTGGCCGTGCGACCGGCCAACAGGCAGGGTAACGGGCTCCGGCCGTTCTGAAGATGCGCGCACGTGTCCGGCCTCTCGTAAGGCCGGCGTCAGTCCGCGCCGCAGCAAATTCACCAGACAGTGTCTGGTGAATTGCGCGGCGGGCTTCGTAGAGCGTTGTCTCCCACAGTTGCGCGATATTTCGGCGGAAATCACCCCCACTCTGGGATCGAACTGGCCGACTTGGGTGTTACTCACTTTCCGCGAAAATCGCGATGGATTGGCCTCGAATTTGGTAAAACGGCGGCCCAAATCCGAACTAACGGCATGGGGTGAGTAACACTCAAACGCGCAATCGCCTCTTCTCTAGGGTTATCCGAAAAGTGTTACGCACCCCGCCTTAGTTCGGATCGAAAAACAAATGGCTGCGCACCTCGGAGGGCGAACCGAAGAGACTGAAGCAACTGGACCGGCGGATCATCGTTTGTACGAGGGAAAATCCCAGTCATCTCCGTCGACCTCCGTGGCCGGCGGAGCAAGTGCGTCGGGCCGAGGCGAATCATCACCCTCATCCAGCTTGCTCCACTTGCTTCAATTCCGCTTATCCGGGGTCGTTCGCATCGTGAACATCCACTCTGGTGCCGGCACTGCTACCCTCTGAAGATGTCGAAGGGCTCGATTTTAAGGACCTTGCGTATCCCGACATAGCTTGAGATTCCGGCGATCAGCACGACCATGCCGAAGGCCAGCCCCAAGTTCCCGAATGTGATCATCGCGGCGTAGTTGGGCAGCCGGGATCGGGTGATCCAAATCATCAGCGTCACCAGGCCGACGCCCAAGCCGTAGCCGGTCAGCGCCGTAAAGGTCGCCATGAACAGAATCATGTAGACCAGTTCGCGCCCCTTCGCGCCGATGGCCTTCAGCGCACCGAACTTTTCCAGGTTTTCGAGGATGAACGTATAAAAGGTCTGGCCGGAAATCGACAGTCCAACGATGAAGCTGATCACGGTCATCAACAGGATGTTGGTGCCAATACCAGTCTTGTAGGTGTAGAAATCGGTGATGCGTTTGTTGAATTCATCCTTGGTGAGGGCAACATAACCGAGCTTGGCGACTTGCTGCTTGATGCCTGCCACGGCAGCCTCGCTCTTCGTCTGAACCAACACGTAGGAGATGGTGAAACGCGTCGTCGGGATGTATTCGATCGCACGGCTGTAGGTTGTGTAGAGCGTGGGTACGCCGTTCAGTCCGTTCGACGCGACCCGGGCAATACCCACAATCACACCGCGGTGGTCATTGAGTGCGAATGAGGTGCCGATCTTCGGATTCTCCAGCTTCGAGAATTCAGCGTCGTTGACCACGAGGAACGAGTTGTCGGCATAAATGTCCTGAATATTGCCCTGTTCGAGTTCAGGGCGGCCAAACAGGCTGGTGTCATCCAGACCGACGACATTGACCGATTGATAGGTTCCGCTATCGAGCTTGACCTGCGCTCCACCCATAAAGAGCGGTACCGCATAACTGACCCCGTCCATGCTGCGCACCGCGTCCAGCAGGTAATCGGGCAGAGGGATCGCACTGGTGGCCGTATTGACCGCCGGGTCCATGATCCACATCGCTGCACCGATATTGGTGACGGTCGAATAGGCACGGTTCAGGATGCCGGCGAACATCGCGGTCATTTGCATCATCAGGAACACGGCGAAGGTGATCCCGATCAATAGCGCGGAGAACTTGGCCTTGTCGTTTACCAGCAGCTTGAATCCGATCCGCAGAATGCCGCCGTACTTCATGATGCCCCGCCTTCGCCCGCCGGGCGCGGCCCGTCCCACCAGCCTCCGCCCAACGCTACAAACAAGGCGACCGTGTCCTGGTAACGCTGCGCGACCGCCTGCAAATAGGCGATCGTTGCCTCGTGAAATTGCACGTCGGCCGTCAACACGTCCAAGTAGGCGACCAAGCCCGCCTGATAATTGGCCTGCAATAGCTTGAGTGCGTCGCCGGCAGCACGCTGGGCTTCGACGTGCGCCTGTAGCGCCTCAGCATCGTGTTCCAACGCCTGCAAAGAGTCAGCAACTTGCGCGAACGCGCTCAGTACGGTCTGTCGATAATTAGCCTGCGATTGCTGATAGGCGTCGATTGCCGCCTTCCGGCCATACCACAAGCTGCCGCCCTGAAACAGTGGAACCGTTGCTGATGGGCCGATGCTCCAGAACCTGCCACTGGCTGACGAAAGATTGCCGAGGTTAGAGCCGGCAGCACCGTAGGTGCCGCTCAAGCTGAAGCTGGGGAACATCATGGCGGTCGCGATGCCGATGTTGGCGCTGGCCACATGCAATTGGGCCTCGGCCGACAGGATGTCAGGGCGCTGTCGCACCAGGTCGGACGGCAGGCTCACCGGCAGGTCGACCGGCAGTGAGAGTGCGGCCAGGTCGATGTCGGGCAGGGTGGCCTTGGATGGTACAACGCCTTCCAGCGTCGCCAGCAAGTGTTCGGCCTGACTGATCTTCTGCTTGAGGGGCGCCAGCGAGGCCTGGTTGGCCGCGATCAGGCTGCGCATGCTCAACACGTTCGTATAGGGAGCGGTGCCGGCGCGAACCTGCGCTTCGGTGAGGTGAAGTTGCAGGTTCTCCAGCTCGATCAGTTGTTTGGTCGCACTAATTTGTGCCGCGTAGGCCGCGCGCGCGATGCTGGTGTTAACGACATTTGCGGACAGCGTCAGGTAGGCGGCCATGCTCGCGTAACGCTGGTAATCGGTCTGGGCCCGCAAGCCTTCCACTGCACGGCGCTCACCCCCGAACACGTCGATCGCGTAGCTGATGGTGCCGCTCAATGTAATGAGATTGAAAATCGTGCCGGGCGTCTGCGAGCCTTGTTGCAACGGCGCGGTGCGCTGTCGGCGCCCGTCCAGTCCAGCCTCGATTTGCGGGAAGAACACGCCATAACCGGCGCGCAGGTTGTCCTGGCTCTGCCGCAAGCTGGCCTCTGACGCCTGGAGGGTCGGATTGTTGGCGATTGCCAGTCGGACTACAGCGTCCAGCTGCGCTGAATTGAAAAGCCGCCACCAGTTGGCAGTGATCGCGGTGCCGGGCAAGAAACGCTGCGTTTGGCCATCCGCCGCGACCGTAGCTGCGGCCAGCGGTTCGCGCGTGTAGCGATCCGTATCGGGAGGCGCCGGACGAACGAAATCGGGGCCCGCCGCGCAGGCGCCGAGCATCGCCGTGATCACGCCGAGGCAGGCACTTCGCCGGACTGATGATCGAAGGTTGCTCATCGCATGCGCGGTAACGTGCATCTGGTTGGCCACACTATTTCTTCCCGATGAATACATCCACCAACTGGCCCGGATAGACCGGGGCGTCCTGTTTCGGGAACCGGAAAATCACCGGCAGGACCCGCAGGTCCACTTGCTCCTGACGCTCATTGGATAGCTCAATCTTGGGCGAAACATAAGGCTGCACCCGGACGAACTCCAGCGGCACCTTGGTGTCGGTCCCGCGGATTAACATCTGCGCGACAATGTGCCACTTTGACGGCAGCCGTGAGACCAGGATCTCGTCGACATAGCAGCGCACAGCCAGATAGTCTTGGGGTGCGCTCATGACCAAGAGCGGGTCGAGTCCCTGCGTATAAGCGTTGTAGGCGCCCTGCGAGGACACATAGCTGCCAACCGTGGCGTTGACGGCCAGCACGACGCCATCGACCTGCGCCTTGACCGAATATTTTAGCAGCAGCGCGTTGGCTGCCTGATAAGCCTGCCTGAGCGCCTCGTACTGCTTCTCCTGGTCGACAATGTCGTAACTCCAGGCGCCGGCCTTGATCAGTTCATATTGCTTGTGGGCCACGTCCAGCCCGGCTGCAGCCTGCTGAACGGCGTCTTCCGCAGTATCCAGCACGTCCTTGCTGATCGATTTCGGGTCGATGTCATAGGAAGCACGGTCCTTGTCATACTGGTCGCGGGACACCTTCAGGTTGGATTCGGCCAGGCCCGCCTGCGCTGCTGCAATCGCCAGCGTTTCTTCCCTCGGTTGCGCTTTGAGTTCGTTCAGGACGGCCAAGGCGGCTTCAGCCTGCAAGCGCAGTTGCTCGGTATTGGCCTTCTGCACAGAGTCGTCGATGGCCAGCAGCGGAGTGCCCGCCGACACCTGTTGGCCCTCGTGCACGAACACCTGGGTGATCGGACCGAAAACTTCAGGATAGATATTGATGTTTGAACCGCTCGACTGGTCACTCTCGATAATGCCATTGGCATAGATGGCCGATTCGTAAGGGCTGCTGACCGGTGCAAACACGGGGGGCAGGGCCTTCCTCTCAATGCCGAAGAGGTAGGCGGCAACCAGTGCGGCCAGGACGCCTAGTATCGAGAGGCCAAAGATGATCTTGTTGCGATATCCTCCTCCAGCGCGCTGAGACGTTGGATGCTCGGTTTTCACCTGGACCGCCGCGAGCGTGTCGGGAGCTGCCGCGCTCGCAATGTCCGGAGGCTTGACGTTTGCCGGCTTCGCGGGTGCCGGTTCGGCCGCAGGTTTATTCGGAGTCGTTTGCATGGTGAACATTCTCTCTGGCGCCGATCAATCCAGCCCAAATGCCAGTGATCGAGCGCGCCAAGATGATCTGGCTTCTCATTCGGTGCCCTTGTACGACGCGGAAAGATGTCCATCCTCCATGTGGAGGATGCGATCCGCGTATTCGTTGATGCGAGCATCATGGGTGACGATCAGGATGCAGCGGTGTTCGTTGAGTATTTTCTCCTTCACGAAGGCAATGATCATCTTCCCGGTGTCCCCATCCAAAGAGGCGGTTGGTTCATCGAGAATCAGGATCTCCGGGCCGCTGACGATCGCCCGCGCGATCGCCACGCGCTGCTGCTCGCCGCCCGAGAGCTTCACAGGCAGAATCTCGCTGCGGCCTTTCAGACCGACGATCTCAAGGTATTTTGTCGCCTCGGTGATGGATTCATCCCAATCGCGCTGCTTCAGGATCAACGGGATTGCGACATTCTCAGCCGTGGTCAGTCGCGGAAACAGATGGTAGTCCTGGAATACGAAACCGACGGTATTCAGGCGGAAGTCAGCCAGCTGGTCATTGTTCAGCGTCCAGATATCGGCTCCTTTGACTGTCACCCTGCCGGCGTTGGGGCGCAAGATGCCGGAGATCATGCTGAGCAGCGTGGTCTTGCCGCTGCCGGAGGGGCCGACGATGAACAGCATCTCGCCAAAGTGCGCGACCAGTCCGACGCCGTTCACGGCCGTCATCCTGGCTTCGCCTTCGCCAAACCATTTGGTCAAGTCGGTTGCGACGATCGCCTGCTGTTCCACGGGCTTTACGCTGTCGGAATTCATGGGTTCTTCTCGCGGCCCCGGTAGCGGAGAATCGATTCTTCTTTTCGCGGCCCGGTCAGCGTCTGCGCGATGGCCGCTCGGGGGCGTGGTTTGTTACAGGTGTCCACGGCAGGCGGAATTCACTGTTGCGGTTGATTCGGTGCTCGGCGGCGCCCCCTCGCGCCGGCGATCAAGGCGACTTCACGACCATCCAGTTTTGGTCGGGATCGAAGTCGGTCATCGCGGCGGCGATATCGGCGCTTGGGGGGCCCAGATTGCGTTCGTACACCTTTCCCCATTGATTGACGACAAAGGTCATGACCCCGGATTCGCCCCAATGCTCAGGGTACGCGACCAGCGCGAAACCGGCGACCATATTGCCGTTGATGATATAGTTGTAGGCACCGCCCGGAGCCGACGCGCCTTGTGCCGTCAGAATCTTGAAACGGTAGCCTTGAAAAGGCTGCGGTTCCCCTTCGGCCGTCTTCCCGCCATACCCTTCGGCGCGAACCTCGGCGATGAGCGGACCAAATGGACTCGGGTCCTCGTCTAGCGCCGCCGGCCAATAGAGGCCGTCCTTCTGGCCCGGTGTGCTCCGGAGCTTTTGCGCGAATTTCAGCACGCCATCGCCGGCGCGATCTTCGCTGGCATATTCGCGCTGGGCCGCGAGATAAGTCCGGCAGACGCCAATAGCGGTCAGTTCGTCTTCGCCGATGCGCCGATTGACGATCTCTTCCTTGCCCGCCTCCGTGTCAAAAAACCAAGCCCCACCCTTCTTCACAAGCGGAATGGGGAACGGCCAATTCTGGTCCCCCAGATTGAGCACGAACCGGTCGTCGGCCTTTTGGACCAATCGGGAGAACTGCCCGACCAACTTGGCAAACACGGCAAACTCGAGGGCATCCTGCTTCGGGTCGCCCGACAGGAGTTCCTTCACCTCGGGCCCAAAAATCGCATCGACCGTTGTGTGGTCGCCGGCTTGGGTCGCCGCCACGAGTGCCTTCACGGCTTCCTCCGGCGAACTGAACTGCCGCGGCGATCCCGCGGGACCGAGCGAGTCTGCCCGGAGCGGTGCAGCGGCCGCGCCGGCGATAAAGGCCACGGCCGCGGCCAGCGTGCAAGTGGAGCGAATCATCTGCAAAATAGGCGTCATGGTGTCGATGGGGTCGTGGAGGGAGATCAACGCCGTTCCCGGTTGCCGGCCGGAGCGGATGCGCGAGCCGGAGCCGCGGTTCGGGGCGAAGCCATGGTCCGGACGGGAGCTGATCGGCTTGTTTGTCCCCGGCGGCTGAAATCACGCGTCTGGGTTCCCCGATTGTATCCGCCAAAGAGGTGGCTCGACGGAGCAGGGCTGGACGGCCGCGGCACCGCGATTGCCCGACCGCGGTAGTCTGGAAGGGAGGGCGCTCGGGAAATCGCGGGATGGGGCGCTACACCCGACTGGCGGATCGGTGCGCGGTAGCCTGCAACGCCCCCCGGACTGGGCAGACGGCCTTCCGGCCGGTAGAAATTGCGCACCACCTCGCGGGAACGATGCGGATCGGGTTGCCACACTCTCCAGGAATTATTGCCGGAGCCCGGATTTCGCCATTCCCGGCTATAGCCCCAACCGGGACTCCATGGTCCGACCCAGATGCCGTAATCGTCCCAATCGCATTGGTAGCCAAGCCAGGCGCCCACCGGATACCCCAATCCGAACGTAATGAACGGGCCGGCATAGCCGACCGGTGTTTCATAAACGATGGCGGGATCGTACTCCGGCACGTAAATCATATTCGATTGGGCGGGTATGATCCGGATATTGTCGCCTTCCAACTCGACCTGCTGTTGCGGCGTATTAACCAAGGTCCCGGCCGCCCGCGCCTGAACCCGGAGTTGCTGAACCGACTTCATGACGTCAGCCGGCTGCTGCGCAAACGCCGCGCCCAATGCCTGCGTCCAGTTGAGATTGTCATTCATCCATTTCACCACTTCGGGGTAGCGCGCCAGCGCTTTGACGCTCGGGTCCCACGGTTGGGCGTCGATTCCGCCCGGGGTGCCATTGGCCGCGAGATAACTGGCGGCAAGCGTGATATCGGAAGGCACGGTCGAAGCCGGCAAAATCAGGGCGACCAGAGGATCGGGATAGAGTGCAATCGGGCCGAGCAACTGATCCAGCTGTTCAGGCGAATAAGCCGTGCCAAAAGTCTGCGCCCGGACGGAAAGCGCAAGGCAAAGCGTGAGTGATAGGAAAAAAGCGGCCTTCATAAGCAATTGGCGTTGTCAATCGGCTCCGCAAGTTTGCTGGAAAGATAGCCCATAACGCAGAACGAGCGTATGGGGTATTACCCGCCCGCATCGGCCCAGTTCACGCCAGTTTGCCGGCGTTGGCCGCGCCCCATTTCCAATTCCGAATTTCCGGCAGGTCCTCGCCGTGTTGGTCGATGTATTGCTTGTGCTCGATCAGCTTGTCCTTGAGCTGTTGCTTCAGGTAGATGCCCTTGGCGCCGGTCTGCGGCAGACGGTCGATGGTGTCCATCACGAGGTGGAAGCGGTCGAGGTCGTTCAGCACCGTCATGTCGAAGGGCGTGGTGATGGTGCCCTCTTCCTTGTAGCCGCGGACGTGGATGTTGTCGTGGTTGGTGCGGCGGTAGGTCAGCCGGTGGATCAACCACGGGTAGGCATGGAAGGCGAAGATGACCGGCTTGTCCCTGGTGAAGAGTTCGTCGAAATCCGTGTCGCTCAACCCGTGCGGGTGCTCGGTGGGCGGCTCCAGCTTCATGAGGTCGACGACGTTGACCACCCGGATTTTCAGCTCGGGCAGATGCTCGCGCATGAGGGAGACGGCGGCGAGCGTCTCCAGTGCGGGCACGTCGCCACAGCAGGCCATGACTACGTCGGGCGCCACGCCCTGGTCGTTGCTGGCCCACTGCCAGATGCCGATGCCCTCGGTGCAGTGCTTGACGGCGGCGTCCATC
>Ga0265323_10001570_pt1 | contig 11037 bp, 5 predicted proteins | sample 41225metaG_FD_193580 | JGI IMG/M metagenome (GOLD analysis project Ga0265323, IMG submission 193580) | Rhizosphere microbial communities from Carex aquatilis grown in University of Washington, Seatle, WA, United States - 4-12-25 metaG | ecosystem: Host-associated > Plants > Roots > Rhizosphere >... | reverse complement strand
TTTATGTCACTGATGGGAGTGCGAACGTAGATAGCTCAACAACAATATATTTTTATAAGGCCAGTTTAATTTATACTCCTTCTAGTCGGACTGAAACTCAAAATGTACCTTCTTTAGGCTATGTTGCAACGGATAGCGCTGCAGGAGACCCCTGGGATTCTATAGGCTATAAAACCGTTCTTCCTACAGGATTATCTCTAAATCACAGCACAGGAGCTATCACAGGAACACCAACAGTGACCCAATCAGCAACAGCTTATGTTTTTTATGCTTGGAAATATGGCTATAAAAATGATAGTGCTACGGTAACTATAACAGTAGCCTCAGCACCGACAACAGTTACTTCAATTGTTCCTGTTAAAGCGAAAACAGGAGATACTGTAACAATAAACGGGTCGAATTTTGGTTCTTCTCAAGGAGGAAGTACGGTTAAATTTGGGATAACTTTACCCTCTTTGTACGTGTCCTGGTCGGCAACTCAAACTAAGGTCGTTGTTCCAACTCTTTCTCGAGGGCATTATTTAGTCCATCTTTGTGCCTCAAATTGTGATAGTTCACAGACCCTAACATTGATAAATTTGTGTGGTAAACCAGCTATACAACTTCCAATAAATGGAGCTACTGGGGTATCTATTACTCCGGCATTGAATTCTAGGAGAATAAAATAATGTATAAAATTCTATTATTTTTAATATTTTTCAGTCTAAATGTGTTTTCAACAAATTATTATGTTTCTCCTTCAGGAAGTGATGCTAATTCTGGATCGTTGGCTCTGCCGTACCTTACCATAGCTAAGGCTGTAACCGTTCTAAATCCTGGGGATACTGTGCTGATACGAGGCGGAACTTATAACTTATCTGCGCAAATTGACAATCCGCCATCGGGAACATTAGGGAATCCAATTGTTTACAAAGCCTATAAGGGTGAGACGCCACTTATATCTGGGAGCTCTGCAACAGGATTTACTTGTTTTAATTTAGTATCTTCTTCTAATTTAGTTTTTGATAGTTTGAAATTTATAACGAACACCTCGATAGGAGGAGGAGCTTTTTATTTTGAGGGCGCTAGTAATGTTACTATTATTAACTGTGATTTTTCTGGGTCTCCAGCTAATTCAAGTGGAGAAAACCCTTCTGTAATACGAGAGTATAGACCAACATCGGGAAGCTCAACTAATGTTCTTATTAAAAACAACTATTTTCATGACAATGGATCTAATGTAAGTTGCGTTTGTATGTATCAAACCGTAGGATGGGTAATAGAAAATAATAAAATTAGCAATTGTTGGGAAGGTCTGAGAATTAAAGATCATGTCATGAATACTATGGTTAAGCATAATTTATTTGTTAATATTACGACAACTTCATTTTATGTGCCAGGTCAGAGTGGAATGGCTTATGATACAATAATTGAAAATATAGTTGATAGCGCAGATATAGCCTACAATCTGCAACAATCATCGACGGGTGGCGCCTATAGACAATATGTTTATATTCACAATAACACATTTTTTAAATGCAGAGTTGGTTTTTATGGGTTTGATGATGGTTATACTAACAATTATAGTTTTTACAATAATATTTTATATGACCCTAATGTACATAATTTAGGACAAGGTTCCGGAATAGCTGGAAGACTAATTAGTTTCAATAACGGATATTCGCCAGGATTAACAACATCTAACTATTATATCAATTACAATAGCTATTACATGCCTTCTGGTGACAATAGCAATTGGGCTTTAGACGGAACAAACTATTATTATGGTTCTTTAGCTTCATGGGTTTCTGCTAAGGGCGGTTTTGATGTTAATTCGCTTACTGCAAACCCCGTATTCGTTAGCAATGGGACGGATTTTCATTTGCAAGGAACATCTCCCTGCAAAACTGCCGGATTAGGTGGCGTAGATATAGGAGCATATCCGCGTGGCAATGACGGCACAATAATCGGCATAGACACGTCAGGGCAAGCAGTTGGTCCTTCTGTTAGTTCTCTTGTTCCAGATTCAACTAGTGTTACCGGAGGTAAAAAAATAGCCCTTAATGGAACAGGATTCACAGGAACAACAGTAAAAATCGGTAATGGGGGTTACGCGGGAGCAACTAGTCAAACAATGACTTCAGTAGGTTCAACTGTAGATACAATAACTTCTACTGCGAAATCACGGGGTTTATATAAAGTTTATGTCACTGATGGGAGTAGTAATGTCGATAGTTCAAAAACAATCTATTTTTATAAAGCAAGTTTAATCTTTACCCCTTCTAGTCGTACAGAAAATCAGAATTCTCCATCTCCAGGTTATCTTGCTTCAGACTCAGTTGCTGGTGACCCCTGGGATTCTATAGGATTTAAAACCACATTACCCACAGGATTATCCTTAAATCACAGCACAGGAGCTATCACAGGAACACCAACAGTGACCCAATCAGCAACAGCTTATGTTTTTTATGCTTGGAAATACGGCTATAAAAATGATAGTGCTACGGTAACTATAACAGTAGCTACGGCAGCGGTGCTCTATGATAGTTCCATGACTTGGCAGTTGTCTACAAATAATTTTGCCACAACAGTTTTAAATGTTACGACGATCGATACAAATTATATCGTAATCACTCCTCTTTCTTATAGTACCACCTATCAATTTAGGGTCAGAAACAACAATGTTGATACGAATTCTGTGTGGAGTGATACAACAACATTCACGACTATGCAGATGCAGATGCCTGTGCCAGACACTGTCATTTCAGTTTACCCTAGTGTTGCTCGAATAGATGCCTTGTCTACAAAAGCTCAACGGACTATTGTCGTAAAAGAGCACGGTCCAAATAAATGTACGGTAAATACCGTGATATGGCTAGGGACTGCGCCACTAGGGTTTAATACACTCTATACTGATTCAACAGTGACCGATACATTATTTAAATACCCGACCTTGCCCATTGGAACTTTTCGAGTGTATTTGACGGACCCCTCGTGGTCGCCTACTGTTAGTGACACTCTATTAAGTGCTATTAGATTGTTAAACCCATCTATAATAGTCACAAAACCTTAAAGAGGAAATTATGCCTATTAATTGGAATATAGGAACAACCCAGACCATTACTTGGACCTCTCTTGATGTTCTTAGCGATGTAGAGATACAAATATCAAGAAATGGTGGAACATCATGGAGCGTATTAGTGGCAGATACTCCTAACACAGGAACGTATTCATGGGTTGTTACGGGCCCTGTTACAGCTCAAGGCTTATTTCAAGTAAATGGCCTCATATGGACCAATCCGATGGACGGGTCTCAAATTGATTTTACTAATGTCACGGCGCTTTCAGATCCTTTTTCTATACTGAGTTCGGGGTCGATTAATTATTTTCCTGTCTCATCGGTATCCGATGGGACTTCAGTTTTAACTTATGTGAATGCTTCTGTTTTAATATCATCTATTCAGAATGATTTTTCGGATAGTTTGTTTAATAGCGCATCTAAAATAGGGAAAGTTTATGTTTATTATCAAAATGGAAGACACCAAAAAAAAGTAAGATATAATTCTACTCTTGTATCTTCAATTTCTTGGTCTACAAATGCCAATGATGGAACTTGGCAAAAAACTCATATAAAAGTTTTTGATAATGATGGTGCTATTCATGTCCTTAATAGAAATTCTATAAGTGTCTCAGAAGATCTATACCATAGTAATGATGCTATAACTTTAAACGTGACCTAAGGTTTTTTATGCCTATAAATACTTTTTCTGTGACTCCTCAAAGGAATAGTGTCCCAGTTATATCAACTGTGAATATTTCTTATCTGATTTCATTAATATCAGACCCTTATTTTACTATCTCGACTGAATTTAGTCGCGTTGATGTTATTTATGTAGACCCAAATATCCGACAAAGAAAAGTTATCATACACATGGGGCCCTCCTTTACTGGAATTGCTTCCTGGTCGCCATTTGCTATTTCAGGTACCTGGCTCAAAGTTAAGGTGCGAATGCGGGACACGGATGGGGCCATATCCTTCCTCAACAGAAGTCAAATCGGTTCTGGAGAAGATTTAACCCTCAGTTAATTATCTTCTAATAGGAACTCTCTTCTCGATCTATATAAGACCATCTCTGGCGGGATATATCCGAAATTTCCTTTAATTTCGGCAAAAAACTAGGGAAATAAATGGTCATTAATTTTTAATTTCCAGGGGATAAATCCGGGGATAATTCCTGTATTTCCGGCAAAAACTGGGGGCTTCTGTGTCTAAGACTAAGGCGAAATGGATTTACGGTGTCCAGAATGGTGGTGGATCGAATCCAAATTTCAGCAATTCTGACGCGCTTACCGCGAACAATATCTATTACGACCCTTCAACCACAATCTATCAGGCAATTCAGAATATTGGCTATAGTGGAATCCAAGGGCCTCTGGGACAAACCGGCCTCCAAGGTATACAAGGCCGTACAGGGGTTGTAGGATTGGGCCTTACAGGATTACAAGGTCTTCAAGGAATAACAGGACCTTCTGGTGGCCCCGTTGGAAATACCGGAGTCCCAGGATTCACAGGAGTTAAAGGAAACACTGGATTGCAAGGCCTCACAGGTTTGCGAGGCCCTACAGGAATTGGGGCACAAGGTTTAACTGGGGTCCCCGGCCAAACGGGCCTGCAAGGAATTACCGGACCTTCCGACGGCCCACAAGGTGCTACAGGAATTCAAGGGGCAACTGGAGTTGGGTCGCAGGGGATTCAAGGAAATCAAGGAGCCACAGGAATTCAAGGAGTCGGGCACACCGGATTACAAGGGCAGGCTGGAAATCAAGGCCCAACAGGAGTCCAGGGCCCTCAAGGAATACAAGGCCCAGATGGGTATCTCGGCTCTACGGGAATACAAGGACCCGCGGGCCCCCAAGGAGCAGGATCCACAGGGTTACAGGGCCTCATAGGGGTCCAAGGCCAAACAGGAGTTAAGGGATCAACGGGTATTCAAGGATCGACCGGCTTACAGGGAACACAGGGCCAAACAGGGATACAAGGACAGACGGGTGTTCAGGGATGTACCGGTCCGGCAGGTTCAAATCAAATAGATTTTAATCCGATTAGTAGATATGAAGCTGTAAACACGGCTGGAGCAGAAGTTTGGGTCGTATCCAGTTCTACGGTCTATTCAAGTCTTTTGTGGAGTAGATCAGGTACGACACTTACTGTTTACAGATCAGGTAATGGTCATACAGCAGGTAATGTTGTTATTGTTCGTAATACAAACCTCGATTATCAGGTAGCTCCTATAACATATGCGGACTCTACCTCCTTTCAAATTAACACAGCAAATATCAATGGGACTTCGGGAAGTAATGGAGCTTACAGTTTAGGTTTTACTTACGCTCATGTTGGATCTCCTGCTTCAGGTGGAGTGCTGTCGGCGCCTACTGGAGATCATGCAGATGTTCAACTTTTATCCGTGCGTTTAAGAACCGGCCCTATTTCTGGAACAACATACGATTTTGTTGTTCCAATGAGTGCCGTTAATGGAGCTGGTGCTAATTCAAGCTGGTCGGATACTTATATACCCGATTTCAATGTACGGTCCGAGGTTACCTTGTCGGCAGTTCCAGCTACTATATCAACTGATATAGGGGGATCTTATTCCACTTTTGAATTTGGTAATTTAGGTGGCCTTTCAAGATTTATTACGTTGCACTTCTAGAGGATGTCGATGAACAGAATTGTAAGTCAACTACCGCAGGCATAAGGCTGCAGCTTGTAGATAGGTCAGGGCTTACGCCAAGCCCGTAGGACTCTACAAAAGCAAAAGGGAGACTAGAGTGGTTAAGATCAGTACCGTGAAGTCCGAAAGGACCCATACAAAGCCCGTAAGGGCAGGTAATGGTCGTTTAGATTCTGAGAGGAGTCTTAAGAAGACAATTGAACCTACTGTTCGTGGCAGGACAAAACATATTAGAGGTGCTTCCCAAGCCTCTCTTCCCTGTGTAGGTCAGTCTCGAAGGGAGAAATTACTTGTTCAGCCCTTAAAAGCTGGACAAAGTCCGAAATCCAATAATCCTGTGTGGGTTCCGGTTATTAGTTCGACAGGATCTCCGCTTATGCCTTGCCGTCCAGCATATGCACGAGCTTTGATTAAGTCTGGACGGGCAAAAAGGAGATGGTTTAAGGGAATTTTCACTATCAAAATGTTAGACCGTGCTGAGGGAGAGATTCAACAGGTTGTTTGCGGGATTGATTCTGGAAGCAAGCGAGAGGCTTTTACTGTTCAATCGAAACAACACACGTATATTAATGTTCTATCCGATGCCGTGACCTGGGTCAGTGATCGAGTAAGAACTCGCAGTATGATGCGTCGATCACGGCGATTTAGAAAGACACCTTGCCGTAAGAATAAGAGTAATAGAAACATTAACAGTAAACGTTTACCACCTTCGACAAAAAGTCGTTGGCAAATTAAGTTAAATATCATTAAGTTTTTAAAGAAGTTATATCCTATAACAGATTGTGTAGTAGAGGATGTTAAAGCTAAGACTTGGAAAGGGTCTAAAAAGTGGAATAAATCTTTTAGTCCTTTAGAGGTAGGTAAAGTATGGTTTTATGGGGAGTTAGAAAAATTGGGTAGCTTAGTTTTAAAACAAGGGTACGATACTTTTGAAAGAAGAAATTTATTGAAATTTAAAAAATCTTCAAAGAAATTAGAAGAGAAATTTGAGGTGCATAATGTTGATTCTTGGACATTAGCAAGTTTTATAACTGGGAAAAGCACAATAGATAATAACTCTATGTTTAGGATAATACCGATGCAACTGCACAGAAGGCAATTGCATCGGTATGAGCCAGGCTTAGGAGGAATTAGAAAACCTTATGGAGGAACTTTATCTTTAGGATTAAAAAGAGGATCTGTAGTAGACCATCTCAGGTCAGGTTTAGTTTATGTAGGAGGAATATCAAAAAGAGGTATTTCTTTACATGATTTAAAGACAGGAGAGCGGATAACTAGATATGGATCAATAACGGATATAAATTTTTTATATTTTAACAATTGGAAAACAAGTCAGATTTGAACTTGCTTCGCCACCGGGTCTTGTGCCCGGTGGCTCTGCTCATGAGGAATCATGCGAATTATAAATGGAACCCTGTACGTAAATGTCTATACCCCGTTAGGTTCAGGGCAATACTCTTTTACTAACGCTGTATTTGATAATCAGGCGGATGCGACAGGAGAGGGTTCTCTAGCCGTTCAGGTTAATTTTCTACTTATTGTTGCGTCTATAGACCCCAATACGTTTCTCCCAGTTCCAGGGGTTGCTCATCGCTATAGATTGATAAGCATTGTTCCAGGATCTAATACGGATGGTATTCATCTGTCTGGTATTATTGCTTGGGATGAAGATGGGTCCGAAGTCGATTTGCCCATGAATAGGTCTTATGCCTTATTAACAGAAAATACCCCTAACAAATTCTATAATTTACCTCCTTCGAATGAAGTATATGCGAACCTTCCTAGTGGTATAGTTGAGGCAGCATATAATGCTGATATTTGGCATATTACTGATAAATTACAAGGATTAACGGGCTCTCAAGGAGCCCAAGGGGTTACAGGACCTTCTGGTGGACCTCAGGGAGATACAGGTCTTCAGGGTATAACTGGATTTCAAGGTCTAACAGGAGTCTATGGCACTTCTGGAGGAACAGGAGTACAAGGTCCAATAGGTCTTCAAGGAGTTACTGGTCCGGCTTCTGGGCCCCAGGGAGTAACAGGATTATCAGGAACTTCTGGTGGAACGGGAGTCCAGGGCTCGACTGGAATTTCAGGAACTTCAGGTGGTACAGGAGTCCAGGGCTCGACTGGATTATCAGGAACTTCAGGTGGTACAGGAGTCCAAGGCTCGACTGGATTATCGGGAACTTCTGGTGGGACAGGAGTCCAGGGCTCGACTGGAATTTCAGGAACTTCAGGTAGTACAGGAGTCCAGGGCTCGACTGGATTATCGGGAACTTCAGGTGGTACAGGAGTCCAGGGCTCGACTGGATTATCGGGAACTTCAGGTGGTACAGGAGTCCAAGGCTCGACTGGATTATCGGGAACTTCTGGTGGGACAGGAGTCCAGGGCTCGACTGGATTATCAGGAACTTCTGGTGGTACGGGAGTTCAAGGCTCGATAGGGCTTCAGGGTCTAACAGGGGTTCAGGGCTCGACTGGATTATCAGGAACTTCTGGTGGAACGGGAGTCCAAGGCTCGACAGGGCTTCAGGGCTCGACTGGATTATCAGGAACTTCTGGTGGAACGGGAGTCCAAGGCTCGACAGGGCTTCAGGGCTCGACCGGATTATCAGGAACTTCTGGTGGAACGGGAGTCCAAGGCTCGACAGGACTTCAGGGTCTAACCGGATTATCAGGAACTTCTGGTGGAACGGGAGTCCAAGGCACAACCGGGCTTCAAGGATTAACAGGAGTCCAGGGCCAAACAGGATTGCAAGGTTTTACAGGAATTTTTGGATTAACTGGGGTCCAAGGTCGTACGGGTGTACAAGGTAATACAGGGGTAGGAAGCCAAGGCTCCACAGGAATTCAAGGTCAAACAGGTCTTCAAGGTATAACCGGTCCTTCTGCAGGACCCCAAGGAAGTACAGGTATTCAGGGACAGACGGGCTTTCAGGGAACAACTGGAGCTGCAGGAGGTTCGACAGGTGTTCAAGGGCTACAAGGGGTCACAGGACCAGCTTCTGGACCTCAGGGGCTGACAGGTCTCCAGGGGAGCACAGGTGTAGGGCAGTTAGGAAATACTGGAATACAGGGCCAAACAGGTACTCAAGGTGTAACAGGAGTATTTGGTACGTCCGGAGGTACAGGGGTTCAAGGGTTAACAGGATTACAAGGTTTAACTGGAGTTCAGGGCCAGACCGGTCTACAAGGATTTACAGGAGTAGGGGATAAAGGTTCTACGGGTATTCAGGGCTCGACTGGACTTCAAGGCCTCACGGGTACCCAGGGTACAGCAGGAGGAGCGGGTAGTCAGGGTTCGACTGGACTTCAGGGGCTCACTGGTCTACAAGGACTGACAGGGCTTCAAGGTCTAACAGGAACTCAGGGCTCGACTGGTCTCCAAGGACTAACAGGAACTCAGGGCTCGACTGGTCTCCAAGGACTCACAGGAACTCAGGGCACGACTGGTTTACAAGGTCTTACAGGAATTGCTGGAACTCAGGGCTCGACTGGGCTTCAAGGACTCACAGGAACTCAGGGCACGACTGGTCTAACAGGAACTCAGGGCTCGACTGGTCTCCAAGGACTAACAGGACTTCAAGGACTCTCAGGAACTCAGGGCACGACCGGTTTACAAGGACTCACAGGAACTCAGGGCACGACTGGTTTACAAGGTCTTACAGGAATTGCTGGAGCTCAGGGCTCGACTGGGCTTCAAGGACTCACAGGAACTCAGGGCACGACCGGGCTTCAGGGGCTCACTGGTCTACAAGGACTAACAGGGCTACAAGGACTAACAGGGCTACAAGGACTAACAGGGTTTCAAGGGCTCACTGGTCTTCAAGGTCTCACAGGAACTCAGGGCTCGACGGGACTTCAGGGGCTCACAGGCGTTGGAGATAAGGGAGCTACCGGCGTTCAGGGCACGACTGGTCTTCAAGGGCTCACAGGAACTCAGGGCACGACTGGTTTTCAAGGTCTCACAGGAACTCAGGGCACGACTGGTCTTCAAGGTCTCACAGGCGTTGGAGATAAGGGAGCTACCGGCGTTCAGGGCCAAACAGGCCTACAAGGGATTACAGGTACTCAAGGAAATACAGGAGTCCAGGGCCAGACAGGGTTACAAGGATCAACAGGTCTTCAGGGGCTCACAGGTACTCAGGGCTCGACTGGTCTTCAAGGGCTAACAGGAACTCAGGGTTCGACTGGTCTTCAAGGTCTTACAGGAGTAGGAAATCAGGGATTAACAGGAGTTCAGGGGATTACAGGACTACAAGGGATCACAGGTCCTTCTGCCGGTCCTCAAGGGGCCACTGGTGTTGGAATAACAGGAGTCCAAGGATTTACTGGAGCTGCGGGGGGTTTTACTGGAGTTCAAGGGTTACAAGGTGTCACTGGGCCAGCTTCTGGACCTCAGGGAGTAACGGGAGTTCAGGGACTAGCGGGATCCACGGGTGTAATGCCTTTCACTTGGGGCACTGCAGTCGCTACTGGAGTTGCATCAACTGGTGCGGTCTATTTCCAATACGCAACAGGAGCGTCCTTGCAAGGAGTCACTGGAGTCCAAGGTTTTACAGGACCTCAGGGACTAACCGGTGTACAGGGATTTACAGGGTTTCAAGGTATAACTGGAGTTACTGGCAAGACGGGCGCTCAAGGTTTTACTGGCCTGCAAGGTAGCACAGGATTGCAAGGTTTAACAGGGATTCAAGGACAAACAGGATTACAAGGTTTAACTGGAGTTCAAGGACAGACCGGGCTACAAGGACTTACAGGTCTTCAGGGCCAAACTGGATTACAGGGGCTAACCGGGGTTCAAGGAATTCAGGGAAATACAGGTACTCAAGGACAGACCGGCCTACAAGGGCCTACTGGTATACAGGGTCAGACCGGCTTACAAGGTCTCACGGGAGTTCAAGGACTGACTGGGGTTCAAGGAAATACAGGTATTCAAGGCCAGACCGGTTTTCAAGGTCTGACAGGAATCCAGGGTCAAACAGGACTTCAAGGCCTCACAGGAATCCAGGGAAATACTGGAGTTCAAGGCCAGACCGGTCTACAAGGACTTACCGGCGCCCAGGGCCAAACTGGATTTCAAGGATTAACTGGTGTCCAGGGCCAAACTGGATTACAAGGACTAACCGGTGTCCAGGGGATTCAGGGAAATACTGGAGTTCAAGGACAAACCGGTTTTCAGGGATTGACTGGAGTACAGGGTCTAACAGGGCTTCAAGGTCTAACAGGGCTTCAAGGTCTAACAGGAACCCAGGGCTCGACCGGTTTACAAGGACTCACAGGAACTCAGGGTTCGACCGGGCTTCAAGGTTTAACAGGAGTTGGA
>Ga0265323_10001567_pt1 | contig 11049 bp, 7 predicted proteins | sample 41225metaG_FD_193580 | JGI IMG/M metagenome (GOLD analysis project Ga0265323, IMG submission 193580) | Rhizosphere microbial communities from Carex aquatilis grown in University of Washington, Seatle, WA, United States - 4-12-25 metaG | ecosystem: Host-associated > Plants > Roots > Rhizosphere >... | reverse complement strand
GCCCACCATCGGCCAGCGGCAGGACGCCGTGTTGGGCGGCGGGCAGGCGGGGCCCCATCAACGGGCAACGATTGTCCGCGAATTGAGCCGCGGCCCCGTGCCGACCATCGTGCTCGGTGGCTTCGTGCCGGACGCGAGCGAGGCGGTGTTCCTCCTGCGCGATTATCTGCGGCGGCAGGGCAGCCTGTACTGCGTGAGTTATCCGCGGCACGGTTTCAACCTGGAGCTGCTGTTCGCCCAGCTTGACGATCTCGTCGAGGAACTCGCGCTGCGCTACGGCCAGCAGCCGGTGATCTTCGCCGTGAGTTTCGGCGTGGGCTTGCTGCTCGAATGGCTGCGGCGGCATCGCGTGGTCGGCGGCCCGCCGGTGCTGCGCGGCGTGGTGCTGGTGAGCCCGGTGGCGTGCGTCGAGGATCTGCTGCCGGAGGCCAGCGCCAAGCCCACCACGTTGCTGGGCCGCGCGATCAAGCCGTACTTGGAAGCCGGGGGCGCAATCGACGCGCGGCTGGTCGAGAAATCGCGGGCAATTTTTTCCAAGATGTTTGAGGCGGGGGCGCAGAATCGCGCAGCGCTTAAAGGGCTGATGACGGCGGGCGAATTGCAGCGGCTGCGCGCCGCCGTGCGGGCGACGATCCAGGGGATCGATTTCACCGGCGCGTGCGAACGCGTGCAGTCGTTGCAGCAGATGCTGCCGCCCACCGCCTATTTTCAACTGGAGGTGCTGCCGTTGTGCGACGCGCCGACGCTCATCCTCTACTCGGAAAAGGAGGACGCCGTCATCGCCGAGGCCTCGCCGACGCGGCGGGCGCTGGCCGCGGCGCACCGCGCGTACTTTCCTCAGAGCGATTGCCGGGTGGTGGGCAACCAAAAGGGCGCGCCGGTGCAGCACGCCTCGCTGATTTTTCACTGCACGAACTTCCTGCCGATTCTGGCCGGATTCTACCGCCGCGTGCGAACCCGGCGCGAGCAGCTGGCGGCGTGAGTCATGATGCCAGGCATGGAGAAAATTCCGAAAGGTGGAGCGCGTTGTCCCCGCCCCGGCGGGCAAGCCCAACGCGCTTCCGGTGGGGCCGGCGCAATTCAACGTTTTTCTGTAGCGACGCTCTATGGGCGCCGACAGAGCGTAGAGGACGCACAGCATCGTTGCGGCGGTTATAGACCGCCGCTACAGACGATCCAGCGCATCTCGATCGGTCGATGGTCTAGTCGCCACCCATGACCACGCCCCGCGATTTGTTGACCAAGGCGGCCGCTATGGGTCTGACGGCACGTGTCCGCTGGCGGTTGCGCCAGAGTGGGGCGGGGCACGGCGAACAGCGCGCGGCGTTCGCGCAGTTGCTGCCGAAGCTCGCCGCCACGTCCGGCGGGCGTGCGGCGGGCCTCGAAGCCGGGATGAATTACGAACAATTCCGCCACCGCGTGCCGCTGCGTACCTACGAGGATTTCGCACCGGACATAGAGCGGATGAAGCGGGGCGAGCCGGATGTGCTCTGGCCCGGACATTGCACCTACTTCGCGGTGTCGTCGGGCACGACGGCGGGTCGCACAAAATATCTGCCGGTGACCCGGGAGCTGCTGACGCACTTCCGGCGCGCCGGGCTGGATTCACTTGTTTACTACACGGCGCGTACCGGGCGGACGGACGTGTTTCTGGGCCGGCATCTGTTCCTCGGCGGTTCGTCGGCGTTGACGCCGCTGCCGGAGCGCGTCGGCCCGGAACCGGCGTATGCGGGCGATTTGAGCGGCATCACGGCGCGCGATCTGCCGCGCTGGGCCGAAAAGGTCTTGTACGAACCGGGGCGCGAGATCGCCGAGATGAGCGACTGGCCGGCCAAGGTCGCGGCGATCGCCGAGCGAACCTGGTCGCGCGATATCACCCTGTTGGCAGGGATTCCGAGTTGGGTGCTCGTGCTGGCGGAGGCGTTGCGATACCGGGCCATCCGCGCCGGTCGGACCATCCGCCACCTGGAGGAGTTGTGGCCCCACCTGCAGTGTTTCGTGCATGGCGGCGTGCCGGTCGGGCCGTTTGTCCGGGAGCTGCGCGCGGCGTTGGGGCCGACGGTGAATTTCCACGAGGTTTACCCGGCATCCGAGGGATTCATCGCCACGCAAGACACTGAAAGCGCAGCGGGTTTGCGTCTGATGACCCGCGTCGGGCTGTTCTACGAATTCCTGCCGCTGGCACAGTACGACGAGGCGGCGCGCGGCAACCTCGGCGCGGCGGCGGTGCCGCTGGAGGGCGTGAAGCCGGGCGTCGACTACGTGCTGCTGCTGACGACGCCGGCCGGACTCTGCCGGTATGTGATCGGCGACGTGGTGCGGTTCGTTGCCACGAGCGTACCGCGCCTCGTGTATGCGGGGCGGACCAGGTTGCAACTGAGCGCCTTTGGCGAGCATGTGATCGAGAAAGAACTGACCGAGGCGTTGCAGACGGTGGGCCAGCGCCGCGGGTGGATTGTGGCAAATTTTCACGTGGCGCCGGTGTTCGTCGACTCGACGGAGGGGGCGAGGCGCGGCCGGCACGAATGGTGGATCGAGTTAAAGCCCGCCGCCGGACCCGACGCCGATGGCGGGGCGATCGCGACCGAGCTCGATCGCGAACTGGCGCTCCGCAACGAGGATTACGAAGCGAAGCGCCAGGGCGGCGGGCTGGAGGCACCGCGGCTGCAGTTCGTGCCGCCCGGCACGTTCGAGCGATGGATGCGCGACCACGGCAAATGGGGCGGGCAAAACAAGATGCCGCGCTGCCGCAGCGACCGGACCGTGGCGGATGCGCTGCAGACGCTGGTGGCCGACCCCGGGAGCCGGACTTGTCCAACTGGAACGTGCCGGTTGGGAAAAACCGTGCTCGATGGCGCGCCTTGCGGGCGGCGGCCGGCACGGGTTTCCCAGGTTTTGGCCACGTAACCTTGGCGTAACGCAAATATCACGCGCCCGCCACAAAACCGGCCTCTGGCGCCTTGCCCGCGGCGATAAGAGTTCGTTGCGATGGGTATGTGAGAAATTTATATCCAACTTCTAGGTTTTCCTGGTTTTTGTTTTCCGCGGCCGTTTCGGCCGCGTCTGCCATCGGGTTGCGCGCGGAAGAGGCCCCGGCCGACAGCCGCGTCGTTCGTCTGGAGGAATTCGAGGTCAACGAACGGCAGGCGTCGGCCCTGACGCTGGCCGTCACCGAAAGCCGGCTGGAGACCGTGCAGCCCCAGTCGATCATCAGCCTCCCGACGATCCAGAACAGCATCGCGCCGACCGCCGACTACGCGATGATCGCGGCGCTCGCGCCGAGCGTGACGAATTTTTCCCTGAACGGACCCGGCCTGAACGAATCCAAACCGACACTACGCGGCTTCGCCGATGGCTCTTACAACGTCACCATCGACGGCATCCCGTTCGGCGACGGCAACGATTACACGCACCACACGACCAGTTATTTTCCCGCGAAGCTGCTGGGGCGCGTGACCGTCGACCGGGGCCCGGGCACCGCGAGCACGATCGGCATGGCGACCTTTGGCGGCACGATCGCGATGGAGACGAAGGATCCGCGCACGGCGGCTTCGTTTGTGCCGACGCTCAGCTACGGCAGTTGGAACACCGAGCTGGCGCACTTCGAGTTCAACACCGGGCTCCTCCCCCAGGCCCACAACGGCTCCCTGATCGCCAGTTACCAGTACATGACATCGGATGGTTACCGGACTTTCGGCACCCTGCGCCGCAACACGTATTTCTTCAAATATCTCCAGCCGATCTCCCCGCGCACGACGCTCACGTTCATGGGCGAATACAATAACATCAAGTTCAACAACCCGAACGCCTCGCCCCTGACCGGCCTGCAAATCCTCACCCTCGGCCGCAACTTCGGCCAGACCGACAATCCGCTGGACCGCAACGGCGACTACTACGGCAGCAACTACCAGGTGAAACAGACCGACACCTCCTGGATCGGCCTCAACAGCGACCTGGGCAACGGTTGGAAACTGGACGACAAGATCTACACGTTTTCCTACAACAACAGCAGCCACGAGTCTCCCGGCACGAACGGCGGGTCGACGAAAAATCCCACCACCGGCAAGATCACGACCGGCACGGATCTCAGCGGCCAGTTCAAGGTGAATGCAGTGCGAACCGTGGGCATGTACGGGGCCCTCGCGCACGACGATCATTACGGCACGTTCAAGACCGGCGTGTGGTTCGACTACCAGCACGGTCCGCGTTACAAGTACGCCCTCGATTACAACATCGCGAACGCCCAGGCGCTCGGAATGATTCCGTACCCCGCCGGCTTTCTCGATCCGCTGGCCCCGAAAACGGTCGGCGGCTGGTTTTACAACATGCATTTCTACACGCGGACGTGGGAGCCGTACGTCGAGTATGCCTGGCGCCCGTTGGCGAATCTCACGATCACGCCCGGGGTCAAATATATGTGGGTGCAGCGCGCCATCGAGGCGCCGATCAACCAGACGACCGACCTGCTGCCGGCGTTCTTCACCACCGCCTACAACCGGACCATGCCGCTCGTGACCGCCAATTATCGCCTCACGCCGAGCTGGTCGGCCTATGCGCAATACGCCACGGGATTTCTCACGCCGCCGCTGGCCTTCCTCCAGGAGGACCACCCGGCGAACAACGTCGTGAAGCCGCAGACGACGACGAATTATCAGCTCGGCACCGTTTACAAGACCGACCGCCTCAATGCCGACATCGACGGCTATTTCATCCGCACGCACAATCTGCCGGTTTCGACGGTCAATCCGGACCAGACGGGCATCGTTAATCCCAACGACCTGGTCACCTACACGGCCGCGGGTTCCTATTACTACGGCGTCGAGGGAGAGGCGACCTGCTACGTCGGCGGTGGTCTCAGTGCGTTTGTCAACGGCTCGCGCAATTACGCCACCTACGAAAAATCCAAGCGCCGCATCGACAGCGTCCCGCAGCTGACTGGCGGGTTCGGATTCGTTTACGAGCACGCGGGGCTCTTCGCGTCGCTGATGAACAAATACAGCGGCCCGTATACGACCTATTCCGGCGCGCCGAATCCCGACCAGCCGTTGCCGGCCACCGCCCTTTCGGTCGTCCAGGGCGGCTACTCGATGTTCGATCTCTCGCTCGGCTACGGCACGAAGCTCCCGCATGGTTTCTTGAAGAGCCTCAAGGTCCGCCTGCTGATCAACAACCTGCTGAACCGGGACGTCGTTCTTCTCAAATCGGCGAAAGCGACGGCGGGCGCGCTCAATCCGCTCACCAGCACCTACAACCCGCTTACGCCGCGGGGCGTATTCCTCACGGTGTCGGCGGAATTCTGATCGAACCCCGTTCCCTCCCATGCACCGACGCTCCTTCCTGGTCGCACTCGTTTGCCTCGCGTTCGTCGCCGCGCCGCTGTGGGCGGCGGAGGCGACGTTCGTTTACCTTACCCGCGGTCAGATCGACGCCCCGCACCTGCTCGCGCCGCCGCCGGCCCGCGGCTCGGCCGAGGATGCCGCCGACTTCGAGACCACGTTCCGCGTTTACACGGCGCGTACGCCCGCCGAGGAGGCGCACGGCCGGGACGAGAACAAGCTGACGATCTTCCACTTCGCGCCGGCGATCGGACCGTGGTTCGCCGCCGGCCGGTTGCCCAAGACCGAGGCGCTCTTCAAACAGGTGGAGGCCGAGGCCAAGGCGGTGACCGACGACGCGAAGAATATCTTCCAACGCCCGCGGCCCTACCACGTCGCGCCCGACCGTTTTCCGCACTCGATCGAACACGAGGATTCGACGCATTACAGCTATCCCAGCGGCCACTCGACCCGGGCCACCGTATTTGCCGGCTTGTTGGCCGAGCTGTTGCCGGACCGGCGCGAAGCGATTCTCGCCACCGGCCGCGAGTGCGGCTGGCTGCGCGTGCTGGGCGGTGTGCATTACCCGACCGACATCTACGCCGGACGGGTGCTCGGGCAGGCGATCGTCCGGGAGTTGTTGCGCGATCAGGCGTTTCAACGCGATTTTGCCGCTGTGCAGGCCGAACTCGCGGCGGCGTCTGCCGTGCCCGCGCCCGTCCCGTCGCTGCGATGACGGTGCCCAGCCACTCGGGATGGGTCCCACTTGGTCCATGATGCCCGCTGCGCCCCCACACGGGTTAAGCCGGAACAATTCAGTTGAACCACGAATGCACACGAATTGACACGAATGGAACGGACTTCGTCATGCCGTTTCCGAACCAACCACCAAACGATGAGCGCGGAGTTTTTTCGGCAATTCTGGTTCCCCCCCCTCCGATATTCGTGTGCATTCGTGTCTATTCGTGGTTTCCGTCTGAATGACTCCAGTTAAGTGTCAAAGCCTTCCCGGTCGGTCGCCATTTGACTCTGGAGGGGGCCGCTGGGCGTAACGTTTCGATTTAACCGGATTGGCACGCGCGCGGCTCGCCTCCACGAGGATTTTTCGTCACCTTCTTCCTGCCATGGCAATTCGCTTCGCTCTGCTCGGAGTCGCACTCGCGGCCGGCTTCTCGTCCGGCCCGGCCGCCCCAGACCGTCACGTGGTGGTCCTCGTGTGGGACGGCATGCGCCCCGATTTCGTCTCTGCCGAGACCACGCCGAATTTGTCTCAACTGGCCGGTGGGGGCGTTTTCTTCGCCAATCACCACCCGGTTTACCTCAGCGCCACCGAGGTCAACGGCACCGCCCTCGCGACCGGCGCCTATCCGTCGCACAGCGGCCTGATCGCCAACACCGACTTCCGCCCTGCGATTAATCCCGCAGAGCCGGTCGATACGGGGGACCCGGCCATCATCCGCCAGGGTGACGCGGTTAGTGGCGACCATTTCCTCGCCCGCCCGACGGTGGCGGAAATCCTGCACCTGCATGGCCTGTCCACGGTCATCGCCGGCTCGAAATGGATCGCTTTGCTGCAGGACCGCGGCCGCCGGCCCGACGGGCCGGAATCCTCCTCCGTATTATTCCAGGGCACGTTGCTGCCGCCGTCACGGGCCGCCGCACTGGCCGCCCTCGGTGAATTTCCCGCCGCGGCGAAGGACGAAAACAAAACCGCTCAAGATGCCTGGACCACGGGCGCACTGCTCACGGTCCTGTGGCAAAAGGGCGTGCCGCCCTACACGCTGCTCTGGCTGGCCGAGCCCGACGCCTCGCAACACACCGCCGGCCCCGGCTCCGCCCAGGCGCTCGCCGCGATCAAGAGCAGCGACGCCAACCTCGGCCGCATCCTCGCCGAACTCGACCGGCGCGGCCTGCGCGCCACGACCGATGTTCTGGTCGTCTCCGATCACGGCTTCTCCACGATCGGGCGCAAGGTCGACGTGGCCGCCGCGCTCGCCGGCGCCGGCTTCGACGCCCAACGCAAGGCGCCCGGCGGTCTCCCGTCGGGCGGAGTGATGGTCGTCGCCAACGGCGGTTCCACGCTCCTCTACGTCGGTGGTCACGACCCCGCGGTCAGCCGCCGTCTCGTGGCGTTTCTGCAAAAGCAGGACTGGACCGGTGTGATTTTCTCCCGCGAGCCGCAGGAAGGTACCTTTCCGCTCGCGGAAGCGCGGATCGACTCGTCCGCTGCGCCTGGCCTCGTCGTTTCCTTGCGCTGGACGGCCGACCAGAGCGCCACGGGCGTGCCCGGCCTGCAGGTCTCCGACCTCAATCCCACCTCGGTGAAAGCCGGCAACCATTCCAGCCTGAGCCGCTACGATATGCACAATACGCTGGTCGCCGCCGGCCCCGATTTCCGCCCCGGCGTCACCGATCCGCTGCCCAGCGCCAATACCGATCTGGCGCCCACGATCCTCTGGTTGCTCGGCTGCAAGGCCGAGGCGGCTCGGATGGACGGGCGCGTGCTCACCGAAGCGATCACCGTCGAGGGTCCGCCGCTGAAATCATTCGAGATCCAGCGTCTCACCGCCCAGCGCGACACCGGCGCCGGCTTGTGGCGGCAATATCTGCAGGTGAGCGAGGTCAACGGCGTCCGCTACCTCGACGAAGGCAACGGCGCCCTCGCGCCTACTGAGACTCGCGAAATTCGGTGACGTTGGCTGTTGGCTTCGTAGGTAGGGCTTTATGGGCCCTTTATGCCCGACATTCCGGGAAGACCTATCGGGGGTAAACCCCGACTTACCGTCGGGTCGTGTCACCCTGTTTCGCGAGGCTCCATAAATGGTCCGCCTGTCGCCGTTTCCCTATACGTCGGGCGGGTCGCGGCCCGCGGGTTTTTGCCGCGTTGTCACCTGACCGCCACCGGAACGTTGCAGGCTGGCGTCATCCTGTCCGCCATGCGTCCCACCATCCTGACGGTCGACGACGAGCCCGACGTGCTGGAGCTGATCCGCTTTCATCTCTCCCACGCCGGCTGCAACGTGCTCACCGCCACCAGCGGGCGCAGCGCGCTGGAAACTATCCGCGTGCACCGGCCCGATCTCGTCCTCCTCGATCTGATGCTGCCCGACATCGACGGGTTCGGGGTGTGCGAAATTTTGCGCCGGCAGCCGGCGACCGCCACGCTCCCCATCATCATCGTCAGCGCGTGGAGCACTACCGACTCGCGCGATCTCGGCCTCCAACTCGGCGCGCTCGACTACCTGACGAAACCGTTCAGCCCGAAGACGCTCGTCGAGCGCGTCCAGCGCCTGCTCAGTTTGCGCCCGGCCGGCCGGGAAAAGCCGCCGGCTGCCGCGCCCGCGCCGACGGCCACGCCCACGCCGGTGAACGGGCCGGCCCGGCCCGTCGCCAAAGCCCCGCTGGGGTAGCCGCGCTTGAGTACCGCGAACGCGTGGCCTGCCGTCAGCCACGTTGTCGCTCCGCTCCAGCGCGGCTACATTTCATGCTGAGAAGACGTGTCGGGGATGAACCCCGACCCACCGGCCAATCCCGTCACCCGGTCACGCTTCCGTCAGTTCCATGGGCGATTCCTCGGCCGGCAGCGGAAACTCCCGGGCGAAGCTGACAAAATCGATCAGCTCGAAACGGCCGTCGAAATGTTCGCCGATGGCGGTGAGGGACTCGACCCAGTCGCCAGAGTTCAGATACTCGAGGCCCTGCATCGGCTTGATCGCGGGGGTGTGGATGTGGCCGCAGATGACGCCCCGGCAACCCTTGGCGCGGGCGAACGTCACGAGGTCGTCCTCGAATTTCGACACGTAGCTGACGGCGGATTTCACGCGGGCCTTGATGGCTTTGCTCAGCGACCAGTACTCCTGGCCGCGCCAGGCGCGCCAGCGGTTGTAGGCGCGGTTGAGCTGGAGCAGGATATGGTAGCCCCAATCGCCGAGGTGCGAGAGGAAGACGAAGTCGCGCGTGACGGTGTCGAACACGTCGCCGTGCAGCACGAGGTAGCGGCCCTGCACGCCTTCGTGGATGTAATCCTCGACGATCTTGAGCCCGCCGAAATCGAAGGGAAGGAACTTGGCGAGGATGTCGTCGTGGTTGCCGCGCAGATACACGACCTCCGTGCCCTGCTTCTCGAGCTTTTTGAGGACGATGCGGATGAAGCGGGTGTGGTCGCTGGTCCACTGGTCACCGCTGCGCAACCGCCAGCCGTCGATGATGTCGCCGTTGAGAATCAATTTCTCGCAGCGGACGTTGCGCAGAAAATGGCAGACCTCGCGGGCCTTGCACTCGGCGGTGCCGAGATGCACATCGGAGATGATCACAGTGCGCAGAAGCAGGCGTTTCTTTTCCATGACGGGGCGGATTTTGGTCTCTGGCCGGCAAGTTCTGGCTCAAAATGGGTGAGCTTCTGAAAATCCGAAATCCGAAGCTCGTACCGAGGCCGCAAGGCCGACATCGGACAATCCGAAATAACGCAAAAATTCAAAAGTGGAAATTGCTGAGAAATCCCGGCAGGGGGAGAATCTCGTTTCGAGCCTTTCGGTTTTTCGATATTGTTCCGGATTTCGGATTTCGAAATTCGGATTTCCCGGCGCGTTTTCTGGTTCTGCATTCGTTTGGGTCAAACCGCGCCGGGCGACGGTGGAATGTGCCGGCACGACGATGCGCAGACTGCGTGGCCGCACGACCACCTCGACGCGCGCCGCGGCGTCGTGGGTCTCGCCGTCGGTGTGCAGGAGCCCGGGCGTGGACCGCTCGATGACGAACCGACGGCCGCGCAGCCGGCGGACGCGGGTGCTGCCGTCAACGGAGCCGGTAAACAGCCGCGCGACCAGGGTGGCGGTGCTCAGCAGGTTCAACGGGCGCACGGCGATCAGGTCGAGCGCCCCGTCGTCAACGCGGGCCCGCGGAGCGATGCGGGCGTAGTTGCCATATTGATCGGAGTTGGCGACGGCGACGATCAAGGCCTCGAGCCGTTCGGCGGATCCGTAGCCGTTGGAGATCGTCACGGTCTGCGGCAGGAAACGAAACCAGGCGGCCAGGCCGGTGCGGGCGTACGCGAGGAAGCCGCGCCGCGCGAGCCGGTTGAATCGCCGGCTGATCTCGGCATCGAAGCCGACGCCCATCGCGTTGCAGAACGGGTGGCCGTTGGCCGTGCCGGTGTCGATCGCGACGACCTGGGCCCGCGGATCGGCGAGCAAGCGGAGCGCGCCGCGCGGATTTGTCGGGATGCCGAGGTGCAGGGCCAGGCCGTTGCCGGAGCCACAGGGCACGAGGCCCAAAGCCGCGGGGGTGCCGATGAGCGCCTGCGCCACTTCGTTCATGGTGCCGTCGCCGCCCACGGCCACCACCCATTCGCAACCGGCCGCCAGCGCTTCGCGGGCGAGCTGCGTGGCGTGGCCGGGCCGCTCCGTCGGGATGACTTCGGCGTCCAGCCGGTGGGTTGCGATGAACTCGCGAATGACCGGCACGAGCCAGGGACGGCGGCGGTTTTTGCCGGAGCACGGGTTGAAGATGAACCGAATCTTCATGGCGCGGGCGCCGTGCCGTTGAGCACGTGGCGGGCGATGTCGCGGGCGGCGTCGAGGCGGGCCAGCGGCATGAGCGCGGCGCGCCATTGATGCCAGATCGCGCCCTGCCCGGCAAACGCCTCGCGGAGCGCGTCGAGGACGGCGTCGGGGGTGGCGGCGTAGGCGCCGATGCCGCGGCGGCGCAAAAGCTCGTAGTTACCCTCCTCCTGCCC
>Ga0265323_10001566_pt1 | contig 11051 bp, 4 predicted proteins | sample 41225metaG_FD_193580 | JGI IMG/M metagenome (GOLD analysis project Ga0265323, IMG submission 193580) | Rhizosphere microbial communities from Carex aquatilis grown in University of Washington, Seatle, WA, United States - 4-12-25 metaG | ecosystem: Host-associated > Plants > Roots > Rhizosphere >... | reverse complement strand
CCTACTCGGGCTCGAATCTGACGGGGATCACCGACACGGCAGGCCGCCAATACTCGCTCCAATACGGCGCCTCGGGCCATCTGACTTCGCTGACCGATCCGCTCAACCGGACCCTGCAATTCGGGTACGACAACGCCGGCAACCTGACCACGTTCACCGACGCCAACGGTGGCACGTTCACCTACACCTACGACGGTCTCCACGAGATGCTCACCGCGATCGATCCGGCCGGCAACACCTTCCTGACGAATACCTACGACGATCTGGGCCACGTCACCTCCCAGGCGGACGGCATGGGCAATCGCTGGACCTACTCGTACGATGCGAACACGCTCATCACCACCATCACCGATCCCAACGGCAAGGCGAGTTCGGTCCAGCACGATGCCAACTTCAACCTGCTCCGCGCCACGGATACCTTCGGAAAGCTCGACTTCTATCAATACGACTCCCTGGACAACCGCGTCTCCGTCCAGGATCGCAATGGCCACACTACCGCGCTGAGCTACGACCAGAACGGCAACGTCATCTCGGCCACGGACGCGCAGGCGAACGTTCAGGCGGCCGCCTACGATGCGCAAAGCAATCCCCTGACGCGCACGGATGCGCTGGGGAACCAGACCACCTTCAGCTACGATTCCAGGGGGAACCTGACGGCCAGCGTCGATCCTCTCGGCAACAAGACGGCTTATACCTACAACTCCTACGGGCAGATCGCGTCCAGGACGGACGCCTTGGGGCGGGTCACCCAGTACAGCTATGACACCGGCGGCAACCTGACCCAGGTGACCGATCCGCTCGGCAAGAAGACCACCTACACCTACGATTCCGTGGGAAGGCGAACCTCGACAACCGACGCCAACGGGTACACCACCAGCACGGCCTACGACGCCAACGGCAACGTGGTGAGCGTGACCGATGCCCTGGGGAACAAGACGCAGTACAGCTATGACGGCAACAGCAACCGGACCAGGGCGACCGACGCTCGGGGCAAGACCACCACGTACACGTACGACGGCAACCAGAAACTGCTCACCACCGCCGACGCCCTGGGCAACAAGGTCACCAATACCTACGACAAGCTGCGGAACCTCGCCTCCGTTACCGACCAGCGAGGCAACGTGACCCGCTACAGTTACGATTCCGAGAACCGCAGGACCGCTGCGACGGACGCGCTGGGGAACACCACCAGCTATGCCTACGACGCCGCGGGGAATCGGGTCAAGGTGACGGACGGGCTCGGCAACGCTACCACGTATGGATACGATTCGCTCAATCGCCAGGTCTCGATCACGGATGCCCTGGGGAACAAGAGCACGACCGCATACGACGCCGCCGGCCACGTTTTGAAGAGGACCGATGCGGCGGGCAATGCCACTTCCTATGTTTACGACGGTCTGGGCCGGCAGGCGTCCGTTACCGACGCCGTGGGAGGCCAGGTCGGCTTCCAATACGACAAGGTGGGCAACCGGGCCCAAATCACCGACGCCCGCGGGAAGGTCACGCAATTCGCCTACGACGGTATGAGCCGGCTGCTGACAACCACCGATCCGCTTGGAAACGCCACGCAGAACCAATACGACGGCGTTGGCAACCTGATCCAGGTGACCGACGGCAATGGCAACTCCAAGGCTTACCAATACGATGCGAACCGCAGGCAGACGAAGGTTACGTACTCGACCGGAGGCTCCGTTCAGTTCACGTACGACGTGGACGGCAACCGGACCAAGATGGTGGACCTGATCGGCACGTCCACCTATTCTTACGACGACCTGAACCGGCTCCAGAGCTATAACAGTCCCGCCGGTGCTGCACTGGCCTTCAGCTACGATGCCGCATCCAACCGGACGGCGCTCCAGTACCCCGGCAGCAAGTCGGTTCAATACACATACGATGCCGACAATCGCATTTCCAAGGTGACGGACTGGAACTCGCTGGCTGTGTCGTATTCGTACGATGCGGCGGGAAGAATCTCGGGCGCCAGTTACTCGAGCGGCCTTGCGAGCCAGTACACGTACGACCCCGTGGGTCAGAGCCTGAATATCCAGCACAGCAGTGGGGGCATGACGCTGTACTCGGAGGCCACGACATGGTCGGCGAACGGCAACCCGACATCCAGCAACATCTCCGGCCTCACCGCGCCGGGGCTGGCGTCGGAGAATACAGCCTACGCCTACAACGACGCAAGCGAGCTGGTCAGTTCGACGTATGGGGCCACGGTATCCGATAAGAATGGGAACGTCACGAGCCAAGCCGGCTCCGGTGGTCCGACGGCGTTCACCTACGATTTGAACAACCGGGCGACCAGCATTTCCGGATCGTCGGTGAGCGCGACGATGAAGTACTTTGGCGATGGGAAGCTGGCCGAGCTCGATAGCGCGGGAGCGGCGCACCGGTATCTGATGGACCCGGCCGCTTCCGGCAACCGCATTCTCGCGGAATTGGACGCGACGGGTGCGATGCAAATTGGCTACGTCTACGGGCCGCGCGGGATGGTGTCGCAGATCTCGGGCGCGCAAACGTACACGTACCTCCACAACCTGCAGGGATCGACGGTGGCGTTGGTCGATTCGACGGGGGCGATCAAGAACAGCTACCGGTACGATCCGTTTGGCGGGAAACTGCCGTCATCCAGCGAGCAGGTAGGGAATTCGTTTGCCTTTCTTGGCAGTTTCTCTGTGCCAACGGTAGGCCAGTACTCCTTGATGACATTCCGCGTCTATGACCCACGGCTGGGGAGATTCGCTCAGCTCGACCCAGCTCGTTGGTCCCTGCTGTGGACCGAGAGCCCCTACTTGTATTCGCGGCAGAGCCCCTTGGGACTTGTTGACCCCTCTGGGTTGTTCTGGAGTCGGCTTTGGTCTGCCACGACCGACACAGTCAAGTCGCTGCCTTCATTCGTTGAGTGTGGCGGATCGTTCTTCCGAGACGTGTCAGCTTGCCAAGAACAGGGCTTTAGCGACAACATGATCAAGGCGGGACAGATCACGCTCAACATCGTCGGTGCAGGCACCGGTACTGGCCCTGTTCTGACAGTTGTTGACGCAGGCAATGACCTGATTGACGCCGTCGCAAAGTCAGAGGTGGGGCTTTACACGCCCGGGGATGCAGCACATGTCGTGGTGAGTGTGGGAGCGGATGTTGTGTTCTGGCAGACCGGATTCGATGACTACGCTGAGGGCATTGCGACCGGCGGGACGGTGAAGGTGATCGGAAGGGTAGCGGCATCGTCATTCACCGATGCTATCCAAGAATTCGCGGCGTCTTCCGCGTCGGGCCTTACTAACCTCAATTCCCAGAGATCACAGGCGCCCGAATCATCTGTGACGTCGCCCTCTGCATCCGCTCTGACGCCGCCCTCCGCAACCGCGGTTCAACCCCGAGGCCCTAAATGAGACTCCGAGAAGTTATTGCCTCAACAGCAGCGAAGCTCTTTTTGGCGGTGTGCCTCCTCAGGGCGGCTGCAACAACATACACTTACGACTCCCTCAGCCGCCTCACTGCCGTCACCTACCCCGACGGCACCACCATCTCCTACACCTACGACGCCGCCGGCAACCGCCTCTCCCAAGTCATCGTGAACCCATCGGTACTGCCGCCCAAGCTCGCCGTTGACAAGACCACCCTAACTTTCTCCGCCGCAGCCGGCCAGACGCCAGCCAGCCAGTCCATATCAGTAACGAACACCGGTGGCGGTACGCTCCAATGGGCCGCCTCTTCCTCCGCGAATTGGCTCACCGTGACCCCCGCGAGCGGCACCAATTCGGGAGCCGTTAGCGTGACCGCATCGGCGGCTGGCATCTCCGCCGGCACTTACAACGCCAGCATCACAATCCTGGCGGCCGCCTCAAACGCCTCCGTGACCATACCGGTCGTCTTCACGGTGACGGCGGCCCGGGGGAATCCGTCCATCAGCAGCGGCGGCATCGTCAGCGCGGCGGGCTCCAGTCCGGGACTCGCGCGCGGCTCCGTGGCGACATTGTACGGCGCATCCCTGGCCGATGGCACGTCGACGGCCACCACCGCGCCCCTCCCGAAAACGCTGGGCAATACGCAGGTCTCCGTCAACGGGGTGAGTGCACCTCTCTGGTACGCCGACTCCGGACAGATCAATTTTCAGGTGCCGTTCGAGTCCCCGTTGCAGGGGCAGGCGTCGGTCGTGGTCACTCACAACGGGGTGGCCAGCGCACCCATGAGCGCCACGCTCACACCCTATGCGCCGTCCGTGTTCACCTACCAGCGCACGGCCGGGGTCTTCGATCCCATCATTGTGCACGCGACCAGTAATCAGTTGGTGACGCCCACCGCTCCGGCGGTCCCAGGCGAGTACCTGGTCGTCTATGGCACCGGCATCGGCGATCTCACGGTGGTGCCGGCAACGGATGCGTTTAGCCCCTCCGGCCCCCTTGCCGCGGCCAAGGTGACGCCCACGGCGACCGTCGGAGGCGTGACCGCTCCGGTGTCCTTTGCCGGCCTCACGCCGGGCGCAATTGGGTTGGCGCAGTTCAATGTCCAGGTTCCCGGCAGCCTGCCGTCCGGCTCCTCGCTGCCGCTGGTGATCAATTTCAATGGGGCCGCCAGCGCGCCTGTCAACCTGTACGTCCAGGCCGGTAAACCAACCGCGAATCTGAACCTCGTGTTTACGCCGAACCCGGCGCATGAGTCGTCTCTGAGTTCGTGGACCTATAGCGTGCAGCTTCAGGAAACCAGCGGGGTGGGCGTCACGTTGACGAAGATGTTCACTAGCGGCACGGACAGTTCCGGATTGATCTCCGCGCTCTTCGGCTCCAACCGGGTTGAAGCCAATGGGCAGTTGAAAGGCACGATAACCACGTCCTGCGGCACTCCCTGCGGCCCTCCGTACAGCTACGTCTGGCAGCTCACTGGAAATGACGATAACGGCCACTCTGGTCTGACCTGGACCGGTACGGTGCAGTTACTGCCTCCGCAATCAAGTGCGGTGGCGGGGTATACCATCGATGCGGTCGCTGGAAATCGAACGGCGGGCTATGCGGGCGATGGCGGCCCGGCGAACGCTTCGGGCAATCTCTTCCTGGAGAATGCCTTCAGCAATCGGGTTCGAAAGGTGACGGCTGCGGGCATGATCACGAAGTTTGCAGGAACAGGTGTTGGATGCTGCCCAGGCGACGGAAGCTCCGCGGCAACCTTCCAAGGGTCGCGCTGCCGAGGTATGACGGCGCCGATGGGCGTGAGCGGTCCTGCACTCCGGTGGGCGGCGTGGGACGCTTGCCGGGCGTCCCACGTCGCGTTCGAGCCGCGTCAGGCTTTCGCATAGTGTCGCGCGGCGGCCTGGACGCCGCTTCCATCAGGCACGAATCGCTGTGCCCGTAAGGCCTCCTCGAGGCACTCCAGGAGACGTAGAACGTTGGCGCGAGTGGAACCGGCACCCATCAGGCCGATGCGTAGAATCCTGCCCGCCAAGGGGCCCAATCCGCCCATGATCTCGATGCCATAGCTGTCCCGCAGGCGGGACCGCAGAGCCCCTTCATCGATCCCGGCGGGCACCACGGCGTATGGATTGTGCTGAGACGGCTGGCTGGAGCTACGAGCATGCGCAGGCCGAGGCTCTCGATACCCGCCACCAGCGCCTCATGGTTCTCAATGTGCCGCTGCCATCGCTGTTCCAGCCCCTCTTCGGCAATCGCCGCCAGTCCTTCGTGCAAGGCACAAAACAAGGTGGCCGAGGCCGTGTGGTGATAATCGACTGAACACGTTTGCTCCTGGCCCGCAGTCTGTGGTCCATCCGAACGCGCCCGTGGGGATTCTGTTTCCAGGCGATCCGGGCGTACTGCGTGGCAGACAGCCGATTCCATTTTGTCAACGAGCGGCGATATACGGAATCAGGCTGATTCGAAACGCCAGTAATTGAAGTACTCCGAACAGGACTGCCGTGCCGAGTGCCGCCAGTGGGGTCACCGCCGTCCGCCAGCGAAGACTGAGGACAATTCCCGTCACGGAGGCAGCCCCAACCACGAGCGTCATGGCTATCTCTGTTGGGGAAAAGCGACCCGACACAATATGTGCCCATCCGAGAAGGAACAGCCAGATCAGGACCATAATTGCGAGCCAGAAAGTGAGACAAGGCAGGGCCGACCATTTGGCAAGCTCTCGTTGACGGAAGCCCAGTGCAATCGGGAACCAAAGGGGCACCGTTTGCACCGCGTGGCGTAGAGACCCATTGCTGACGGCGCCAACCACGTAGAGCGCCACCAGAACGGCGACGGAGCAGTAGGCGATCCGTTTCGAGGCATTTGGCATGATGAAGAATTACGAAGGCATCCGTCACTTTGTTCCACTCCGGCTGCGGCTATGGGCAGCGCCGGACTTCCCACAAGGACGGTACGCCAATTCCAGAGTTCTCCGGTCCATGTTACCCGCCCGTTGATCAATCGGGATTGTGTCCCACCTGCCATTGACACCGCCGCCGCCTTCCGGTAAAAATAGAGTAAAGGCGAATAAAAAGCGAATATGGATGCCGCGGCTCTGCGGGAGAAACTCGATTGCCTTCCCGGCGGTCCACTGGACTGGCGCACCCGCGCAACTTCAACTCAAGGGGGCCGGGCATGTTCGCCTGTCTTCACGGCAGCGGCGCTCTGACGGCGCTGGCGAGCGAGTTCTCGCCGCTGGTGGAGCGCTCGGGCGCGGGAACCGTGACGTTCGACGTGTCGGGGTTGGACCGGCTCTTCGGGCATCCCCAGGATCTGGCGGCGGCCATTGCACGGCGCGCGGCGGAGGTGGAAGTGAAGGCTAATCTGGCGCTGGCCGATAACCCGGATGCGGCCATCTGCGCGGCGCGCGGGTTTGCGGGCGTGCACGTGATCCCGCGCGGCGACGAGGGGAAATTTCTGGGCGAGCTGCCGGTCGGATTGCTGGAGCCGTCGCCGGAATTGCGCGACACGCTGGAGCGGTGGGGCATACGCCGGTTTCGCGACCTGGCGGCGCTGCCTCCGCTGGGGATCGCGGAACGGCTGGGGCCGGAGGGTTTGCGCCTGCGCGAGCGGGCGCGCGGCGAGGCGGAGCGCAGGTTGGCGGCGGTGGAAGAGCCGGAGCGCTTCGAGGATTCCATCGAGCCGGAGTATCCCGTGGATCTGCTGGAGCCACTCCAGTTTCTGCTGGCGCGGTTGCTGAACGGGCTGGTCACGCGCCTGGCTACGCGCGGACTGGCGGCGGGCGAACTGCGGCTGCGGCTCAAGCTGGAGGGCGGCGCGGCGCACGAGCGCACGCTGCGCCTGCCGGTCCCCTCGCTCGATTCCAAGGCCCTGCTGAAGCTGATGCAGCTCGATCTGGAGGCGCATCCGCCCGCGGCGCCGGTGGTCGACGTGTGGCTGGCGGCGCCTCCGGTGAAGCCGCGCGCGGCGCAGGGCGGGTTGTACGCGCCTATGGCACCGGAGCCGGTGAAGCTGGAGCTGACGCTGGCGCGCATCCGCATGGTGGTGGGGGACGGCCGCGTGGGCACGCCGGAACTGCTGGATACGCACCGTCCGGACGCGTTCCGGATGGCGGAATACGGGGGCGCGAGCAAGGCCGGCCGGCCGCCCATCCAGGCCCGCCTGGCGCTGCGCCGGTTTCGTCCGCCGCGGCGGGCGCGCGTGGCCATCGCCAGCGGCAAACCCGATTTCGTGACGGCGGAGGGAATTCGCGGCCGGGTGCTGGACCTGGCCGGTCCGTGGCGGGCGTCGGGCGACTGGTGGACCGCCGAGGCGTGGTCGCGCGATGAGTGGGACATCGCGCTTTCGGATGGGGCGCTGTACCGGATCTACTGCGAGGAGAAGGGGTGGTTCGTGGAGGGAAATTACGACTGACGCATGTTCGTCGAACTCCACGCCCGCTCCGCGTTCAGCTTCCTGGAAGGGGCTTCGGTTCCCGAGGATCTCATCGAAGCCTGCGCGCACTTCGACATGCCTGCCATGGCCATCGTCGATCGCAACGGGGTCTACGGCGCGCCGCGGTTTCACATGGCGGCGAAGAAGGCCGGCATCCGCGCGCACATCGGAAGCGAAATCACCTGCACCAACGGCCGCGCCTATCCCCTGCTGGCGGAAAGCCGCGAAGGGTACCGGAACCTGTGCCGGCTGATCACCCGCATGAAACTGCGCGCGGCCAAGGGTGAAGGCGCGGCCACGCTGGAGGAAATCGCGGAGTTCTCCCGCGGTCTGGTCTGCCTCACGCGCCATCCCGATGAGCGCCTGCTGGAGATTTTCGGCCGCCACCATCTCTATGCCGAACTGCAGCGGCACCGCCATCGCGAGGAGGAGGCGCGCAACCAGGCCATCCGGGAGCGCGCCCGCCGGCTGGGGATTCCGCTGGCCGCGTCGAACGGGCCGGCCTATGCGGCGCCCGCGCAACGGGAACTGCTGGACACGCTCACCTCGGTGCGCCACAAGACCACGCTGGCCGCCGCCGGGCGCCTGCTGGAGCGCAACTCCGAGAGGCACGTGAAGACCCCGGCGGAGATGGCGCGCCTGTTCGCCGATTGCCCCGAGGCGGTTGCCGGCACGCTGGAGGTTTCCTCGCGGCTGGAGTTCACGCTCTCCGATCTGGGCTACGAATTCCCGCGCTACCCGGTGCCCGAAGGCCAGACCATGGCCTCGTTCCTGCGCCAGCGCGTGGACGAAGGCGCGCGCTTCCGCTACCAGCCGTACCACGAGAAGGCGCGGCGGCAGATCGCGCGCGAGCTGGCGCTCATCGAAAAGCTGGGCCTCGCGGGCTACTTCCTGGTGGTGTGGGATATTGCCCGCTTCTGCCGGGAGAACGGCATCCTGGCGCAAGGCCGCGGATCGGCGGCCAATAGCGCGGTCTGCTACGCGCTCGAAATTACCGCCGTGGACCCGGTGGGCATGGACCTGCTCTTCGAGCGCTTCCTGTCGGAGGAGCGCGGCGAGTGGCCCGACATCGATATCGACCTGCCCAGCGGCGCCCAGCGCGAGCGCGCCATTCAGTACGTCTACCAGCGGTTCGGGAAGCTGGGCGCGGCCATGACCGCCAACGTGATCACCTACCGCGGCCGTTCGGCGGCGCGCGAGGTGGGCAAGGCGCTGGGCTTCGAGGTCTCCACGCTCGACCGGCTTTCCGGCCTGGTGCGCACCTGGGAATGGAAGGACCCTGCCAACACCACGGAGCGCCAGTTCGGTGAGGCCGGTTTCGATCCCGCGAGTCCGCGCGTGCGCAAATTTCTCGAACTCTACCGCATGGCGCAGGATCTGCCGCGCCACCTGGGGCAGCACTCCGGCGGCATGGTGATCTGCCAGGGGCAGCTCGATAGCGTGGTGCCGCTCGAACCGGCGTCCATGCCCGGCCGCGTGGTGGTGCAGTGGGACAAGGAAGACTGCGCCGACATGGGCATCATCAAGGTGGACCTGCTGGGGCTGGGGATGATGGCGGCGCTCGAAGAAACGGTGCGGCTGGTGCCCGAGGCGTACGGCACCGCGGTCGATCTGGCCCACCTGCCGCAGGACGATCCGGCGGTTTTCGCGGCGATGCAAAAGGCCGATACGGTGGGCATGTTTCAGGTGGAAAGCCGGGCGCAGATGGCCTCGCTGCCGCGCATGCGGCCCGAGCGGTTTTATGACATCGTGGTGCAGGTGGCGCTGATCCGGCCGGGGCCCATCGTGGGCAAGATGGTGCATCCGTATCTCAACCGGCGGCAGGGCCGCGAGGCGCCCGATTGCCTGCACCCGTCGCTCGAGCCGGTGCTGCGGCGCACGCTCGGCGTGCCGCTGTTCCAGGAACAGTTGCTGCGCATGGCCATGATCGCGGCGGGCTTCACCGGCGGGCAGGCCGAGGAATTGCGCCGCGCCATGGGCTTCAAGCGGTCCGAAAAGCGCATGGCGGAAATCGAAGTGAAGCTGCGCGCGGGCATGGCGCGCAACGGCATCGCGGGCCGGGCCCAGGACGATATCGTCCGCTCCATCACCTCGTTCGCGCTGTACGGGTTTCCGGAATCGCACGCCGCCAGTTTCGCGCTGCTGGCGTATGCCAGCGCGTATCTGAAATGCCATTACCTGGCGGCTTTCACCTGCGCCTTGCTGAACCACCAGCCCATGGGATTCTATGCGCCGGCCATCCTGATCAAGGACGCGCAGCGGCACGGGTTGCGGGTATTGCCGGTGGACGTGGCGGTCTCCGGGTGGGCGTGCATGCTGGATGGGCCAACCGGCCGCCCGCGCCTGCGCCTGGGACTGCGCTACGCCCGGGGACTGCGGGAAGAAGCCGCGCGCGCGATCCTGGCGGCGCGGGCCGCCCGCCCGTTCAGCAGCATCGACGACCTGGCGCTGCGCGTTCCCGAACTGCGCAAGGACGAGATCGCCCGCCTGGCGGAGATCGGCGCGCTGAACTCGCTCGACCGCGGCCATCGCCGCGACGCCCTGTGGCAGGCTTCCCGCGCCATTCTGCCGGTGGGGCCGCTGCTGGAGCCGCTGGAAGAATCCGGCCGGGCGTCGCCGCTCGAGGCCATGAGCGGCGAGGAGCGCCTCGTATCCGACTATCGCGGCACCGGCCTGACGGTGGGCCGCCATCCCATGGCCTGGCGCCGCGCGGAGATGAACTCGCTCGGCGTAACGCGCGCCGCCGACCTGGCCGGGATGTCCGACGGCCGCTTTGTGCGCGTAGCCGGATCGGTGATCGTGCGGCAGCGTCCGGGCACCGCCAAGGGTTTCGTGTTTCTGAGCATGGAGGACGAAACCGGCATCCTCAACGCCATCATTAACCCGAATACTTACGACCGCTATAAGTTCGCCGTGCTGGGAAGCCGGTTCCTGTTAATAGACGGTTCGCTGCAAAACCAGGACGGGGTGGTGTCGGTGAAAGCCGGCCGCATTGCGGCGCTGCCAGCGGGCGCGGCGCCGGAATCGCACGACTTTCATTGAGGGGGTGCGGGGAGGCACGACTTGGAGTCCCGCACCACGTGGCCAATTGACTATGGCTCGTCAGAAGAAATCGTGGGTAGACTCCGGCTCGGGCAGTTTGCCAAGTGAGTGATAGAGGGCGAGTTCGAGGACGCGGTAGGTGCGGAAGCCGTACGATTTTCTCAT
>Ga0265323_10001565_pt1 | contig 11057 bp, 9 predicted proteins | sample 41225metaG_FD_193580 | JGI IMG/M metagenome (GOLD analysis project Ga0265323, IMG submission 193580) | Rhizosphere microbial communities from Carex aquatilis grown in University of Washington, Seatle, WA, United States - 4-12-25 metaG | ecosystem: Host-associated > Plants > Roots > Rhizosphere >... | reverse complement strand
AAAGCAAAAGTCACTATGAGGAAATCGTACGGGTTTCGAACCTTCCGAGTCACCGAACTGGCGCTCTATCACTCACTTGGCAAGCTGCCCGAGCCGGAACTCACCCACAGATTTTTCTGACGAATCATAAAGAGAGACGATGATGAACTGCGGGCTGCAAGCGCCCGAGCCATACAACAACTTCCTTCGCTCCAGAAAGCATTTGCAGCGGGGTTTCATCCAGGTGAGTACCTCGAAGTGAAAGCGCCTTTCAAGACCGAATCCGGAGAAACCGAATGGATGTGGGTCGAGGTAACGGCGTGGCGGGGAAGCCGGATCAGCGGACTGCTCGACAACGAGCCAGAGAAAGTGCCGGGGCTTCACTCGGGTCAGCATGTAGAGGTGCGGCAGGAAGAGCTATTCGATTACCTTCATACCTTTCCAGACAAGCGAACCGAGGGCAACACAACTAGTGCAATCATCCAACGCATGCAGAAACTGCCTGACGCGTCGAAGCCTCCAGCGGTTCAACCTGCGATCCCCGCCTGCGATGAGGAGACGCGTACGGCTCGCTGAATTGTCATCCTTCCGCCGAGTACCCCCGAAAGCCGGGCGGGGTCCTTGCGCCTACCGAGTGGATCGCGGGCGACTCAGATGTATCCGTCAAGCCAACCCCATCTATGCAAACCCCAGCACAGATGATGCACTGGTGGGGTGGCTGAAGCGACACATGTGCCAGAACCCCGGCGCCGCCGGAGCCGCTCTGAGGCTGAACAACTGGCCGCCGGCTTCGAAGCCAGCGGGCTCAGTCGCACCGACTTTTGCCGCCAGCGCGATCTGAGCACGGCAGCGGGCTGTGGGTTTGCGCCAAGCGTTTGGAGAAGGGACGGTTTCGATGGCCGGACGCTGCTACCGGTCAGGCCAAGGTCGTGCTGAGTCACGAGGAGCTGGCGTTGCTGCTGGGGGGCATCCGGACCGTTCGAGGCGCCGGCGCATCCCGTTCACGTACCCGCCCAGGTTCCCGGTTACGGGATGGAGGGTCAGGCCCGGTTAGCGTTGCAGGTCGCGGGCGGAGGGGAGTTGCGAGGAGTCCCAGCCGCCGCCGAGGGCTTGGATGAGGGCGACGCTCGAGACGTTGCGGCGGGTGAGGAGATCGACGGCGGCGCGCTGGTTCTGGAGGGCGAAGTTCTGCGCGGTGATGACCTGCAGGTACCCGGTGAGTCCGCCGCGATATTGGTCGATGGAGATCTGGAGCGAACGGTTGGCGGCAGTGACGGCGCGATCCACGATCAGGGACTCACTGGTTAAGATGCGCAGTTGGGCGAGAGCGTCCTCGACCTGCTCGAAGCCGGTCAGCACGGTCTCGCGATAGTTGGCCACGGTGGCGTCGTAGGCGGCCTGGGAGAGGCGGACCTGGGCGCGGCGCTTGCCGGCATCGAAGAGAGTCGCGGCCAATTGCGGCCCGACGGACCAGAAGCGGCTGGGCCAGGTGAGCAGGTCGACGATCGAGGAGGACTGCAGGCCCGCGGTCGCGCTGAGGATCAGCGACGGGAAGAGCGCGGCGCGGCTGACTCCGATCTGCTCATTGGCGGCGGCGACCTGGCGTTCCGCGGAGGCGATGTCGGGGCGGCGCTCGAGCAAGGACGAAGGAACGGAGGGGGGCCAGACGGGCGGGCTGGCCTGGGGATGCGCGTCGGGCAGGGTCAGCTCAGAGGGCGGCCGGCCGATCAGGACGGCGATGGCGTGCTCCAACTGAGCGCGCTGCACGCCGAGGTCGGCGAGTTGGGCGCGCGCGGTCTCGAGCTGAGTCTGTGCGAGGGCGACGTCACCCTCGGAGGCGACGCCGCCATCGAGGCGGTCCTGGGTGAGCTGCGCGAAGCGCTCGTAGGAGGTGACGGTCGATTCGAGCAGATGCCGCGTGGCGTCGAGGCCCTGGACTTCGAAGTAGCCGGTGGCGAGTTCGGACTGATAGAGGAGGCGGGCGGTTTCGACGTCGGCGGCGGAGGCTTGCGCCAGGGCGGTGCTGGCGGCGACGCCGTGGCGGATGCCGCCCCAGAGATCGACCTGGTAGGCGGCGTCGATGGGGATGGAGTAGCTGCGGCGACCCCCGGTGGCCGCGGCACCGCCGGAGCGCGTCGCGGAAGGCGCCGCGGTTACCGCAGGGAAGAGGCTGGATCGGCTGATGCGCACGGCGGCCTGGGCGGCGCGGAACTGGGCGCCTGCAGCGAGCAGGTTCTGGTTGGAGATGGTGACCTGGGCCTCGAGCGCGTCGAGATGGGAGTCGGCGTAGACCTTCCACCACTCGCCGCGGGGCACGGCGTCGGTGGGTGCGGCGGCCTTCCAGCCGGAGGGCTGGCCGGCGGCCGATGCGGCGGGGGGAGCCGGGGCCGGGCAGGCGGCGGCCGGGGCGTCCTTCGGGGCTTCTTTATAGGAAGGCGGCGCGGGCATGTCAGGACGGCGATAATGCGGGCCAATCAGGCAAGCGCTGGAGGCGAGCAGCATTGCGAGGGCCGCGGCCGAGAGCGCCAGGCGCAGTGGATTACTCATAGCGGAGAGCCTCGATCGGGTCCATGTAGGCCGCTTTGCGGGCCGGGTAGTAGCCGAAGAAGACGCCCACCAGCGCGGAGAAGAGGAAGGCCAGCAGGATGGACAGCAGGCTGACCTTGGTGGACCATTGCGCGAAGTGCGAGATGAGGAGCGAGGCAGTGAGGCCTACGACGATACCGATGATGCCGCCGAGGAGGGAGAGGGTGACGGCCTCAACGAGGAACTGCGAAAGGATGTCGCGGGTCTTGGCGCCGACGGCTTGGCGGAGGCCGATCTCGCGGGTGCGCTCGGTGACCGATACCAGCATGATGTTCATGATGCCGATGCCGCCGACGATGAGCGAGACCGAGGCGATGGCGCCGAGCAGGATCGACATGACCTGGGCGGAGGACTCCTGCGCGGCGTAGACCTCGGTGAGGTTGCGGACGGTGAAGTCGTCGTCCTCGCCAGGCTGGATGCGGTGGCGCTCGCGCAGCAGCGCGGTAAGCTCCTGCTGGGCCTGATCCATGGTGCCGGCGCGGCTGGCCTGAACCATGAGGGAGCCGACGGCTTTGGCGTTTGCCTTGTTGGCGCCCAGGACCTTCTGCGTGGCGGTGGAGATGGGCAAGAGGATGACGTCGTCCTGGTCCTGGCCGGTGGGGGACTGGCCCTTGGGGGTGAGGACGCCGGCGACGGTGAAGGGGACGTTTTTGATGATGACGACCTGGCCGGTGGGGTCGGAGATCCCGAAGAGATTCTGCGCAACGGTCTGGCCGAGGACGGCGGTTTTGGCGGCGGCATCGACATCCTGGGTGGTGAAGAACTGGCCGGAGAGCATGGTGTAGTCGCGGATGGTCATGTAGTCGGGAGTGACGCCCTGGGCGGTGGTGGCCCAGTTCGAGTTGCCGTTCACGATCTGTACGTTGCCGCGGACGGCTGGGGCGGCGAGCGAGACCGACGGGCACTCGGCGGCGATGGCCTTGGCGTCGTCCTGGGTGAGGGAGGCGACGGCTCCGGAGCCGAGGCGGACGCCGTTCGAGCTGACACTGCCGGGCAGGACGATGATCAGGTTGGCGCCCATACTCTGGATCTGCTGCTGAATGCGGTCGGTGGCGCCGGCTCCGACGCCGACCATGGCGATGACGGCGGCGACGCCGATGATGATGCCGAGCATGGTGAGCGCCGAGCGCGTGCGGTTGACCTGGAGGGCGCGCAAGGCGATGCGCATGCTGGCGAAGATCTTGTTCATGCGGCGACCTCCTCGGGTGTTTCTACGGGCAACTGTTGCAGGTCGTGCCTGGCGTCGCGGGGATGTTCGATGCGTTCGTCGAGCTGAAGCCGGCCGTCTTTGAAGTGGATGTTGCGGTTGGAGTAGGTGGCGATGTCGGGGTCGTGGGTGACGACGATCATGGTGATGCCGTCGTCGTGGTTGAGGCGCTGGAAGATGGCCATGATCTCGATGCTGGTGCGGGAGTCGAGGGCGCCGGTGGGCTCGTCGGCGAGGATGATTTTGGGATCGTTGACGAGCGAGCGGGCGATGGCGACACGCTGCTGCTGGCCGCCGGAGAGCTGGCTGGGCTGGTGATCCTCGCGTCCGGTGAGGCCGACGGCGGCGAGCGCCTTCATGGCGCGGTCGTGGCGCTCGCGCGCAGGCACGTCGGTGTACATGAGGGGCAACTCGACGTTCTCCACGGCGGCGGTGCGGGCGAGCAGATTGAACTGCTGAAAGACGAAGCCGATTTTCTTATTGCGAATCCCGGCGAGCTCGTCGCGGCTCAGCCTGGCGACGGGGATACCATCGAGCGAGTAGGAGCCCGAGGTGGGCTTGTCGAGGCAGCCGAGGATGTTCATCAGCGTGGATTTGCCGGAGCCGGAGGGGCCCATGATGGAGACGAAATCGCCGCGCTGGATGTCGAACGAGATGCCCTTCAGGACGTGCACGGGAAGCTCGCCGAGCTTGTAGTCTTTGACGAGGTCTTTGATCTCTATGACGGCGGAAGGGTCGCTCACTTAGAAACCCGGTCCTCTGCCACCTTTGCTGCCGGACTGCGCGCCCAGACTGGCGCTGGCGGCAGCCGCGGAGCCGGAGGCGAGCACGGCGACGATGGTACGGTCGCCGTCTTTCAAGTTGCCGGTGGTGACTTCAGTGAAGGCGCCATCGGTTTCGCCGGTGGTGATGGCGACACGCTGCGGCTTGTCGTCCGCGTCCAGGATCCAGACGGACTTATCGAGAGCCGCGCCCTTCGCGGCGCCTTTGGCCGGAGCGGGCGTACTCGAGTCCGTGGCGGGGTGGTAGCGCAGGGCGGCGTTGGAGACGCGCAGGACGCCCGAGCGCTGGTTGACGAGGATCTTGACGTTGGCGGTCATGCCGGGGAAGAGGTTCAGGTCGAGGTTGGAGATGCCGACGACGGCGTCGTAGGTGATGACGTTGGCCACGTTGATGGGCGCCTTGCGGATGGAGGTGACGGTGCCGGTGAAGGTGCGGCCGGGGTAGGCATCGACCGAGAAGGCGGCGGGCTGGCCGACGCGGAGGCGGGCGACGTCGGCCTCAGAGACGTTGGTGTCCACCTGCATCTTGGTCAGGTCCTGGGCGATGAGGAAGAGCGTCGGGGCGGCGAGGCTGGCGGCGACGGTCTGGCCGACATCGACGTTGCGCGAGACGACAACGCCGTCGACGGGCGCCTTGATGCTGGTGTGGTCGAGATCGATCTGGGCGGTCTGACGGGCCGCGGCGAACTGTTTGACCTGCTGCTGATTGGCGGCAAGGACGGCCTTGGCTACGTTCAATTGGGCCTCGGCGACCCTGACGGCGTCTTCCATGGCGTGCTGCTGGGCGACCAGGGCGTCGTGATCGGCGACGGCGGAGGCGTGGGTGGTCTGCGCGGTTTCCAGGTCCTCCTTCGAGTCCGCGCCCTGACGGACCATGACGACGCGGCGATCGACCTTGACCTTGGCGTCGAGGGTGATGGCCTGGGCCTTGACGACATTGGCCGCGGCGGCGGCGAGCGCAGAATTGGCGGCCTGGATGCCGGCCAGGGCCTGAATCACGACGGCCTGGGCATTGGCCACGGCGGAGTGCGCCGAGTCGACGTTGGCCTGCGCCTGATCGACCTTGGCCTGGAAGGGCGAGGGATCGATCCGGGCGATCAACTCGCCATTGGTCACCTTGCTGTTGAAGTCGGCGTAGAGGGCCAGAATGATGCCGGAGACCTGCGAGCCGACGTTGACGGTGACCACGGCGTTGGGATTGCCGGTGGCGGAGACGTTGACGCTGATGTCGCCGTGGGTGAGGGCCGCGGTGCGGTAGTGGACTTCGTTGCGGCTGCGGATGACGAGCCAGGCCGCGAGGGCCAGTACGGCGCATGCGCCCGACACGGCGATGATCCAGGTTCTCTTTTGCATGCCATCAAACAGAAAAGCACGCGCAGGGCCAAGGCGCGCAGGGCCGGGATGCGCGGGATGCAGGCCGCGCGGCGGGTTCGATGCGGCGGCAGAATCTGCGAAAGTTGCACCGGCGACGGCACATTGTGCACGTGAAGGCGGCCGCACCGGGTCGAAGAAGGCGCTGGCCGGGGCGGGGTGGAACTTCCTGGCCCATCGTCAGCGAACCGAAAGGCGGTCCGGCGGCCGCTGCCCGAGCACCTGCCGCGCGAAGTCGAAACGCCAGGATTCAGCCAGCCCAAAACCAAACTCGACTGCGCCACTGATTGACGATGATCCAGCAGACGGCGCTGACTCAGGAGTTGGAGTGCCGCGGGGTGACGGTAGCGGCCGCCGCCGCCAGTTCCACGAACCACACCTGGACCTCGCGCCGGTCCGGTGACGCCTCCAAAGGACCATAGGCTCACCGGCAAAGCCGCCCGGCAAAAGCCAGAATCTCGTCGCACGCCTGCGGGGTACCTCCCGAGGCGCGCACGGATTCGCTGAGGGCGGCGGCGGCGCGTCGATATTCCGGGCCGCCCATCACCTGGCCGGCCAACTCGCGAAGGCGGCCGCCCGCGATGTCGGCATCGCTCAACCGCAGCCCCGCGCCGAGTTGCTGCACCAGGAGCGCGAACACGAACTGGTCGCCGGCTTGCGGATACGCCAACTGCGGCACTCCGGCGCGCGCGCATTCCTGCACGGTGTTCCCGCCGGCGTGGGTGATGGCGAGTGAGGCACGACCGAGCAGTTTCGCGATCGGCACGCGCACAAAGGAAGCCACCAGGAAATTCGCGGGCGCCGGGCCCAGAGCCGCGAGATCCACGCGCCGCCCCACTGACATCACTACGCGCACCGGCAGGCCGCCGAAAGCCTCGATGCAGGCACGGAAGAACTCGGGGCGGTCGTTGAAAACGGTTCCCAGCGAGATATAGATCAGCGGGAGCTCGCCCAGCCAGTCCCAGGCGAACTCGTCCGGCTCCTGGCGGGTGCCGAGGCAGGGTCCGACGAAGCGATAGGTCTGGTCGAACCGCCCGGCTTCGATCTGCAGCGCGCGCGGAATCAGCACCAGGTTCAGATCCGTGCGGCACTCCAGGCTCGATGCCACATCTCCGGAGCGGGAGCCGTATTGCCGGTCCAGACGCCGGGCCGCCTCGTAGTAGCCGGCCAGGTCGAGCATGCCTTGCAGCAGGAACTCGCGGGTGCCCTGGCTGTAAAACCGCCGGACCAGTTCCTCCGCGTCGAGCATGTCGCGATGCAGCGCGAAGGTCAGGCGATAGGAGACGGCGGGAAGCCGCAAAACCCCCGCTGCAACGCTGCCCCAGTTGGCGGCGGCGTCCAGGATCAGGTAGTCCGGGCGAAGGGCGCGCAGTGTCTCGATCGCTTCCGGGAGCACCTGGCCGGCGAATTCGATGCGCCGCCGCATGCCGCCAAACGGCCCTTTGGAAGACTCGCTCATGGTTGCGCCATAGCTCCGGAACGCGGCGCCCGAAGATTCGATGTCACCGCGGTACGCCGGAGCCGAATAGATGGTCACATCCTCGCCGCGCCGCGCCAGTTCGGCGAAGACCGCGAGCGACGACAAGACATGCGATGGATCCGGATACGTGAATACGACCGTGCGCGCCATACTAATCCGCCGCCACGCGCGAGCCGGCGAAACTCCGGATCGCGTCCGCGGCGCGCCGGTAGCCGCCCGAGTTCTGCAGCGACGCGCCGAGCGCCTGGGCACTCTGGCGGAACGCCGGGCCGGAGAGCACCGCCAGCACAGCCGCCCGCAGCCGCGCGGCATCCACCTCGGCCGGCGGTATTGCCAAACCAGCGCCGAGTTCCGCCACGCGCGCGCCGACTATGTGTTGATCTCCGCGCTGTGGAACGACGACCAGCGGAACGCCGAAGTACAGCGCTTCGTTGGCGCTGTTCATGCCCCCATGGGTGACGAACGCCGCGGCCCGCTCGAGCAACGCGAGTTGCGGGACAAACCGGCGCACCAGGAAGTTCTCCGGCGGCGTGCCCAATTCGACGGAGGCTCCGCCGGTGGACAGTACCACCTGCCAGGGGCCGCCGGAGAGCGCCTCGAAACACGCCCGGTAGAAGGCCGGTACGTTGTGAAACGTGGTGCCGAGCGAGACGTAGACGATAGGGCGGCCGTCCAGCCGGTCGAACGGAAAACTGGCGTCGTCGTCGCGGCCCGGTGGAATCGAGGGGCCCACGAACAGGTACTCTCCGCCGAAGGCCTGGTTGCCCGGCTGTAACTCACGCGAGGTGAAGACGATGTTGAGCGGCTGCGGGTTGCCCAGGTACCCGGCAATTCCGGGCGCCTCGGCGCCGTAACGGCAGTTGAGGCGGCGCGCGGTTTCGAAGTACTCTCCCAGCCCGAGCAAGCCGCCGAAAAGCGCTTCGGGCGGAGCGCCGCGGTAGAGCATCCCGGTGAGCTCGGGCACTCCGATCGCCCCGTCCCGGATGGCGAACACCACCGAGAGGGTGACCGCCGGAACGCCGAGGATTTGCCCCACCATCCGGCCCCACAGGCTCTTGGTGTCGATGAGGAGATACGCGGGAGCCAGCGTGCGCACCTCGTCGAGGAGGCACGGCAGGATGCCTTCGGTGAGCGAGGCGAGGCGTGCCATGTCGCTGAAGAGGCCGGCAGTGGGCGGCGTGGGGTTGAACTCGTCATGGCCGCGCGGGTAAGCGCGGTAGTGCGCGCCGGTGGCCTCGATCCTGGCGCGCGAGCGCCCGGTCCCATAGAAGACCACTTCCTCGCCGCGCCGGACGAGTTCAGCGGCGACAGGCAGAATTGGCGCCAGATGCCCGTGCGTGGGATAGGCGAGAACGGCCGCGCCCGCCATCACGTCCCCAGTCCGGCCGAGAACAACGCGGGGTTGCGCTCGACCCACTCAATGAGGCGGGCCACGCCCTCTCCCGGACGGACGCTGGGCCGCCAGCCGGTGTCGCGCGTGAGCCGGGAGTGATCCGTGACGAAATACTGGAGGTCTCCGAAACGGCCTTCCTGAAAGCGCACCTCCGCCTTCCGTCCGGTGAGTTCCTCGATGAGCGCGATACTCTCCAGCAGGGAAATGCAGTTCATCTCGCCGCCGCCGGCATTATAGATGCCTGGTTGCGGCGAGCGATAAAACGCGCCGAAGGCTTCGGCGGCATCGGAGGCGTAGAGGATGTCGCGCAGTTGCTTGCCCGTGCCGAAGATGGTGATGGGCAGGCCCAGCAGGATGCGGATGACGAAGTTCGCCACCCAGCCGTGGTCCTCGCCGCCGAACTGGTGGGGACCGTAGATGCCGGTAAGACGAAAGCAGGCGGCACGTAGCCGATAGGTGTCGATGTAAGCCTGCGTGTAGATCTCGCCGGCGCGCTTGGAAGCGTGCAGCGGCGTCACCGAGCCCTGCAATAGCGGTTCGTCCTCTCCGATGGCAACCGGGTTGCGCACATAGCGCGTGGCCTCTTCGGTGAGCGACGCGTTGATGCGGTCGGGTCCGAAGGTATGAATGCTGGAACAGATGGCGACGGGGATCCGCGCCAGCCGCGCGGCTTCGAGAACATTGAAGGTGCCGCGTGTGTTGGTGCTGAAGTCCAGCTCGGGATTCTCCCAGGAGATGGTCATGGCCGGCTGTGCGGCGGTGTGGCAGAGGTAGCCGCAACCGGCCGCCATCCCGGTCAGCGTCTCCTTGTCGCGGATATCCTCGACGGCGATCTCGACGCCGGCCCTGGCCAATTCGGCGCGGTTGTGATCGCGCGCTTCCTCGCGCATGTAGGGATTGCGGGCGAACTCGTGCTTCGCCAGGTTGTCGTAGGCGATCACGCCCGCGCCGTTTTTCCGGAAGTACTCGCACACGTGGTATCCCAGGAATCCGCACCCGCCCGTGACCAGAACCTTCATGGCGCTATGACCTCGCTCCCGAGAGTTTCCGCTGCAACATCATCCTGGTGACCGCGAGCACGCGCGGCAGCTTGACCCAGGCGATGCGCAGCGACACGCGGCTTTGCTCGGCCGCACCGGCCACCGCGTTGACTGCCGGATGGGGATAGAAGCGGCGGTTGCGGAAAACGATGTTCTCTTCGCGATTGATCGACTGCTTCCAGGAAACGTGCCTTTCAAATCCCTGCGACGCGAAGAACGCGATGGCCTGCTCCCGGGTGAAGCTGTCGGCGTAGAGCGGCGAAGAGTGGATATTCACTTCGATCTGGATTTTCTTCACGTCGGCGATGCGGGCGCCGAGGGATTCGACCACGCGCAGATCCTCGCCCTGCGCGTCAATCTCCAGGCGGTCGACTTGCGCGATACCGTTCTGCTCGAAGAACGTGTCGAGGCGAATCACCTCCACTTCGATATCCTCCACCATCTCGAAATGCTTGTAGGGATGCCACTGGTGCACCCACGCCGTATTCGCCGAGGCGTCGAAGCTCTGGAGCGACGAGCAATCGTCGTAACAGGCGATGTGAAACGCCGCCGAGCCGTTCCGGTTCGAGACCGCCTTGGCGACGACGTGGACGGTGGGCGCGCCGGCGCTCTTGCGTGCGAGCTCGGCGGCGCGCTTGGGATTCGGCTCGAACATATAAAGGTGGTGGCCGAAGCGGCGGCAGGCGGCGATGAGCTTGTCGTCACCCGTGAATGCACCAACCTGAACGAACGTTCGCGGTCTGGACATATCGGCTCCTTAGGAAACACCAGTGCGGCGGCGGAACTCGAAAATCTCGTCGGCGGCGCGCACGTGGCCCCCGGCGGCGCGCAGGATCGCGCCCATCTTCGCGGATTGGATGCGGAATTGCGGATCCCCCAGCGCGCGGCGGGCGGCATCGGCCAGCCGTTCGGCCGTCGCAAGGGACCGGTCCAGCACCACGCCGGCGCCGGCTGCTTCCACCTGCCCGGCCACCACGTAGTGGTCGGCGCGCTGCGGCAACACCACCATGGGGACTCCGTTCAGCATGGCCTCGTGCGCGCTGTTGATGCAGCCGTGGGTGATGAACAGTCGCGCCGCCCCAAGCAGGGCGACTTGAGAGACGTATTCGCGCACGATGAAATTGGCGGGAGGTTCGGGAAGTTGGGTACGGTCGACGCGATGCCCCACCGCGAGCACCACGGGGTCCGGCCAATCGCCGAACGCGCGAAAGCACTGGCG
>Ga0265323_10001561_pt1 | contig 11073 bp, 10 predicted proteins | sample 41225metaG_FD_193580 | JGI IMG/M metagenome (GOLD analysis project Ga0265323, IMG submission 193580) | Rhizosphere microbial communities from Carex aquatilis grown in University of Washington, Seatle, WA, United States - 4-12-25 metaG | ecosystem: Host-associated > Plants > Roots > Rhizosphere... | reverse complement strand
CCGCCGCATCGCCGACAACCTCACTCCCGGCTACGATCAGGTGGGCACCGTCTGGCTGCCCCTGCCTCACTGGCTGATGATGCCCTGGGTGCGCGTCGATCGCCTGTGGCGCAATGGCCTGGCCGGCGCCATTCCCCCGGCTGCCTGCTTCGTGCTGGCCGCGTGGCTTCTCTTCGCCACCCTGCGCCGCCTGTTCGATTCCACCCCTGCCGCCCTTGCCGCTACCGCCCTCGCCGCGCTCAACCCCAACCTGATGGTCCTTCAGTCCACCGCCATGACCGAAGCGATCTCCATGGCCTGCCTCATGGGCGTCGTCTACTGCTGCGTGCGGTTTGCCCATGGCGCCGGCTTATGGGCGGCCGCCGGCGCCGGGGTCGCCGCCCTGGCCGGTACCCTCACGCGCTATGAGGGCTGGTTCCTGATTCCCTTCGTCTCCGCGTACCTGTTCGCCGTGGGCAAGCCCCGCCGCATCGCCGCCCCGCTCCTGTTCGGTTCGCTCGCCGCGATCGGCCCGCTGTTCTGGCTGGGACACAACTGGTGGCTCTCCGGCGACCCCTTGGAGTTCTATCGCGGGCCGTACTCCGCCCGCGCCATCCAGGGCGGCCTGCCCTATCCCGGTCTGCACGATTGGCTGGCCGCCCTCCACTATTTCGGCGCCGCCGCGGTGCTGTGTGCCGGCCCCGTGCTGGCGTTGCTGGCGCTGGGCGGTGCCGCCGTGGTCCTGTGGCGGCGGGAATTCTGGCCCCTGGCGCTGCTGGCGCTGCCCGGCGTCTTCTACGTCTGGAGCATGCATTCCGCCAGCACTCCCGTTTTCGTGCCCACGCTGCCGCCCTTCAGCCTTTACAACACGCGCTACGGTCTGGCCGCGCTGCCCCTGCTGGTGGTGGCGGCGGCCGGCCTGGTGACTCTCGCCCCGCTGCGCTGGCGCCCCATCGCCGCCGCTCTGGTCGTGCTGGCCGCCTCGGCTGGCTGGCTCGCCGATCCGCGTCCCGCCCACTGGGTGGCCTGGCAGGAGTCCCGCGTCAATTCCGAAACCCGGCTCGCCTGGACCGCCGAGGCCGCCGCCTACCTGGGGCCGCGCTACCGCCCCGGCTCCGGCATCCTCACCTCGTTTGGCGACCTGACCGGCATCTATCGCCGCCTGGGCATCCCCTTGCGCGACACCTTTACCGGCGACAACGGCTTGCTGTGGGTCGCCGCCACCCGCCGCCCCGAGCTGTTCCTGTGGCAGGATTGGGCCGTCCTCCGCGTCGGCGATCCCATGTGGCTGGCTATTCAGCCCTCCACCCACGCTGGACCGCACTATACTTTGGAGAAGACGATTCTGGTGAATGGAGCGCCGGCCATTCAGATCTTCCGGCGCTGAATGAAGGAGACAATCATGGTACCTCATGAAGCCGTAACAACCGCTTTCGAACTGCCCGGCTATCGCATCCGCCGCAATCTGGGCGTGGTGCGCGGCATCGTGGTGCGCTCGCGTTCCATCGTGGGCACCCTGGGCGCCAGCCTGCAGACCATTGTCGGCGGCAATATCACCCTGTTCAGCCGTTTGTGCGAACAGACCCGCCAGGATGCCTTCGACCTGATGATCCAGCACGCCTCCGATTTGGGCGCCAACGCCATCATCGGTGCGCGCTACGATGCCACCGAGATCATGAACGGCGTCACCGAGGTGCTCTCCTACGGTACCGCCGTGGTCGTGGAGCCCCTCGGGCAATGAAGATCCCGTTCACCAAGGCTCACGGGGCCAAAAACGATTTCCTGCTCACCTGGCGCGCCGAAGCGCCTGAGCGGAACCGTCCCGCGCTCGCCCGCGCCATCTGCGACCGCCATACCGGCGTCGGCGCCGACGGGTGGATGCTGGTGGCGCCTCCAACGGACGCCGCCTCCGAAGGGTCCATCGAACTCTACAACTCCGACGGCAGCACCGCCGAGATGTCCGGCAACGGCACCCGTTGCGCCGCCGCCTTCCTCATCCGCCGCGGCCTGGCGGGAGATGTGGTGCGCCTCGCCACCGGTGCCGGCGTCAAAACCCTCCGCCTGCTGCGCCGCTCCGGGTTGCTCTTCGAGTTCGAGATGAACATGGGCCGCCCGGAGATCACCGCCGCTCGCTTCCGCCTGCCGCTCTCCGGCGGAGACCGTGACGTCACCCTGCTCTGGGTGGGCAATCCCCAGTGCGCCGTGCCCGTCACCAGCTTCGATTTCGACTGGCGCCAGATGGGCGCTGAGATCGAGCGCCATAAACACTTTCCCGACCGCACTAACGTGTCATTTATTAAAGCAGTGGATGAGCATACCATCGACGTCCGCTTCTTCGAGCGGGGCGCCGGCGAGACCATGAGTTCCGGCACTGGCTCGACCGGTGCCGCCGTGGCCGCCGCTCTCCGCGGCATGGCGAAATCTCCGGTTCGCGTGCTCACTCCCGCCGGACCCATCGACCTTCGCCTGGAAGATGACGTCTACCTCACCGGTCCAGCGGAGATCGTGGCCGAGGGCGAGTTCCTGCTGGTGGAATCCGCCGCAGCCCAATCCGAACCGGCTACCGAGGAAGGCTAAAGCTATGGATTTTGAAATCAGCGGCACACCAATGACTGATAAAGCTTTATGGGAACGCTATGCCAGCCAGTTTCCAGTGCGGGACCACCTCATCTACTTGAACCACGCCGCCGTCTCCCCGCTCTCGAAACCGGCCGCCGACGCCATGAAACTCCTGGCTGACGACTGTCTCTCCTACGGTAGTCTGCACTACGACCAGTGGCTGGCCGCCTACCAGGGATTCCGCGACGCCGCCGCCCGGCTGATCGGCGCCCAAGCCACCGAGATCGCCCTGGTGAAGAACACTTCCGAAGGCGTCTCGACCGTGGCCCTGGGGATCGACTGGAAACCCGGCGATCGCATCGTCGGTTTCCGCGAGGAGTTTCCAGCCAACTACTTCCCCTGGCTTCGTTTGCAGGAGAAAGGCGTAAGTGTCACTTGGCTCTCCGTCACCGATCCGTTGGAGCGCATTGAGGAAGCCTGCCGCGGCGCCCGTCTGCTGGCCATCAGTTTCGTACAGTTCCTCACGGGTTACCGTGCGCCACTTAAAGAAATAGGTGAGATTTGCCAGCGTAACCACTGCATTTATTTCGTGGATGCGATTCAGGGTCTCGGCGCGTTTCCCTTGGATGTGGAGGCCAGCCACATCGTCGCCCTGGCCGCCGATGGGCACAAGTGGCTGATGGGGCCCGAGGGTTGCGGCCTCCTCTATGTCAGGCAAGCTATTCAGGATCAGATATATCCGGTTGAGTTTGGGTGGACTAACGTGGCCGGTTACAACGACTACGCCTCCCGCGACATGGCCCTCCGCCAGGATGCCGGAAGGTACGAATGTGGAACGCTTAACACTATTGGCTGTTTCGGTTTACAGGCTGCAATTAAATTTATACTTGATGTCGGAGTAGGAGAAATCGGTCCGGTTGTCCAGAGCCTCGGCGACCGCATCGCCAGGGGCGTCGAAGCCAAGGGGTATGAACTGCTGGGCGAGCGCACTCCGGCGAGCGGAGCCGGCATCGTCAGCTTCCGCAAGGCTGGGCACGACGCCGGGCAGATTGTCCGCAAACTCCGCGCCGCCGGCATCAGCACCTCCCCGCGCGCCGGATGGGTCCGCACCTCGCCGCACTTCTATATCAGCCCCGCCGACATCGACCGTATGCTGGATGAGTTGCCCTGATCGTATGAAGCCCGCACTGCGGATTGCCGTTTCGCTGCTTCTCGCCGGCCTCGGCATGAGTGCTGGCATGACTCCGCCGCAGGCCGACCGCATCCTGATCGAAAAGGCCAAACGCGAGATGTCGCTGCTCCGCACTGGGAAGGTTTTGCGCACCTACCGCGTGGCGTTGGGCCACAATCCCGTGGGACCGAAAACCCGCCAGGGAGACAGGCGTACCCCTGAGGGCCTGTACACCATCGACGCCCGGTACGCCCCGAGCGAGTACCATCGGGCGCTGCACATCTCCTACCCCAACGCGGCCGACCGGGCCCAGGCCCGAAAGCTGGGCGTCGATCCAGGCGGCGACATTCTGATTCACGGTCTCCCCAACGGACTGGGTTACATCGGGAAAGCGCACCGGCTGTGGGACTGGACTAAGGGCTGTATCGCGGTCACCGACGAAGAGATCGAGGAGATCTGGAGCCTGGTACCCAATGGTACTCCCGTGGAAATCCGGCCGTAGACGGAAACGAACCTGAGAGGAAGGAGCACGATTTCGTACCGCGGGCCGTGCCAGGCACCTCGCAATCTGGAATAATAGACCTATATATGTGTGGGATCGCCGGTTACGTAACGGGAAAACCAGCCGATACCGCGGAGCAGGCAGTTCGGAAGATGATGGCCGCGATGCCGCGGCGGGGCCCGGATTCCGAGGGTTTGTCGGCGTGGCCGGGAGCAGTCCTGGGCCATAAGCGGCTGGCGATCCTCGATCTGAGCGCGCTCGGGCATCAGCCCATGCTCTCCGAGGACGGCAATACCGCTGTCGTCTTCAACGGTTGCATCTATAACTTTCACCAGATTCGCGCCGAACTCGAGAGCCTCGGTCAGAAGTTCCGCTCGCAGTGCGATACCGAAGTGCTGCTCCGAGGCTACCGCGAGTGGGGCATCGACGCCCTGGTGCAGCGCCTCAACGGCATGTTCGCCTTCGCCGTCTGGGACTTCCCGCGGCGCCTGCTGACGCTGACCCGCGACCGCCTCGGCATCAAGCCGCTGATGTACGCCGTCAAGGATGGTGGGATCGCCTTCGCCTCCACGGTGCGCGCCCTGCGCTCGGCGGGCTTCGGCGGCGGCATCGATCCGCAATCCGTGCTCGAATACCTGGAGTTCGGCTACGTCACCGACAGCCGCGTCATCTACGAGGGTTTGCAGAAACTCCCCGCGGCTACCATCCTCGAATGGAGCGGCGGCGAGATCCGCCAGCGCCAGTACTGGAAGCCGCCCGAGATCGACGAGGCCTCGCGCATCACCTTCGAGGAGGCCGTCGAGGAGACCGAGCGTCTGGTAGTGGAGTCCGTGCGCCTCCGCCTGATTTCCGACGTGCCCATCGGCGTGCTGCTCTCCGGCGGCATCGATTCCGCGCTGGTCTGCTGGGCCTTGCGGCAAACCAACGCCAGCGTGCACGCCTTCACCGTTAGAGCTTCCGGCGACGCCTCCGATGAGAGCGTGGCCGCCGCCGCCACGGCGCAAACGCTGGGCATTCCGCACGAAGTCGTGGACATGCCGGATCGCGATTTCCAACTGGACGAGTTCACCGACGCCTTCAGCGAGCCGTTCAGTTGCTCCTCCGCGCAGGCCATGCTGTGGGCTTCGCGGATGGTGAAGCCGAAGGCGACCGTGCTGCTGACCGGCGATGGCGGCGACGACGTGTTCCTCGGCTACCCGTTCTTCCGCAACGCCTGGTGGGCCCAGCGCCTGGCTCGCTCGCTTCCCGAGGCGGCCGCTCCGGCGGTGCGCGCCATGAGCAGGCTCGTTCCCCACCGCAGATCGCGGAGGTTTTTGGAGTTCGCTACAGACGGAATCGGCGCCCATATCCGCGCCCACGACGGGCTGCCTTATTACGCCGCCCACTCCTTGCTGGGCCCGCGCCTGGAAGGAAGAAGTCTGCCTTGGCGGCAGATTCCGCCGTCGCTGGCTTCCGGCCGGCGCCTGCTGGGGGACGTATTCCGTTACCACCTGGATGCCCACTTCAGCGGCGAGTTCCTGACCAAGGTGGATGGCGCCACCATGCACTATTCGATCGAAGCCCGGGGGCCGTTCTTCGACACGAATATCTGGGAGTTCGCCGCCGCCCTGCCCCCGGAAGTGCGGTTCCATGGCGGCGCTCTGAAGGCCGTGTTACGGGAATTGGTGCGGCGGCGCGTGAGTGCGGAAGCGGCGGCGCGGCCGAAACAGGGGTTCACGGTGCCCGTCGAGCGGTGGCTGGCAACCCGTTGGAGCGGCATGCTCGACACCTTGCGCGGCGAAACCCGGCTGGAGCGCGATGGATGGGTCCGCCGCGGCGCCTTGTCCCAGCCCCTGGATGAAGCCATCGCCAGGCGCTGCGCGCCAGTCCAGCTGTGGCACCTGCTGGTGCTGGAACACTGGCTGCAGCACAATCAGCCCACCTGAGGACGCGCCGCGGCCAAACTCCGGGCTATCTGGCGCCCAGCACTTCGGCGAACAGCGCTTCGTACCGGTCCACCACTTTGGCGGTCGAATAGTTCTCCATTGCGCGCGCCCGGGCGGCCTCGCCCATGCGGGCGCGGAGACCCCCATCGGAGAACAGCCGCGCCATCGCGCCGGCAATCGCCGTCTCGTCCTTGACTGCGGCGTGCAGGCCGTGGACCCCGTCTTCAATCAACTGCATGGAGGCGGGAATGGCGCTGACCACCGACGGGAGCCCGGTCGACATGGCCTCGGTGAGAGAGCAGGGGAAGCCTTCCCGCGACGACACCAGGGCGAAGACGTCGGAAACCTGCAGCCAGCGGCAAACCTCGGGGATCTCAAGCTGTCCCGCGAAACGGATCTGGGCCTCCAGGCCCAGCGCGGCGGCGCGCGACCGCAAACCCTCGCGCTCCGGGCCGTCGCCCACCAGAACCAGCATAGCGTCGGGGAACTGTCTGGCAACCCCCGCGAAGCCGCCCAGCAGGCTGGCGAGTTGCTTCTCCGGCGCCAGGCGCCCCACGTAGATCGCCACCAGCGCCTCGGGCGCAATGCCCAGCCCGGCGCGCTGCACCGACCGCCTGGCCGGCTGGCAGGGAGCGAACAGGGAGCTGTCGACCGGGTTCGGCATCCAGCACAACTGCTCCGGGAGAAAGCCCGCCGCGGTGGCTTCGGCCGCCATTCCGGGGTTCAGAATCATCAGCCGCCGCGTCCACTTGCGAAGCCAGCGAAGCTCCAGGCGGCCCATCCAGGATTGCCCCATGCGCGTGATCTGATCGCTGCCGGAGACCTTCATCACAAAGGGCTTCCCCAGCAGCCGCGCCGTCGGCATCCCGGTGGCCAGGTGGAGTCCCTGCATCAGGAAGTACACCAGGTCGTATTCCTTACGCCTCTTCCACAGCTTCCAGGCGACCCCCAGCGCGAAGATCCTGTCCAGCAGAGGAGGCGCGTGTCCATGGCCGAAAATGCGAACCGGAACGCCCTCGGGGTCGGTCCATTCCGCCGCTTCGGGCATGGCCGGCAAGCCGGCGCACAGTACCCTGACCCGATAGCCGCGCCGGATGAGTTCCCCGCATACCCGCTGGGCCTCGACTTCCGAGCCCCCCAGAACCGGTGGGTAGGAGTAACTGACCAGTATCAGCGATATGGGCGAGGGGCTCATAGCTTGCGGCTGCAACCATAATTGTAGCAGGAGGGTGCCGGAGCGGATAGGCGTAGACTACTGACAGAGGCCGAAAGATTTCGATGCCCGCGACCCCGGAGTACACCCTACGCGACCAGGACCGGATGAAGCGCGCCAGGCGGTATTTCGAGTGGCAATACCGGCTGGCGGGGATCCAGTTGGGCGCCCGCGTCCTGGAGATCGGCTGCGGATTGGGCAACTTCACCGGGCACCTGGTGGACCGGGAACTGGTGGTGGGGATCGACTCCGAGCCGGACTGCATCGCCGCCCACCGCGCCCGGTTCGCCGGCCGGGAGAACCTGGTGAGCCTGTGCCTGGATGTGCTCTCGCCCGAGTTCGAGCGTCTGCGCGCATATCGCCTGGACTCAGTGGCTTGCCTGAACGTGCTGGAGCACATACCAGACGATGCCGCGGCGCTGGAGCACCTGGCCGCGGTGCTGCCCGCCGGCGGCCGGGTGGTGCTGATTGTGCCGGCGTTCGAAGCGCTCTACGGGCCCATCGACGAGCGGCTGGGGCACTTCCGGCGCTACGGCAAGCGCTCGCTCACCCGGCTGGCCGCGCGCGCCGGATTCCGCGCCGAGGTGCTGCGGTACATGAACCTGGCGGGCTTCTTCGGATGGTGGTTCAACGCCCGCGTAGCCAGGAAGACGGCGCAGTCGGAGGCGCAGATCGCGGTGTTCGACCGGGTGATAGTGCCCGCGCTTTCGCGCCTCGAGGGCTGGATGGAGCCGCCGGTGGGGCAATCCATCTTCGCGGTGCTGCGGAAATAGGTCCGGGCTCAGGCCGGCTCGCGCAGCTTGTCGAGGAAGTGGAACAGGGCCACGGCGACGACGGCGTTCAGCACCCCGAACATCAGCCATTCGTCGATCTTAAAGGCCGACTGGTGACCCAGCAGCATGTGTTCCAGAATCCAGTAGGACACCTGGTGCACCAGGTAGAAGAAGATCGCCAGCAGGAACCGGATCACGGCGTGGTCCACGTCCAGGCGCGCGCCCACCGACGCCGCCACGTAGCCGACCCAGGTGTCGACGATGCCGTACATTCCGAGCGGGTTCTTGGATAGCGAGTCCTGCGCCAGGCCGATCATGGCGCCCACCAGCAGGCCGCCGATCTGGTTGCGGCGCATGAGGGCGAAATACACCACCACCAGCAGCGGCATCTCGATGAACTTCAGGAACTGGAAGAAGAGCGGGACGTAGACCTGGAACAGAATGGCGGCCAGCGGCACCACCACCATCACCCAGGGGCGGAATCGCGAAACCTGTCCCTCCCGCTGGCTGCTCAGCAGAATCCGGCCGCTCGAGTAGCTCATCGGTCCTGTTTGCCTCCGGAGGAAGCGCCGGCGGCCTGATTGGCGCGGCGGGTGCCGCTGGAAGCCGCCGGAGGGGGCGTTCCGGCGGGCGGCTGTGGCGTGGCGGCCGGTCCACCCGGCGGCGTTGCCGGCGCGGGTGCAGGCGGCCCGCTCCTGGCGTTGAAATCCGGGATCTTGCCGTCGCCGCTCCCGAACGGGTGTCCCTGCGCGTCGCTGATGGCCTTGGCCTGGGCGCGGGCGCGGTCGGCCTCGGTTCCGGGGGCGGCCGGCGCGGCGCTCTCCTCCGGCTGCGGCGCGGCGGGCGGCGAAGGGTTAATGTAAACCGCCTGGTTTGACTGCGGCGCGTCGGGGATGTCCTGGTGCACCCCTTCCACGATGATGAGGACGTCCTGGGGAATGCCCTGCCGCAGGCCGATGGGCTCCGCCATGATCTCCTTGAATGGCTGCCCGTTCCTCACCGACTTGACCACGCCCGCGGCGAATCCCCGCGGAAAGATGTGGTCGTCGCCGGAGGTGAACAGCAGATCGCCAGCGGCGACTTTGTCCTCGAAGGGCACGTAGTCCACCTTGCACATGGGCTTCCCCTGTCCCTTGAGGACGCCGCGCACCTGCCCGTTCTGTGTGACCACGCCGGCGGCGAAATCCTGATCGTTGATCAGGCCCACCATGGAACTCATGGTGTAGACCTTAAGCACCTTGCCCACGATGCCGTAGGGGGTGATGACGCCCATGCCGCGCTCGATGCCCGAAGCCGAGCCGCGATCCACCAGCACGGCGTTGGAATCCGAACCGGCCGCGGAGGCAAACACCGTGGCGGCCACCGTCCGGGAGGGAATGCGGGCGGCGAAAGACTCCAGCGCCTTGGCTCGATCGGCCAGGTTGAGTTCGTTCCTCAGGAAGACGTTCTCTACCGTGAGCCGGTCCAATTCCGATTGCAGGCGGCGATTCTCGGCGCCGGCGTCGCGCAGCAGCACATAGTTGCGGATGAAGCCGACGCTGCTGTGGCGTCCCCATTCCAGGACGCGCGCCACCGGGCTGACAGCATTGACCGTCCAGGAGCGAATCACGCTCACGTTCTGATCGTTCTTTACCTGAACGGCCAGCAGGACGAACTGCGCGAAGATCACCAGCACCAGAACCGTAAAGCTGCGGTATCGATTCAGCGGGGATTCCATTTCCGGCTACCGTGCGAGGTGCCGGCCGTGCGCCCGCCAGCCACCCCTGACTCCAGTGTAATTCGTCCCAGGCTCCCTAAAAACAGTTTTTAGCCACGGATGAACAGGGATAAGCACAGAGTAACCCGCTCCCTGCCTATCTGTGTTCATCTGCGTTCAGCCGTGGCCATTTTGAAAGCCGCAGGCCGCTAGTCTATCGAAATCTTGCGCAGCAGCCGGAAATCGCTGAGCATCCGGCCGGTGCCGAGAACCACCGAGGCCAGCGGGTCGTCGGCGATCGACACCGGCAATCCGGTTTCCTCGCGGATGCGCTTGTCCAGGTTCTTCAGGAGCGCGCCGCCGCCGGTGAGTACGATGCCGCGGTCGCTGATGTCGGCGCTCAACTCCGGAGGCGTTCTCTCCAGCGCCACGCGGATGGCGTTGACGATGGTGGCGACGCATTCCGACAGCGCCTCGCGAATCTCGCTGTCGTCCACCGTGATGGTGCGGGGCACGCCCTCGATGAGGTTGCGGCCCTTGATCTCCATGGTGAGCGGCTTGTCGAGCGGGTAGGCCGAGCCGACTTCCATCTTGATGGTCTCCGCCGTGCGCTCGCCGATCAGCAGGTTGTATTTACGCTTGAGATACTGCATCACGGCGTCGTCCATCTCGTTTCCGGCCACGCGGACGGAACGGGAATAGACGATGCCGGACAGAGAGATGACCGCCACGTCGGTGGTGCCGCCGCCGATATCCACCACCATGTTGCCGGAGGGCTCGGTGATGGGCAGGCCGGCGCCGATGGCCGCCACCATGGCTTGTTCCACCAGGTGTACTTCGCTGGCCTTGGCGCGATAGGCCGAATCCATGACCGCGCGCTTTTCCACCTGGGTGATTTCGCTGGGCACGCCGATGACGATGCGCGGATGCACCAGCATCTTGCGCCCGTGCGCCTTCTGAATGAAATAATTCAGCATGCGCTCGGTGACTTTGAAATCGGCGATGACGCCATCCTTCATGGGCTTGATGGCGACGATGTTGCCGGGGGTGCGCCCCAGCATCTCCTTGGCTTCCTTGCCCACGGCTTCGACTTCACCGGTGGTCTTGTTGATGGCGACAATCGACGGCACATTCACCACGATGCCCTTGCCTTTGGCATAGACAAGGGTATTGGCGGTGCCCAGATCGATGGCGAGGTCCGACGAAAACAAGCTGAAAAGAGAGCGTAAGTTCATCTAAATTAAGGCGGTGCGCT
>Ga0265323_10001557_pt1 | contig 11096 bp, 11 predicted proteins | sample 41225metaG_FD_193580 | JGI IMG/M metagenome (GOLD analysis project Ga0265323, IMG submission 193580) | Rhizosphere microbial communities from Carex aquatilis grown in University of Washington, Seatle, WA, United States - 4-12-25 metaG | ecosystem: Host-associated > Plants > Roots > Rhizosphere... | reverse complement strand
GTGTCGATGGTCAGGTCGTCATAGGCGATGAGATCGAGATCGAGCGTGCGTGGACCCCAGCGGGTCTCCTGGGCCCGGTTACGGCCGAACATGCGCTCGACCTCGTGCAGTTTCGCGAGCAAAGCCTGCGGTGCCGTGGTGGTCTCGATGGCGATGCAGGCGTTGACGAAGGGCGGCTGCTGCTCCTCGCCCCATGGCGGGGTGACGTAGTCGGATGACCGCGCCACAAGGCGCGCGGATGCGCGCCGGCAGATCTCCGGAATGGCCTCCCGGAAAGTCGTGCGGACATCGCCGACATTGCCACCGAGAGCAATCAGCGCGCTGGCCATCGCGTCACGGATGCCGCGAACGTGTCAGCACCACGCCGACATCCTCGAAGATGGCGGCGATCGGAGCATGCGGCTTGTGCACCGTCACCTTGACCGCGCGGATGCGGGCGAAGGTCGCCAGGATCGCATCGGCCACCGCGCCGGCGGCGCGTTCGAGCAGGCGGTAGTTCGTGTCCTTGAAGGCCGCGGTCGCGGTCTCCACCACGTCGGAATAGGACACGGTATCGGCCAGGCGGTCGCTGCGCGAGGAGGCCGACAGGTCGGTGTCAAGCTCGAGGTCGATGACGAAGCGCTGGCCGACTTCGCTCTCATGCTCCATCACGCCGTGGCGCGCATGGATCAGGACGCCTTTGATGAAAATCCGATCGGTCATCGCTGTGCCTCGATTGCCGCGGCCACACGCACGGCTTGAACGGTTTCGGCGACGTCATGCGCCCGGATGATCGCAGCGCCGCGCTGAGCGGCCATCAGATGCGCCGCGATCGATCCGCCGAGACGCTCTCGGGGCTCCGACTCCACCACGGTGCTGATGAAGCGCTTGCGCGAGGCGCCGACCAGCAGCGGCAGTCCGAAGCGCGCCAATTGATCGAGCCGCGCCAGCGCCGTCATACTCTGCTGTGGCGTCTTGCCGAAGCCGATACCGGGGTCGAGCACGATGTTGCCGGCAGCAATGCCGGCCTTGGCGGCGATCTCGAGCGAGTGCGCGAAGAACCGGAGCATGTCCTCGATGATGTCGATGTCCGGATCGACCGTGACGCGGTTGTGCATCACCACGACCGGCGCGCCGTGCACGGCGACGATCGCGGCCATTGCGGGATCACGCTGCAGGCCCCAGACATCATTGGCGATCTGAGCGCCCTGGTCCAGCGCGTAGGCGGCAACTTCAGCTTTCATGCTGTCGATGGACACGGGCACGCCAAGTGCAACGATCGCCGGCAGGACGGGGCGCAGGCGGGCCAGTTCCTCCGCAGCGGTCACCGGCTCCGCACCCTTGTAGGGCCGGGTCGATTCGGCGCCGATATCGATGATCTCGGCGCCCGCCGCGATCATGCTTTTCGCCTGGGCGATGGCGCGGTCCGGTGCGTCAAAACGGCCGCCATCGGAGAAGGAATCCGGCGTGACATTCAGGATGCCCATCACCGCCGGATAGGGGCGTGCCAGCCACGGCCGCAGCAGCGGGTGGCTTGATGCGAGATCCGATGCGGCGTGCGGCGAAATGGCGCTCATGGCCGCCGCTTTGCGCGGTTGCTACGAGCGAGTCAAGGTGTCGCGCTGCAACAGCCGCGCGCATCCCGCCAGCCGCCGTTCAATAGCTGATCTTCGGCTCCAGCCGCCGCGCTTTTTCGATCAACTGCCCGACCGATTTCTCCGACGGCAGGATGCGAACCAGCTTCCGCCTTGTGTTCACTTCCTTGATGTTCTGCGCCAGCCGGGCGGGATTGCGGTGCGCCAGCTCGCGCACCGTGGTGACGCCGGCGGCCCGCACCAGGCAGACCTTGGCCCGGCCCATGCCGGGAATGCGCATGTAATCGGCGGCATTAGCCCAATCGAGCAGCAGCTGCTCGCTGATGCCGGTCTTGGCGGCGAGCGCCTTGCGGCCTTTGACCGTGCGGGCGGCTTCGAGGAACGAGTCGGTGGTCCGGATGCCCAAGGCTCTCAGCTTCGAGGCATAGAAGGACGTCATGCCTTCGAGTTCGGTGATTGGATATGTCATGAATACTCAGGCGAGAAGGTGCTGCGGACGACGATGCTTCAGGCGAAGCGGCCCAGGCTGGGCGCGCTTGCCAGCATCCTGCCGATCGGGACGGTCGCGCTGAGGTGGCGGCCGAGCCCTGATGGCTCAGCTTCAAGCCGTCGATGCGGCTGATGGTGCGATCCGTCGGTGCGAAGACCCTCAAGCGAAACGCGGAAAGGCCATTCGATGGACCTTTCAGGCACGGCGCCATCGATGCCAGCCATTCTGGCCAGCGGCTCAATCAGCTCGCTCATGTGAACCCCGTCTTCATCCGGTCCCCCACGACCGGACGTCCTCGCTGAAATTCATCTTGATCGGACCAACCGTGAATTACAAGCGAGGAGCTGGCTCGCGTCGCGAATCGATTCGCGAACTGTTGCAGCGATGCAAGACCAGGTGGCGAGTCTACCGTTGAATGTGCAGCTTGCGTGCATCGCATGCTAAGAAGAGCACCGGTCTTACGAACAGGTGAAGCGGTCGGCGCTGGTTCCAAAACATGAAACTAAAGTATGTTAGTGCGCACGATGCTTGCAGCACACGCGATGCAGCCGATCATATATAGAAAGACGGATCATCATGGCACCATCCGGAACGTCACTGGGCGATACCGACGACAAGATTTTCGTGGGTGGCGGCGAGCAGCCGGCGTGGTTGACACTGGCGTTTGCCAATCGCCATGGTCTCGTGACCGGAGCGACCGGAACGGGCAAGACCGTGTCGCTGCAGGTGATGGCCGAGGGCTTTGCGCGCGCAGGTGTTCCTGTCTTTGCCTCCGACATCAAGGGCGATCTCTCCGGGATCTCTCGGCCGGGTGAGCCGAAGGACTTCATCCTCAAGCGCGCCGGCGAACTCGGACTGACCTATCAGGCCGATGAGTTCTCGACGGTATTTTGGGATGTGTTCGGCGAGCAGGGCCATCCGGTGCGCGCTACCGTCACCGAGATGGGCCCGCTGCTGCTTGCGCGCATGCTGGATCTCAACGATGTCCAGGAAGGGGTGCTCAACGTCGCGTTCCGCGTCGCCGACGAGAACGGCCTCGCCTTGATCGACATGAAGGATCTGCGCGCGCTGCTCGACGCCATCATTCCGGAGGCCGGAAAGAAGGGCGCGGATGCGGCAGAAGATCCGCTGGCGCCGATCCGCAAAGCGGCCCAGTCGTTCGGCAACGTGACGCGCGCCACCGTCGGCACGATCCAGCGCCAGCTGCTCGTGCTCGAGAACCAGGGCGGCACGAAGTTCTTCGGCGAGCCGGCGCTGTCGCTGAAGGACTTCATGAAGACCGACCGCGACGGCCGCGGCATGATCAACATCCTGGTTGCCGACAGGCTGCTGCAGAATCCGCGGCTCTATGCAACCTTCTTGCTGTGGATGCTCTCGGAGCTGTTCGAGGAACTGCCCGAGGTGGGCGATCTCGCCAAGCCGAAGCTGGTGTTCTTCTTCGACGAGGCGCATCTGCTGTTCAACGATGCGCCCAAGGCGCTGATGGACAAGATCGAGCAGGTGGTGCGCCTGATCCGTTCAAAAGGCGTCGGCGTCTATTTCGTCACGCAGAACCCGCTCGACGTGCCGGATCGCGTGCTCGGGCAATTGGGCAATCGCGTGCAGCATGCGCTGCGCGCCTTCACGCCGCGCGACCAGAAGGCTGTCGCGGCGGCCGCCGAGACGTTTCGTCCCAATCCCAAGCTCGACACCGCCAAGGTGATCATGGAGCTCGGCAAGGGCGAGGCGCTGGTCTCGTTCCTGGAGGGCAACGGGACGCCGGCGATCGTGGAGCGCGTGCTGATCCGGCCGCCGTCGGCGCGGATCGGACCGATCACGCCCGAGGAACGCAAGGCGATCATGGACGCGAGCCCCGTCAAGGGCAAATACGACACCGAGATCGACGCCGAGTCTGCCTATGAGCTGCTGCAGAAGCGGATCGCCGGCACGGCGGCAACGGCGGACGCATCGTCCGGCAGCGTATTGGGCAAGATCGGTGACATCGCGGCGACCATCTTCGGCACCAACGTCAAGCGCGGGCAATTGTCGACCACGCAGGTGATCGCGCGCAATGTCGCGCGCCAAGTCACCGACAAGGTGGTGGGCGGCATCGCCGCCGATCTCGGCAAGCAGGTCGGCGGCTCGCTGGGCAGCTCGATCGGCCGCAGCCTGGTGCGTGGCGCACTTGGCGGATTGCTGCGGCGCTGATGTCAGACCCGTTCCCGGTCGGCGCGATGTCATCCGCGCCGGCAGGGGACATGCGGCATTCTCCGCCGTCGCATGAGGCTGGCCCGGGCCGCGCAACGGAGCTACAAGCGGCCAATAGCCGTCACATGCGAAGGATCCAGTGGCCATGGCCAATGCGCAGCTTCAATCCGTTCTCGATCACATCGATGCCGATTTCGACAACAGTCTGGACCGGCTGTTCCAACTGATCCGCATCAAGTCGATCTCGGCCGATCCGGCCTTCGCAGCGGATTGCAAGGCGGCGGCTGATCATCTTGCCAAGGACCTGTCGACGCTCGGTTTCGCGACCGAAGTGCGTCCGACCGCAGGCCATCCAGCCGTGGTCGGCAAGAGCAACGGCCATGGCGCCGCCAAGCCGCATGTCCTGTTCTACGGACATTACGACGTGCAGCCGGTCGATCCGCTCGAGCTGTGGCACCGGCCGCCATTCGAGCCTGTCGTCACCGATCATGCCGACGGCCGCAAGATCATCGTCGCGCGCGGGGCCGAGGACGACAAGGGTCAGCTGATGACCTTCGTCGAGGCCTGCCGCGCCTGGAAGAAGGTGACCGGATCGCTGCCGCTCGACATCACCATGCTGATCGAAGGCGAGGAGGAGGTCGGCTCGAAGAACTTCGTGCCGTTCCTGGAGGCCAACAAGGACGAGTTCAAGGCCGACTTCGCGTTGGTCTGCGACACCGGCATGTGGGACCCCAACACGCCGGCGATCACCACCTCGCTGCGCGGGCTCTTGTACGAAGAGGTGAAGATCAAGGCGGCCAATCGCGATCTGCATTCGGGCGTGTTCGGTGGCGGCGCGCGCAACCCGATCCGGGTGCTGACGGAAGTTCTCGGCGGCCTGTTCGATGAGAATGGCAGGATCACCATCCCCGGCTTCTATGACGGCGTGAAGGACGTTCCGCCGGAGGTTCTGGAGCAGTGGAAGAAGCTGAACCTGACGCCCGAGAGCTTCCTCAAGCCCGTCGGTCTCTCGATCCCCGCTGGCGAAAAGGATCGCCTGCTGATCGAGCAGATCTCCTCGCGGCCGACCTGCGACATCAACGGCATCTGGGGCGGCTATATCGGCGAAGGCTCCAAGACCGTGATCCCGTCGCTGGCGCATGCCAAGGTCTCGTTCCGTCTCGTCGAGGGCCAGGATCCGCTGAAGATCCGCAAGGCGTTCCGCGACTACGTGTCGGCGCGCATTCCCGGCGACTGTTCCGTGGAGTTCGGCGACCATTCCGCGGGTGCGGCGATCGCGCTCGACTGGACCATGAAGCCGCTCGCCGCCGCCAAGCAGGCGCTGACCGAGGAGTGGGGCAAGGAGACCATCCTGATGGGCTCGGGCGCGTCGATCCCGATCGTCACCGACTTCAAGAAGACGCTCGGGCTCGACTCGCTGCTGGTCGGCTTTGGTCTCGATGACGACAACATCCATTCGCCGAACGAGAAGTACGACCTCAAGAGCTATCATAAGGGCATCCGCTCCTGGGCCCGCATCCTCGCGGCGCTCGCGGAGATGCCGCGCTAACAGGCCGGCGCGAACGCCTCAGGCCGCGGTCAGCTTCTCGGCCGCGACCTGATCGATGCCGGCATATTTGCGCAAGGCTGCGAGATTGGCCTCTGCCGAGGCCAGTCTCCAGCACGATTTGCCGCTCGACTTGGCATCATAAAGCGCGGCGTCGGCGGCAAACAGCAGAGCCTCGGCATCGCTGCCGTGCTCGGGTGCGGCCGCAATGCCGATGCTCATGCCGATATGCACGCGCGCGCCGCCCGGCAGCACCACCGGCGCAGTGATCATCTCGATGATGCGTTCGCCGAGCGCCAGGGCGTGGTCGATCGACGGATCGCTGACCAGCACGACGAACTCGTCGCCCCCGATCCGCGCAATCAGGTCGGCCGGAGACACGACCTGCCGCAGCGTCCGGCCGACGATCTTCAGCAGTTCGTCGCCCGCCGCATGGCCAAAGGTGTCGTTCACCGGCTTGAAGCCGTCGAGATCGAGATAGAGCACGGCGAAGCGCTGGTCCGCATCGGCCTTGCCCGCGAGCTTTCGTTGCAAGGCCTCGATCAGGCCGGCACGGTTGGACAGGCCCGTGAGCGGATCGCGCAGCGCCCGCTCATCGCTCTCGGTCTTGGCGCGCATGACCGCGACGAGCATCTTGTTCAGGCGGAATGCCGCGCCGGTCATCGCCACGAAGTACACCGGCATCTGCAGATACATCACGAACAGCAGCGGTTCATGGGAAATCGCGACACCCGGGAGCACCGGGCCGATGCTGCACAGGATCATCGTGCCGACGAGGCGTGGCGCACTGAAATTGCGAAAGCAGATGCCGCCGACCATGGCCGCCGACGAAATGCAAGCGAGCGAAGCCGCGACCCAGTCGCCCGACGCCAGGCTGATGCCGACACCGAAACCGACGCTGGCGCTCCAGGCCACCGAGAGCAGGATGTGGACATCGGTCGGGGTCGTGAGCTTGTGACGTGACCTGCGATAGGCGATCATCATCACGATCAGCCGAGACAGGCAGATCACGAGCTCCAGGGCAAGCCAGCTGATGAACAGGGCAGTCGGTGTGCGCAGTGCGAGCGCTGCCGCGACGGCCACGGTGTTGATGGCGCCACCGGCGAACACGGACCAGCAGCCATAGAGCTCGCCGATCAGGGCGAGCCGATCGTCGGGAGATACCGGATATCCCGGGTCTGCCAGCCAGCGCGTCACGCGCCAGCGTGGCAAACTGAAAGCCAGACCGTCACCCCGCATGTCATTACCTCCGCCCTCGCGCTCACTAAGGGCAAGGCGCTTAACAGGCCTTTAGAGAGGTATCGGCGTCTCGTTCCATGCTTGATGAGCGGTAAAAAATTACTACACGTCGTGGGCGCTCCCCATTGTGGACTGAAGGTTGATCATGCTCAGCCCGAGCTTCGCGCGCGGGCGCGTTCTTCGGTAACCGGCGCGACCTCGACCGTCGCATTGCCGAGCGCGCGGTCGCGCTCGAACACGAGGCGGACGCGTTGGCCGACCGGCGTCAGCCCGATGAGATTGCGAACCTGCGTCGCGCTGCGCACTGGCATGTCGTTCGCCTTCACGATGATGTCGCCCTTGCGCAGTCCGGCCCGCTCGGCCGGGGAGCCGACGGTCACATCGGCGACGCGGGCGCCCTGGACGCGGCCATCGGCCGGCGAATCCAGATCGAGCAGGGTGACCCCGATGCGTCCGCGGTCGACGCGGCCGTTGGCGACCAGTTGCTCCATCACCCGTCGCGCCATGTTGATCGGCACGGCAAAGCCGATACCGACATTGCCGCCGCCCGGCGAGATGATCGCGGTGTTGATGCCGACCAGTTCGCCGCGGAGGTTGATCAGCGCCCCGCCTGAATTGCCGGGATTGATCGCGGCGTCGGTCTGGATGAAATCCTCATAGCCCTGCTTGCCGAGCCCGGTTCGCCCGAGCGCGCTGACGAGGCCGGAGGTGACGGTCTGTCCGAGGCCGAACGGGTTGCCGACCGCGATCACGAAGTCGCCGACCTCGAGCGCATCGCTGTCGCCAAGCGCGATCGCCTTGAGCTCGGTCGGATCCTTGATCTGCAGCACCGCGATGTCGGTGGCGGGATCGCGCCCGACCAGGCGGGCGGAGAATTTGCGGCCGTCCTTGGTCCGGATTTGTGCGGTGCTGACATGCTCGACGACGTGATTGGCGGTCATCACGTAGCCGCGCTGCGCATCGACGATGACGCCGGAGCCGGTGGCGCTGATCTGCTTCTCGACCTGTTTCGGAACGTCGAAGAACTCGCGGAACAGCGGGTCCTGGTACAGCGGATTGTCCTGCCGGACCTTGCCTTCGACCGAGATGTTGACGACGGCCGGGGTGACCTCCTTGACCAGTGGCGCCAAGGTCGGCACGCGGCCGAGCTTGAGGTCCGGGATCTGGGCGAGGGCAGGGGCAGCCAGGAGGGAGAGCACGATCGCCGGCAGCAGAACCAAAGGCCGGACACAACGCAGAATCTGCATCGTTTTTTCCTCGACGGAATCTGGACGGATTTGGCGACGGTGAAACTGGTCAGGACGGCCGGTGCGGTCAAGAGCCGTCCTGGCAATCGTTCCCACCGAGTGCCAAAAATTTTTCGTGACCCTCTTGAACGAAAAGTTCGGCTTTCCTAGGTCGTTGCTCGCCCGGGGGCCTCATGGGACCCGGGTCCTATGACATCGCTGATCTTGTGAAGGAGGATGTGCATGCATTTCCGTCCATTGCACGACCGCGTGCTCGTGCGCCGCATCGATGCCGAAGAGAAGACCAAGGGCGGCATCATCATTCCCGACACCGCCAAGGAGAAGCCGCAGGAGGGCGAGATCGTCGCCGCGGGCCCTGGCGCGCGGAATGAGCAGGGCCAACTGGTGCCGCTCGACGTCAAGCCGGGTGACCGCGTGCTATTCGGCAAATGGTCCGGCACCGAGGTCAAGATCGACGGCAAGGATCTCCTGATCATGAAGGAGAGCGACCTGCTCGGCATCATCGATGCCCCCGTCGCGGCCAAGAAGGCTGCTTGATCCCCGCAACTGACAGTCATCGGAGAAAGGAGACGAGAACATGGCTGCCAAGGACGTGAAGTTTTCGACCGACGCGCGCGACCGGATGCTGCGCGGCGTCGACATCCTCGCCAATGCGGTCAAGGTCACGCTCGGCCCCAAGGGCCGCAACGTCGTGATCGAGAAATCGTTCGGCGCGCCGCGCATCACCAAGGACGGCGTCACGGTCGCCAAGGAGATCGAGCTCGAGGACAAGTTCGAGAACATGGGCGCGCAGATGGTGCGCGAGGTGGCCTCGAAGACCGCCGATCTCGCCGGCGACGGCACCACCACCGCCACCGTGCTCGCCCAGGCGATCGTGAAGGAAGGCGCGAAGTCGGTCGCCGCCGGCATGAACCCGATGGACCTCAAGCGTGGCATCGACCTCGCGGTCGACGCCATCGTGGCCGACCTGAAGTCGCACGCCAAGAAGATCACCAGCAATGACGAGATCGCCCAGGTCGGCACCATCTCGGCCAATGGCGACAACGAGATCGGCCGCTTCCTGGCCGAGGCCATGCAGAAAGTCGGCAATGAGGGCGTGATCACGGTCGAGGAGGCCAAGAGCCTCGACACCGAGCTCGAAGTGGTCGAGGGCATGCAGTTCGACCGTGGCTATGTCTCGCCATACTTCGTCACCAATTCCGAGAAGATGCGGGTCGAGCTCGAGGATCCCTATATTCTGATCCACGAGAAGAAGCTGTCGGGCCTGCAGACCATGCTGCCGCTGCTCGAAGCGGTGGTGCAGTCCGGCAAGCCGCTCTTGATCGTCGCCGAGGACGTTGAAGGCGAGGCGCTGGCGACCTTGGTCGTCAACAAGCTGCGCGGCGGCCTCAAGATCGCCGCCGTCAAGGCGCCGGGCTTCGGCGATCGCCGCAAGGCGATGCTGGAGGACATCGCGATCCTCACCGGCGGCACCACGATATCAGAGGATCTCGGCATCAAGCTGGAGAACGTGACCCTGTCGATGCTCGGCCGCGCCAAGAAGGTCGTCATCGACAAGGAAAACACCACCATCGTCGATGGTGCCGGCGCCAAGAAGGACATCGAGGCGCGCACGCAGCAGATCAAGCTGCAGATCGAGGAGACCACCTCCGACTATGACCGCGAGAAGCTGCAGGAGCGGCTGGCCAAGCTCGCCGGCGGCGTCGCGGTGATCAGGGTCGGCGGCGCCACCGAGGTCGAGGTCAAGGAGCGCAAGGACCGCGTCGACGATGCGCTGCATGCCACGCGCGCGGCTGTCGAGTAGGGCATCCTGCCCGGCGGCGGCGTGGCGCTGTTGCGCGCCACCAAGGTGCTCGACGGCGTCAAGACCGCCAATGCCGACCAGAAGGCCGGGGTCGACATCATCCGCCGCGCCATCCAGGTGCCGGTGCGGCAGATCGTGCAGAACGCCGGCGAGGACGGCTCGCTGGTGGTCGGCAAGCTCCTGGAGAAGGACACCTACAGCTGGGGCTTCAACGCCGCGACCGGCGAGTACCAGGATCTGGTGCAGGCCGGCGTGATCGACCCGGCCAAGGTGGTCCGCACCGCGCTGCAGGATGCGGCCTCGGTCGCCTCGCTGCTGATCACCACCGAGGCGCTGGTTGCCGACAAGCCGAAGAAGGCGGAGGCCACGCCGGCAGCGCCGGCGATGGACTTCTGATCGCCAGAACCCGTGGCGGGCCGGCTCGGCCCGCCACGGTATTCGGTGCGCTTCGCCGAAAAGAAAGCAGCTGATGGCCGTGACTGGCCGTGGATCGGCCATAACGCGCAGCTATCAAACAACCTAAGACCGCAATCCGTCCATGGCCGGCCACAATTGCTGCGGCCATCGATGGAGCGACGGTCGACGGGAGGTGTGATTGGGGCGCTGTCGCGCCGCCCGGGGTTCGGTCGCAGCGCTTTCGCGTGTTTGCAGGGGCGATCATGCCTGCCTGGCAGTACGATCATCCGCCACCCAATCCGGCCGCCGCCATGGCGATTGCCGATCCGCGGCGTTTGACTCGTTTTCTCATCGAAAGTGAGCAGCGCGTGGTCGCGCATTGCCAGACGGTGCTGTCGCGCGGCGATCTCGATGCGCGCGAGCGCGACCGGCTGGTCAGCGTGCTGCGCGAGGCCACGATGCGGCTGCAACGGCTGTCGGCCGTGGCGGCCTGACCGGCCGATCAACCGCATCGCAGATGCGACAAAAAAATCTGCCGGCAGCCTCTTGAAACCGGTTTCGGTTTTTCTAATTCGTTGTTTGCCGCTTCGGCGGTGCCGGGTGCCTTCGGGGC
>Ga0265323_10001554_pt1 | contig 11110 bp, 5 predicted proteins | sample 41225metaG_FD_193580 | JGI IMG/M metagenome (GOLD analysis project Ga0265323, IMG submission 193580) | Rhizosphere microbial communities from Carex aquatilis grown in University of Washington, Seatle, WA, United States - 4-12-25 metaG | ecosystem: Host-associated > Plants > Roots > Rhizosphere >... | reverse complement strand
CAGGGTGCGGTGGAGGCGGCGTCCCGCCCGGCGGATATCGTGCAGATCCTGCCGGATCTCCTCCTTGCTAAGGATGTCGAGCTGATTCTCCAACAGCTCCGTGAGACCCAGGATCCCGGCCAGCGGTGTGAAAAACTCATGCGGCAGGGTCGAATGCAGGCTTTCCCGCAGCTGCTCGATCACGCGGTCGTCGATGCGGCGGCTGAGCTCCGCGCGCTGCAGCCGGGAGGCGATGCAACGGAGGAGTTCCGGGAATCCGAACGGTTTCAACAGGAGATCGTCCGCGCCGAGGTCCATGGCGGCCCGGGGGCTGCCATAGGCCAGCTTGCCGGTCATGAGGACGAACTGTGAGTTGGCCAGTTCGGGATTCGCCCGCATCTCCTGCAACAGACGGCGGCCGTCCTTGCCGGGCATCTGGATGTCGCACAGGATGAGATCGGGCAGATGTTCGCGGGCGAGTTTCCATCCGGCAGTGGCGTCGGCGGCGCACAGGGTGCGGTAGCCGTTGGTTTCAAGGCCCAGGGTGAGAGTCGCCGTCAGGTGCACATCATCGTCGATGATGAGGATGGTCTTGAGGCCGGCGCCGGGGTTGGAGGAAGGGGATGACATGAGAGGAAGTAACCGGCGGTTTGGGTTTACCTGAGATTTCCTTCATTTAGTAGCCAGCGTGTCTGGAAAGACAAGACAGACCCGATGACAGAACACACTACGGCGTCCTAGGGTATATTCCCGGGTTGTCACCATCAGTGACCGCCGAGGTCGGCGTCCCCGTTCGCGTCCGGCAGGCAGGAGGCGCGCGGCCGGCGGGGCAAAACAGAATTACTCCCGCTTGATCTCACCTGGGGTCCGCGCCCGCCGCAGGCCGGGCGCGCCAGACGCGAAAATGTCTTATTTCGATGCGGCTGTGAACGGTCCGGAAACCGAACCAGCCGCGTGCGAGCGGCTGCGGATCGGCGTAGTCGAAGAGCACCTCGCCGTCGCGGAGGTACTGGGCGCGACCGCCGGCGGCCACCAGCGCGATGCGGTACGGCTGGTTGCCGCGCAGGAGAAACCTCGCGGCCTGAAGATCATGCCCGGGCAGCAGCGGGCGCTCGCCCGTGCCGGTGTAACGCCGAAAACGGGTCGTCGTGTTGGAGTTGCCGCCGCAGCCGGCGTAATAAAGCCGGAACCGGTCGTACTCCGCGAGCGCACCGGTGCGCCTCACCGCCGCCGCCAGGATGCTGTCGTCCGGCACCGCGGGATCGGTGGCCATCCAGAAGCAGTTGAGATCGGACACGCGGTCGTGCGGACCACCGCGGTTGAGCACGGTGGCTTCATACGTGATGATGACCGGCGCCGTGAGTTCCGGGCGGAACCAGACGGTGCAGCCGCCGGCATCGTCGATGACCAAGACCCCGTTGCCGCCGGTCACCAAGCCGCCGGGGCGCTGCTCGACCAGCCAGCGCGCCGTGCCGGCAAAGTCGTCCTGAAACAAAAGTTCCGCCGGTTCGAAGGCGGAGGCGGGCGATGGCCGGTTCTCTGCCCCCACGCCCGACAGCGTGGCGGCGGACAGCGTCCCGAGAAGGAGGATCAGCGGCCGGACTGGACGACGGGGAAACGTGGAGGGATGACGCTCCCGGTCAGCCGGACTTATTGCGCCGGGTGAGCAGCAGCATGGCCGCGCCAAACAGCGCGAAGATGGTGCCCCAAAAAACGTTCACGTTCTGACCGAGCGAGTGCTGGACGTAGATGGCTGGATCGGAGGTGAGGCCATAGCCGACGAGGATGAGGCCGAGGAGGAGAAACAGCAGGCCCAGCGGAATGCGGACGTCGAGATGCATGGCAGAGAGGGTTGGGGTTACCAGAAGATGATGTTCAGCCCGACCGCACCGGCAAGCACGACGGTGCCAAGCGTCGCCGGCCGGAGGTACCACGGCGTGTCATGTTCCCGGATTTTTTCCGTGAGGGAATAGACGAGGCCGCGCAACTGGTCGTCTGTCTTGTTCGGAGCGGTCGCCAGTGAAATGAAAATTGTGGCGAGCATGCACATGGTCCATGCGAAGATGGCGGTCCAAAAGTTCTGGGCCATGATGCTCGGGTAGGTGTGCACGATGGTCATCCACCCGCCCTGAGTGAGCCCCACCGCCGCCCCGGCCGGAATCGTTAGGCCCTGGTGGACCGCCGCCGCGAGCGTGCCGGCAATCAGGCCCCAGAAGGCGCCGTGACCGGTCGTACGCCGCCAGAACATGCCAAGGAGAAACGTGGCGAAGAGCGGCGCGTTGACAAAGGCAAACACCAGTTGAAGGACGTCCATGATGTTATTGAACGCCGCGACGAAGTACGCCGTGCCCATGCTAGCGAGGATGCCGACCACCGTGGTCCAGCGCCCCACCGTCAGGTAGTGGGCATCCGTCCCGTCTTTCTTGATATGGCCCTGGTAGAGGTCGTAGGTGAAGACGGTGTTGAACGCGGTCACGTTGCCGGCCATTCCGCTCATGAACGAGGCCATCAGCGCTGTCAGACCGATGCCGAGCATGCCCGAAGGCAAGTAATGGGCGAGCATGAGAGGAACCACCATGTTGTAATCATAACTTCCGTCCTTCGGCGGCAGCTGGAAACCATGCCCGCTGACCGTCAGGGCCATCGCGATGAGGCCGGGAAAAATTACCAGGAACGGGAAAAACATCTTTGGCACCGCCGCCAGAATCGGGGTGCGGCGCGCCGATCCCATGTCCTTGGCCGCCATGGCCCGTTGCATCACCAGAAAGTCGGTGCACCAGTAACCGAACGAAAGGACGAACCCGAGGCCCATGGCCAGGCCAAACCATTCGACGCCCAAGGGGTTCGAACTGGCCGAACCGGTGTGGGCCCACGACTCGGTGTAGGTGCCCGGCTGAAAGCCCGTTCGCTGGGCCAGCACATTAAGTTTTTCCACCAATCCGTGCCAGCCACCGACATCCTTCATTCCGAGGAGCACCAGCGGCAGAAAGCCGAGGACGATGAGGAAAAACTGGAGAACCTCGTTGTAGATGGCGGAAGTCAGTCCGCCCATGAAGATGTAGAGCAGGACGATCATGCCGGAGAGAATAATGCAGAAGTGGAAATTCCAACCGAGGATCGAGTTGAGCAGCAGTGAGAGCGCGTACATCGAGATCCCCGACGACATGATCGTCATGAACGCGAACGTCAGCGCGTTGAAGCTGCGCGTCTTTTCATCGAAGCGCAGCTTCAGGTATTCCGGAACGGAGCGCGCCTTCGATCCGTAGTAGAACGGCATCATGAAGACGGCGACAAAGACCATGGCCGGAATCGCGCCAATCCAGTAAAAATGGCTGGTCATGATGCCGTACTTGGCGCCCGAAGCCCCCATGCCGATCACTTCCTGCGCCCCCAGGTTGGCGCCGATGAAGCCGAGCGCGCACACCCAGGCGGGCAGCGAACGACCGGACTCAAAAAAGTCCGCGCTCGTCTTGAGGTATTTGCGCAGGACCCAGCCGATGGCGATGACGAAGGCGAAATAGATGCCGAGGATGAGGTAGTCGACACCAGCCAGCTTCAGCATCACTTCGTGAATGTTGCCTCCGCCAGCTGTGGCAAGAATGGGAAGAGCAAGCAGGGATTGCATGATGGGGTTTATTGAAGAAATGCGCCAAAGGCCGTATCGGACAATGGCGGGTTTGAAAAGACATTTGATTTTCCAACCGGCGCGCGGGCCGCCCACCCTGTCTGGTCCGCCACGGCCAATGCAGCGCTGCCAGCCTTCGGTCAAAACGTATGCCGCCGCGGTTGTTCATCTGAACCGCAGGAATCCTTTCGCCAGAACTGCAATATTGGCGGCGGCCGGCACCTATGGCTCAGTTTCTTGAGATATCACCCCAGGTTATGGAATAGCCGCGCCGGTGCCTTCAGCGGAATGAGGAAACATCCCCATCCCGCTCTATCCCTCATAGGACAAATGGAAAGAAATCGTTCTTCCCAGCATTAATTATCCCACTTCTGAGAACTAACTTGGTTTTTATTGGAGGTTTAAATTCGAACTGTCAGATTCTGATCCGGTTGACCGCGGAGCAGACGCTTGTGAGCCTAAACCCCGTCTCTCGCAGGTGAGAGAGATGATACCCTAACCACCTACCCCCATTGGCATTCGTTTCGACATCGGTTTCGACCTTTATTCGTGACGCGCTCCCCAGCTTTTCCAGCCAGTGCTGCCGTTCTTCGGTCACTGATGGGCTTGCCATTACCCTATTACAGCCAGCGTCGCTGGCTGCGACCACAAAGACCGATTTTCGCCTTTTTCTGAAAGAGTAACGCCCGCTTCCGCAGGGACGCGGGTACTGACAGTACCAACCAAACCGGGAAGTCCATTTCCCCACCGTAAATCCGTAAGTACATCAAGGACCAATGATGAAACCGAATCGATCGATTCCCAGCTATCTGCGACGGCTGATGGTTGCGCAGGCATGCGCTCTATTGGCGGTCTCGACGCTATTGGGCCAGCAAGCCAACCCGCCGCCCGCCATAACCGAGGCTGCTCCAGGCGCGCCGGCCGTGAAGATGCAAACCACCACTGTGGCCTCCACGAGCGAGGAAACCGTCAAGATGTCGCCGTTCATAATCAACACGACCAAGGATGCCGGCTATTTTGCCGAGAACACCCTGGCCGGCAGCCGCCTGAACACGAATATCTCCGACTTGGCAGCCTCGATCACGGTCGTCAACAAGCAGCAGATGGAAGACACCGCATCGATCGATATCAACGACGTCTTCCGGTATGAGGTGAGCACCGAAGGTTCAGCCACCTTCACTCCCGTGATCATCGACCGCAACACCGCCAAGGATGTCCTCGGCGGCTACTCGGATTCGGGCGGCAATTTGACCGGCAATTACCAGGCAAACCGCATCCGCGGCATGACGGCGCCAGACCAAGGAATCAACAACTTCCCGACCAATAAAATTATACCGTTCGATTCCTATAACACCCAGTCGGTAGAAATCACCCGCGGCCCGAATTCACTTCTCTTTGGACTCGGCACACCGGCGGGCATCGTAAATCAGACCACGGCCCAGGCGGCGCTCAACAAGGATTCCAATTTGGTCACGGTGCGGACAGATGCATACGGTTCAGCCCGCGCTTCCCTCGCGATCAACCGCGTCCTGATCCCCGACAAACTGGCGTTTTATGGTGCTTATCTTTATAACAACCAGCAGTTCGAGCGCAAGCCGTCCGGCGATCTCACGCGCCGCCTGTATGGCGCGATCACGTTCAAGCCGTTCAAGAACACGACCATTCGGGCATTCGCGGAGACCTTTGCGGAAGCTGCCAACCGGCCGAATGGCCTCGTCCCCCGCGATCTCATCACCCCGTGGCTGCAGGCTGGACGGCCGGCCTATGATCCGACCACGCGCAGTATCACCGTGCTCGATACCGGCAAGGTCTACGGACCCTATGTGAGTTCAACACTCTCGGCGGGTTATGTCGCGGGCAACTTCGCCAACTCCGCAGCGGCCAGCACTCCCCTGCTGTCGGGTGTCGCGGCTGTGATGGTTCCGAATCCGCAGTTCGTGCAGGGCATCGCGTTTGAAGACGTCAGCCGGCCCATCCGTCTGATCGATGGCAGCACTTCCGTCGCCTACTTCCAGCGCAATAATCAGCTCTATGCGCCGGCGCAGACCAACCCGGCCACGGCCGTACCGACGCCGACTACCTTGGGCTGGCTCCCCGGCGACTCGCATTACAATATCTACGACCGCTCGTGGACCTCGTCCACGGTTACGTACCCGGTGACCATCGTCAGCAGCAATAGTTATCCGTTGGTTGGTGGCGTTCCCTACCAAGCCTATCAGAACCCCGGCATAACCAACAAGACCCTCTACAATTGGGACAAGTATAACACCATCCAGACGAACTTCGCCGATTATCGTGCCGCCAACTACAGCCTCGAAATTGACCAGCAGCTGCTCCCCAATCTGTTCTTCAATGCGGGCTGGTTCCGCCAGGATATCCACATCGTAGATAACGACACCATGGGGGCGCTCACGGGCAACACGCTGCAGGTTGACACCAACCTGAAGCTGCCCGACGGCACGGTGAATCCCTATTTCGGGGCGCCGTTCATCGAGGAAGGAGCCGGCGGCGGGATGGACACGTTCTACCTTCCGGAGAGGGACGACAACTATCGGGCAATGCTCTCCTGGACCCCTGACTTTACCAAGCAGAACAACATCCTGAAATGGCTTGGTCATCACCGCTTCCTCGCCATGTGGTCCCGGCAGGAATCGAGGAGCGCCAATGAACGCTGGCGCAACGGGTATGTGGACGGTGACCCCGATGCCAAGCTGCGTTTTGTGCAGAACCTGGCACTCTCGGGCCAGAACATTGCGGCCGCCGGCCTCACCCTCATGCGCAAATACTACATGGGCGAGCCAAATGGTCCGCAGGGCCAAGTCACCCAGTCATCCGGCTTCTGGGGCAACCAAGGCTGGAACCGGCCCGCCACTTCCCAAATCGAAGTTTACAACTTTACCTCGCAGGCGTGGCAGCAGGATACCGTGACTGAGCAAGCCGACTTCTATGGCGGCACCCGGACGAGGCGCCAGGTAAACAGCTGGACCCTCGCCGCGCAGGACTACTTGTTGGGTGACCGGCTGGTCACCACGTTTGGCTTCCGCCACGACATGTACCGCGCCGGCACCACTTCGACCGGCGCGTTGACCACCGCGCAAGGCGTCACCTATGCCCCCGCTTTGACCACCGCCCAGCAATATGTTAATGGCTATACTGGTGCGCTGGATTACAATGCGGTCATGAACCGCTGGGGGCGCTGGGATTATTTGAGAGGCAACACCCGGACGATCGGTGGGGCGTTCCATATGTTCAAGGACCTCGGATTTGTCCAGAATATCGGAGGCCGTGACTCGCTGATCTCGCAATTCATCGACGGACTGACCCTCTACTATAACAAGTCCGCTAATTTCAATCCCCCGGCGACCTATGCCACGGATTACTTCACCATGCCGCTGCCCGCCCCGACGGGCAAAGGCAAGGATGTCGGCATCGGTTTCTCCCTGTTCCATGACAAGCTCGTGGGCCGGATCAATTGGTATCGGGCCAACAACACCAACGAGCGCTCCGCCGCCGCCGCGACCCTGCTGGGCCGGCTGGGCTATGAAGACTACACGCTGGCTACCTATTGGGAAAACTCCATCCTGCGCATCCAAAACGCGGAGGCGGCCGGCAAGACCTTCGCCCAAATCATCGCGGACAGAAATTGGAATACGGATGCATCCAACAATGTCTCCGACGAGACCAACCAGCGGAAGGTCTACGCGGCGATTGGATTGCCGTACCTGTACTACAATAGCGTGATCAACGTGGGACAGGGCGCCACCCAGAACAGTGAGGCGCGGGGCACCGAGCTGCAAATCACCTACAACCCGTCGCCCAATTGGACGATGAAGTTGTCCGCCGACAAGCAAAGGACCGTCTATAGCAATATCGCCCCCCAATACGATGCCTGGCTTAACGTGCGCATGCCGGTCTGGTTGTCCCTCGTATCGCCCTTCCCGGTCGGAGCCCCCGAAAACACCTTCACCGACGCCGGCGGGGCGCAATTTTCGCTCCAGAGGTTCTGGACGGCCTATGGCTACAGCAGCAACGCCATCCTCACCAGCTCGACCGGCAGCACGGCCTCCGGGGTTTACTTCAACAACATCATCGGAGCCGCCTATGCGACTGCGAAAGCCTTGGAGGGAGCCACGTCGCCGGATCAGCGCAAATATCACGCCAACTTCCTCACCAACTATCAGTTCACTACCGGCAGGCTCAAGGGCTGGACCATTGGCGCTGCCGAGCGCTATGAATCGGCGGCGATCATCGGCTTCTACGGCAAGGTGAACGATCCCGTCGGCTTCCCTGGGGTCGTCAACTTCATCGATCCCTCGAGGCCAGTTTATGACAGCGGCAACTACTACACCGACCTGTGGGTGGCCTATGGGCGGAAAATCTTCGGCAACAAGATTGGCTGGAAGATTCAGTTGAACATCATCGATGCGTTCGAAAGCGGGCATCTGCAGCCCATCGCTGTCAACTTTGACGGCCTGCCGTATGCCTGGCGCATTGTCGATCCGCGCCAGTTTGTGCTCTCGTCGACCTTCAGCTTCTGAGTCACCGGCACGATTCAGGGCGATTCTCGAGCTCCCTCTGCAAAGAGGGAGCTTTTTTTTTGCCCCCGCTCCCCCTACACTCCCGGACAATGCCTGCCGCCATGCCCGCAAGCGATGAATCGGCCGGGAAACCGCCGGCCTGGGATGCTCTTGTTCGACCGCAAAGCCGCCGGTAAATCCGCACGAGGGGACTGACATGCGAAATTCCTGGAGCATTCGAATCGGTGTGGTGCTGCTGCCGCTCGCGGCGCTCGCCGCCTGGTCCAACAGCTTTCACGACGCCTTCGTTCTGGACGACATCCCGACGATCGTCTCGAACCCCTCCATCCGCCGGCTGGGCGACTTGGGCGCAGTGCTGTCCCCGCCGAAAATGGGACAGCCCGTCACCGGCCGGCCGCTCGTCAATCTCACGCTTGCGCTCAATTACGCGGTGAGTGGAACCCAGGTTTGGAGTTACCACGTGCTGAATCTCATCATCCATGCCCTGGCCGGACTGACGCTGTTCGGCATCGCGCGGCGGACGCTGCGATTTTGCTCCAGACAGGATCACCCGACTCCGCCGCAGGGCACAGGATTGGCGGCCTCCGGCGATGCCGCACCGCAATCGGAGACCACATGGCTCGCCCTCGCCATGGCCCTCCTCTGGACCGTGCATCCGCTGCAAACCGCGGCGGTAACCTACGTCATCCAACGCGCGGAGTCGCTGATGGGATTGCTCTACCTGCTGACACTGTATTGTTTTATCCGCGGGACGGAATCCGACGCGAACCGCGCTGCCTCCGGAGCCGCCCAGACATCAGGGAGCCAAGGCGGCGCCTCATGGTATGCCCTATCCTTTCTCGCCTGCCTGCTCGGCATGGCCACCAAGGAGGTGATGGTCTCGGCTCCGCTGATCGTCCTGCTTTACGACCGCACCTTCCTGGTCGGGAGTTTTCGTGCCGCCTGGAGGCAGCGCCGGCCGCTGTACGTCGGTCTGGCCGGAACCTGGCTCCTGCTGGCGTGGCTCGTGGCCTCGGCGGACAACCGGGGCGGCACGGCCGGATTTGGCACGACGGTCACGGCGTGGAATTACGCGTTGGTGCAGAGCAAGGCCCTCGTGCACTACCTGCGCCTGACCGTGTGGCCTCATCCGTTGGTATTCGATTACGGCACGGCGGTCGTTCATTCGCTCGCCGAGGTTTGGTGGCAGACGATTGTCGTTCTGGCCGCCCTGGGTCTCACGATCTGGGCGTTGATCAGCAAGCCCCGCTGCGGTTTTCTTGGTGCCTGGTTCTTCCTCATCCTGGCCCCGAGCTCGAGTGTCGTGCCGGTGGTCACCCAGACCATGGCTGAACACCGCATGTACCTGCCCCTGGCGGCGGTGCTCGTCGGAGCAACCGCCGGCCTCCACTGGCTTCTGCGACGGGCGGCACCCGGCTCCACCCTGCTGGTCGCCTTCGCCCTCGCGCTTCCGCTCGGCTGGCTGACCGCGCGACGCAACGACGCCTACCGAAACGGACTCACGCTGTGGACCGACACCGTGGCTTCGCTCCCGCAGAGTTCGCGGGCGCACAACAACCTCGCCTGGGTTCTGCAGCAGCAGGGGAAGACGGCCGAGGCGAACGCGCACTACGCCCGCGCCGTCGCGCTCCAGCCTGACTATGTCACTGCGCATTACGACTGGGGCGTGGCCTTGCTCGACCAGGGTCACGCGGCGGAAGCCATCACCCAGCTCGAGGCCGCCGTGCGCCTGGCCCCGGACCACGTCGACGCGTTCGTGAACCTGGGCAATGCCCTGATGCAGGTGCAGCGGATGGCCGAGGCCGTGGCCTGTTATGAGCAGGCGCTGCGCCTCAAACCCGGCGCCGATGTGCACTACGATCTGGGCGTGGCCCTCGCCGGGCTGGACCGGTGCGACGAAGCCGCGGCGCACCTGCGGACGGCGCTGGCGCTGGCCCCGGATCTGCCCAAGGCGCATTATCAGCTCGCACGCCTGGCGGAGCTGGCGGGCCGGCCGGCGGACGCCGAACGCGAATACCAGGAAACCCTGCGGCTGGCGCCGGACCATGCCCAAGCGCATGCCAATCTCGGCCTGTTGCTCGCCCAGAGCGGGCGGCTCGCTCCGGCCGCCGAACATTTCCGCATCGTCATCCTGCTGCAACCCGGCGACGCGGACGCCCATGCCAATCTCGGCAACGTGCTGCTGCTGCAAGGGCGGGCGCGCGAGGCGATCGTGCAGTACGAGGAGGCGCTCCGCCTACGGCCGGACGATCTGCGTACCCGGGAGAACCTCGAGCTCGCCCGCGAATCGCTCCGGACGACCCCACCTTGACGTCGCAAATGGATTTTCGGCGATGAACTTCCGGTCAGTGAACCTGCGGAGCCTCGGGGCGGGGGCGGTGATTTTCGCCGTGACGTTGCTCGCCTATCTGCCCGCGATGCGCGGCGGATTCCTTTGGGACGACAATTTTCACGTGACCCAGCCGGAATTGCAGTCCGTCGACGGACTGCGGCGTATCTGGTGCGAGCTCAACGCGACCCAGCAGTATTATCCGCTGCTGCACACCGCATTCTGGGTGGAGCACCGGCTGTGGGGCGACTCCGTGGTGGGCTACCATCTGGTGAACATCCTGCTGCATGCGGCCTCAGCCTGCCTCGTGGTAGCGATCATGCGGCGGCTGGCGCTGCCGGGGGCGTACCTGGCCGGCCTGATTTTCGCGCTGCATCCGGTGTGCGTGGAATCGGTGGCGTGGATTTCGGAGCAGAAGAACACGCTCTCCACCGTCTTCTACCTGGGCGCGGCGCTCGTCTACCTGTGTTTTGACCAGGACCGCCGGCCCGCGCGGTATTGGCTGGCGCTGGGCCTGTTTGTGCTGGCGCTGCTGACCAAGACGGTGACGGCGACGCTGCCGGCTGCGTTGCTGGTGGTCTTCTGGTGGCAGCGGGGCCGGCTCGACTGGCGCCGCGACGGGCGGCCGCTGCTGCCGTG